>ENA-OSIY01002275-OSIY01002275.1-marine-metagenome-genome-assembly--contig:-NODE-2275-length-10079-cov-7.608178_pt1 | contig 10079 bp, 9 predicted proteins | sample MGYA00237884_ERZ534233 | MGnify/ENA primary metagenome ERZ534233 (study PRJEB26412, sample SAMN06343840) | marine metagenome | isolation source: estuarine water | place: USA: Columbia River Estuary... | reverse complement strand
TTCAAGCAGAAGACGGCATACGAGATTTCTGCCTGTCTCGTGGGCTCGGAGATGTGTATAAGAGACAGTATTTACATATATCAAAAACTGCGAATGTTTCATTTCTATAATATTTCCATCCGTCGCGTTGGTCATTATTGTATCTGTTCTATTGATCTTGGTAGAATCATACGATACGATAGACTTCTTGCCTTGATGCACCTTCACAATCTTCGGACTCAATGTTTTTAATACCGTCTCTTTTGTTATCATACTATTAACATGTGCTGATATCTGTGTCTTGCAATCTGATATATTTTGTCCATAACCTACGTGCTTGAAACCAACAAACTTATATTCATTTGTGATTGTATGTGTCTTCCAGTAAGTAATAACATCCTTGATATGTCTGCGCTTTTCACCCCAGTCAATCCACATTAGTGGATCTTGAATGTTGTTTTCTTCCGCATATTCCCGCAATGATGCCTTTACGTCCTCTTCATCTACTGCCATCCGTCCATACTCGTTCGCAAACCATTCTATAGATTCATCACACGCATTCATCTTTTGTAATATATCAACATTAAGTTTCATGTCATATCCCCAGTGTAATATATCTCTATTTATCTATACAGTAGATACAAAAAAACCTCCCAATCTTTCGAAAGGGAGGTTAAGATTACTGATAGTATTTGTTATTCAATTCCGTATGTTTCTCGCCAAAAATCATTTACATGCCGGTTAGGATTAACAGAAAGATATGCGATCATCTCATTTTCAATCATTCGTTCAAGATCACCCATAACATACTCTACTCTTGTAACATTTGCTCCATCAAAGCATTGATCTTCTACACAGTCACTCATTTCATTCTCCTTCTGCTTCTACTTTCTTCATAATAACCTTATGAAGCCCTGGATTAATCACAAGCATTTGATCTACTACTTGATTTCGAATATAGTTTCGGATATACTTATTGTCGCTGTTACTCTTATCTTCTACCCAATCAACATTTTTACTTTTGCACCAATCAATAAACTCTTGCTTCCGATTCAATCGAAATGGACGAATAACATTTTGATTTCGATACGGAATAATCTTACCGTTGCCATGCATTGACGACCAAATCCAAGTCTCTACACAATCATCAAGATGATGACACGTAATCACTGGCATATTATATGCCTGAAAGATTTTGTACCGTTCATTGCGCCAATGTTCTTCTTGAGATACATTCGCAGGCACTTCTGAATTGATGTATCCATAACTGAAACCAACATCATTATTATCAGTATAATGATCCAAAAAGTCTAAAGCTTCAGAACTAGTATCAGTTCCATGATGTACAAACTGAAGCGTGACTTTGTGATTGCGTTTCAAAAAATCTACAATTGCCATACTATCAACCCCACCACTGCAAGCGACAATAACTTCACGCGGCAACTTTCCTTGAATACGAAACATCCTATCAAACCACCGACAACATGTTCAGTGGCACATTCCAACTTGTCGTACCGTCACGAACAATACATTTCTTCGGATTAACCTTAGTGACTACACCAGTGACCATCAAACCACGACGACCCTGAAACTTAACCTTATCGCCAACCGTGAGCGACCGACGAACCTGATTGCTCAACCATGTCCGTTGCAATTTTAGCCGATCATAAATCAACGCCACATTGTCGATGTCAGCTTTACCGAGAAGAGTATTCAGCGTTTCCATTTCAGTTTTAGTAAGAGCCATTGTTAGAACCTTTCTGAAAGACCAAACTGCGAGAATCTCGCTGTTTCTATAAATATAGTATAGCATTGATTCGTGAGTTGTCAAGTTTTTTCAATAAATAACATAGTATACAAAAGAATAAAAGGCCACCGTGAATGAAAATACAAGAATTATATGAAGGACTATTAGAAGGAGGGTGGAGTTCTACCTCCACTCAAGGAACCAAGATAACTTCTCAGTTAGTTAAATCAGTGTTGCCTGTAGTGAAGACCTTTATTGACCAACTCAATCAGTGGCTTGAAAAGAATGACCGCGCTCCGATTAAAATGGGTCCGCCGTTGGGTAGCACATCCTATTATCAAAAAGATACCGAAGATGCCGAATACGGCGATATCGATTTACAAGTCATTGCTCCCAACATCAAAGATAAGAATGATTCCCAAATTGCCAGAATATATAATCAATATCTTGATGAATTCATTTCTACAACAAAGCCTAGTATGATTCACTATGAAGGTAAATCCGTAGCAGGGCATCCAATATTTAATGTCAGGAATAACTTTGTCCAGATTGATTTCATTTGGGTAACTGACAATTATTCAAACTGGGCACAGTATCGTGCTACCCCAGAACAAGGAGTAAAGGGCGTGATCTCCGGCACTGTATTCTCATCCTTCGGTGAAACTATAATGACAAGTATCCAGAGCCAAGGCGCACAAATGAAAATTAAAGATGGTCAGCCTGCTCCATATGCCAGAACAAGAAAGCCCGATAGTGTTAGCCAGTTGAGCAACAACATATCTAACTACGGAGTCGATATTGTTAACTGGATGCAAGATAAAATAAACCCAGGAGTTCCAGCAGAGATTTCACCCTTGCTGAAACAAAATCCAGGAGTTGATACAAAAAATGTACGAGTATCACAACTGATAGATACAGTAAAAGGTATGACAGATAGTTTCGAGTTGAACAATATGTATGGCAAGTTTAACATATCACAATATCAAAACAAAGAAGACCACCTGTCAGCGTTCAAAAATAACTTTATTAGTAAGTTACAGAAGTCAGCAGATTCAAGTAAGTTTGATAAAGCAGGAAGTCCAGAAGCAACAGCAAAAGCACAGACTACTAAAAATAAAATACTTGTTGGCATCGATATAATCAACAACGCAATATAAGTCACAAAAAAAGGGACCTATCAAATTAATGATAGATCCCTTTTTTAATCTCCCGAGAAGAAATGTGATCTCCTCTTCCTCGATCCTACTCAGCGTGATTATGAAGAAACGCTGTGACAGTTGTCCATAGCAAACCATTATAACAACTATGATATACATTTACGTGACTATTATTCATAATGTCTGCTTCATTGAGCCGAACATATAATCTAAAGAATTCGTGTTCGCCAGTTTCCCTAATTTCTGGCCGATCTCTAAACTGCGAATAAACAACTACTTCAGACAATCCAGGTCCACCAGTAGAGTAAAACCAATTTAATCCTTGAAACGTACAGTTTCTCAATTTAGTGAACCTACCCGCAACATACGAACCCTCGCCATCGTCTGCTGCTGTAACCGATGTTATTTCTAGTCTTGATGTGACAGGAAATAATTTCCCGTCAAAGTTCGAGTATATAAAAGTGGCCACTACAGCCAACCACGCCACCATTAAAAATACACTAATCTTACGGACTCGTATGAACATGTTTTATTCTCCATCATTTTATATTAATATTAAGATTATTTATCAATCATGATGACGGAGAGACAGAAAAAATGGCGGAGATACAGAGATTCGAACTCTGGAGACGGTTTCCCGCCTACACACTTTCCAGGCGTGCGCCTTCGACCGCTCGGCCACATCTCCGTATTGTTATTTATAACGCTGGCATTTTGATAACTGTAAGAAAAAAATAAATCGGCTTTTATCTATTTCACATTCCTATATTCATAGTGCTAACGCAACCTAATCGCAGCATCATGAATGGTAAAGACGATAGACCGGACGAACCGAAAACCGGTAACTGAATCTCGGAAAGGATTTCCAGTGTAGCTAAACCACCATCCATCCTTATCGTTAGCAGTCACTTGGTCAATAGTGATTGGTCTAGAAGATGCTAAAATCTCCTGTTCATCTGCCTTTGGTGTATGAACAAACCCTCTTGCGCTCTTCCAGCAAGTTAGGACTGATTATTATGGAATAATCAGGAAGACCATCCGTGTTTTGTCACCACAACTAGACACGTATTCTTTATAATATAAGACCAGATTTACTTTCTGCACTCATATCCAACCCACTCATTTGTTTTGTATACGGATCAGCAAAATGACTTGCCGTCGCCATCATAGTAACAATATTACTTTTAGAAAATGAAACAGTAGAAGCCATCGTGTCCGATGTAATCATGAACGGAGCAAACCCAGCGCCCTCTTGTGTGGCAATCAACGATAATGGTTTTCTAATAACGACTTCAATACCATCACTTGAAATAAAATACCCAACGATTTCTTCGCCAGTAGATAGTTTCAGTGATACTACATCATTTTCTTTGTGTGCTGTTTTTAGCATATTGTTTCCTATGTTGAAGTTGAAATTGTGTAGAGCATGATTTGCACCCATAGTTTTATGTCATTCCTACTATTAATACAAATCATGCTCTCTATGTCTCTCAAGCTGGATTCAAACCAGCGATCTCCTGTACCCAAAACAGGCGGATTAATCAGACTTTCCTACTGAGAGATAATAATTTAGGCAACACGCAAAGAGTAATGGGACTCGAACCCATCTTTCTAGTTTTCACACCAGTGTCCTATCCGAATAGACGATGCTCACAACTATATATCACATCCTTTCTAGTTTTCACACCAGTGTCATATCCGCATAGACAATACTCACAACTATATATCACATCTGCAAATGTGGATAAATCGCGTCATGCTGCCAAGGTGATTGCAGTCTGCAGTCACCAAATCTTTAGGGTGAGTTGGCTAAACTCTTTGACGTTAGCATAGATGCCCCAACACCTATATTCCGTCTACCCAGGAATCAGGAAGAAGATTAAGGCTCTTACTATGACCTACCGTAACCCGCATGATCCGCCAAAATCAGTGGAGGGTACAATTCTTGTGACTTACAATCCTGTTGTAAAGATAAATAAATATATGGAAAATACTATAATATATTTGGCTATATTTTTTATGATCGGTGATACTCCATCTATCAAGAGCGGATGGTATCCGACTATCCATGAAACAGTTGATATATGCAACGCACGATTAGAGTTCATGGAAACTTATCTCAATACCATATCTCCTGAACATCCAGTTGCCGAAATATTATGTGGCACCGAAGAAGAAATTCAACTCTACATAGATAACAATTAAAATAGCCACATGGAGTGATTGTGCCGCATACCTTCAAAGGGTACCGCAGTTTGAAATATCAGTGGCTATATTAATAAATGGCGCGGTTGACGGGACTTGAACCCGCGACCTCCGGCGTGACAGGCCGGCACTCTGGACCAACTGAGCTACAACCGCAATTTATTTCTTGTATTTTTTGGTAGGGGATAACGGATTTGAACCGCCGACATTCTGCGTGTAAGGCAGACGCTCTACCAACTGAGCTAATCCCCTATTAATTTTTTGTATATTTAATATCCCACATTCTAATTTTTTCTATCAATTCTTCTTTGGACATACTAATATTGGTATGCTTACGTTTATTATCCCTGTGTCTCATTAGTTTGCAGTTAGCGGGATGTGATATTATAGATGGGTCTATGCTATTATCAAACCCGTATCTAACAGAAATCATATGATCCCTACTAACACCATTTAAGTTATTGGTTCTATTGGTGGCGCCATACCATCCGTATTGTTCAACCAACGCAAAATCAAATTCGTCAGAAAAATCCGAAAGATTAAATCTAAATCGCGCATCAAGTTTGTATTGATGCCAATCACTTCTATCAGTATCTTTACTACGCTCTTGCGCTGAACAAGCATTACCACAGAATTGTTGATCTTTATTTCGTTTATTCACAACGAACAGTTTTTTACATTCGTTATTTCCACAATACACAAAATCTATAAATGATGTATTGGTTAGTGGATTATAATACCGTGTTCCAAGCATTTTTTCCTTAAATGCGTTATCTCTGTTTCTGCTATTTGCACAACTTAATGAACAAAAATATTTTTCTTTGGATGGAAATTGTGTTTCGCGTTCATTAACTACAATCGTTGTTTTGCATTTAGCACAATTAACACTGTAATCTTTGTATTTTCCTAGAGTTTTTTCGAAACGTTTTCGTTGACCTTCTGTAAGTCTTTTTATATACTTTTTATCTGTGTAACTTTTATTGTGTCCAGACGAATATTTTTGCTGTGTTTCATTGGACCCGTGATTTCTATCATAATGTGTGAATATTCCTTTTGCAGAATATTCTTTTTTGCACACTATACACCATACTCTAGGCGCTTTCATAGACCAACTCCATTTATTTGAATTTGCCTATGGAAGCGGTCGGTCTCGAACCGACGACATTTTCGTTGCAAACGAAACGCTCTCCCAACTGAGCTACGCCCCCATCTAAGTATTTTTCCGTTATTCATTGTATTATTATATCATATAATACATACAAAGTCAACATTATCTTCTAACTTTATTCATACCGTAACCAATCGCGCTCCCACCACTCAGCCGATCAGACTTCCAACCCTACATCCCATATTGGATTATATACTTGGACCTTGCCTGTGTGATACCTATTCATATGATTTTTTTTCGTATCATATCGGGAGTATCAGTCCGCTAATCGTCCACCAATTATGGCCCGAACGAATGTGATTGGCTGTTACACTATGGTCATTTAACCCTATATGGGCACCGTGAATAAGTTGGTGTGTAGATGATTACTGCTACATAGATACCTTGCGAATATCATTACAGGCTTGCGGGCCAATCAGACGTATCACCAAACACGCCTGTAGTTTGTTATATCGGGGAACCACCCACCTTCCCATCCGTATAGCCGATTGGTCTTGCTATCACTTGATTATATTTTTAAGATGCTGTCGTGTTATTGAGCATCTAATCAGAAAGAGCAATCAACTCTTTGCTGAATTCAAATAACTTCCCAATCGCGTAGCCCCCTGCCACTATTGGGTATCGTGTTGTCACGACTTCTCACATCTTGAGGAACCATATGCGGGGGGATAGCCTTCCTCTAGTGATTAATCTAGTTCTTACCGGTTCGCTTGCCTTCAAAACTAGCAACTGTAATCTTCACTGCCCTACTCTCTCTTGATCCGAAGCAGTATCAATTGCGAGTTGACTTCCTTCATTTCTCAATAGGGGTCCTTCCAGTGAAGGTACGTTAATTAAGATGTGATCTGTATTAAGGAACCATTCAGACCATAAAACTTTGTATCAAATTTTAATGATGTATCCTGATGTTCATACGACAAAGGGCCTGCCCCGTCCTTTTAGAGGCGATGTTTTATCCTTCCTCCGTAGCAGTTATAATACCCACTCCTTAGATGATGCATTCCCTTGACGGCAGGTTAAGCAACATTTCAAGATACATTATTAAAATTTGTCCTCTCCGTTTTTTTTATACTGGCAGAGAGAAGTACCCCAGTAAGCATTCCGACTCGTCCACACTATCTGATCAAGATCGATACAGAGTTGTCGGCGGCATGCCACCTTGCTCAAGGCGCATTATTTGGTGCCCCCACGATGATTCGAACACCGGACATCCTCATTACAAGTGAGGTGCTCTACCAACTGAGCTATAAGGGCATTATTTGATTGTCATCGAGGAAAAGTATAATCAATTCCCACGATCAATTCATTATTAATTTGTGTTTCGCTGTATTCCATCAATTCATCCGGACTAACGATATGATATAAATTATTGATGTGATTAATCGTTTCAGTAAAATCCGCAGGATCTTCCAGCCTGAACATTTCTAACTCACGCGAACTTCTGAATGTTAACAGCATTTCGTCATCTGTGTGCTGATCAATCAATATATATAAAAACATATTCCATCTATTGTCAAATAACTCATGAACTATTCTAAGCGTCCGTTCAACCGATAACTGATTTATTTCATACAACGACATATCAGTAGGGTAACCTAAATCATATGGTCGATGAAACGACATCTGTCCATCAATCGTAATAGAAGGACTATACAATGATAAAAACGCACACGCACTTACACAGTTTTCTCCATACCGAATACGAACCGGCAATGAATGATCACGAATATACTGTCCAACAGCAAAAACCTCAGTCATCAATCCACCAGGAGAATTCATCTCTATATATTGAATATCTGGATATCGTTGTAAATGTGTTATAAACATATAACTAAATAAGTGTCCAACCATACCTTCATGCCGAATATAAGTTATACCCGAAGAGTCGCGCGCCACCGTTATTTGATATTGATTGCGCATAACAAATCTATCAATATATTCTGACGTAGCATCAGACGCCGTGTTTGCAGTCACCGGAAGTGAAAAAAATAATGAAATTACTACCAATATAATAAAGTTTTTCATACATTTATTTATCTTATAATATAATCCAATGTAATATGTTATGCGGTTGGCTCTACCCGCAGACTGGGCGATTTAACTAGAATTGCTTTCTAGGACCATGATGATAGTTATTATGCGGTTGGCTCTACCCACTCGACCCTAGGGCGACTTAGACGAAGATGCAATCCTCGCTACCGTGATAATATTTGCGGCGATTCCGTATTTACAGCCTTAGTGACCTTTGCGCTGGAATTCTTATCTAACTACCGCAAAACTTGGCGTCCCTAACAGGAATTGAACCTGTCTGCTTCCGGCCTCAAATCCGGCTAACAGTACAACAACCTAGGACATTATGTGTTAGGCTCTACCCACTCGACCCTAGGGCGACTTAGCAATCTTCGGATTACAAAGATTGTACCGTATTGATTATTTTGTATATTGTGAATACCGTGGGCTGCATAATAAGTCTTATCTTCTATGCTTATCTATACAGCCCACGTCTCTATGCTCCCCAGGTTGGAATCGAACCAACTAGTCGCTGATTAACAGTCAGATGCCCTACCTTAGGGCCACTGGGGAATATTTCTTTGATATATGGTGGTCCCACCAGGACTCGAACCAGGACTCGGCCGTTTATGAGACGGATGCATTAACCAATTATGCTATGGGACCATATTTCTTTTTATAGTATAGATTTAATATCGTTGCCCCTTGTTTATTGTGGTCCTATGAGAACAGGGTCTTTAGAATAGCCCACAGTCAGAATAGATAAGGTCTGACACCCCCGCAAGATTTTTTCAAAGAGGTAATCGAACCCTCTCATCCATCCTCAAACACGCCCATTCAGGTTTTGTTTATAGTGAGTTCCCGCAGTCTCGTTCCGCATTCTCACTTCGTAGCGTCTTCTTCGTTGCTACAAGATTAATATAGCATCACAACAATGATTCGTCAATAGTTTTCTTTGTTTTTATTTCACCTATTTGACGAATTATTTGGCGCTCCCGGAGGGACTTGAACCCCCAACATCCTGATTAGAAGTCAGGTGCTCTATCCAGTTGAGCTACGGAAGCATTATTCTTTTATTTTTTGGCGAACAGTTACGCCCGCATCATTTCATTTGATTGCTTTTCTATAATACTAATATAGTGCTTATAACCATGAAAGTCAAGTGCTTTCCGTATTTTATTTTTTTGGCGGACAGAGTTGGCGGACAGAGAGAGATTCGAACTCTCGGAGGATATTACTACCCTCGGCAGATTAGCAGTCCACTGGTTTAAGCCACTCACCCATCTGTCCGTGTTATTTTTTCCGACGAAATAGTTTGGAAAGAAGATCAAATCCCTTGTCCAAACTTACAGCTATACTAAACATAAGAACGTCAAGTGTGATCCCAACTAAAAAAAGCGGAGATAAAACAACTACAAGTAAAACTTTTAAACTCTTCTTCATATCCTACTCCTAACAAAGAGAATTGGCAGACCGTTAGCCAGCATACGGTGGAATGTATGTTCTGACCCCAGTGACTGGTTTTTGAACATCACTATGAGAGTGAGAGGTCGCCACGGTCCTACAGCTAGATTTTATGGCACGGGTGTAGAGAATCGAACTCTATCAGCGAGGTTTTGGAGACCTGCGACGCCACCCAGACGCTCACCCATATAAAAATTTGGCGGAGAGACAGGGATTCGAACCCTGGGGAGGCTTTCACCTCCACTCGCTTTCAAGGCGAACACAATAAGCCAGACTCTGCCACCTCTCCGTATTAGTTAATGATAAATAAGTATGAAAAATGTAGTTCGCGGATTTCTTGGCGGTCATC
>ENA-OSIY01002274-OSIY01002274.1-marine-metagenome-genome-assembly--contig:-NODE-2274-length-10079-cov-12.687163_pt1 | contig 10079 bp, 16 predicted proteins | sample MGYA00237884_ERZ534233 | MGnify/ENA primary metagenome ERZ534233 (study PRJEB26412, sample SAMN06343840) | marine metagenome | isolation source: estuarine water | place: USA: Columbia River Estuary... | reverse complement strand
TCTTGTTAGTTTTGTCAACTGTTCAAGACTTTAGCAACACTATTCATAACACTGGCAATACGGCCAATGTCACGAAGTTGTTCTACAGTATAGCCTTCTGTCTTTAATGTGTCATAGTGTGCTTTCACACAGAAGTGACACTTGCCTACAATGCTTGCAGCCAAACTAAATGCTTCAAAGTTTGCTTTGGTGGTTCCGCCGTGATGCAGAATAGCATTCATACGTAGCTGTGCTGGTAATCCTTTTAGACTAGGATCATCTGTCATTTCAACATAGGGATACCATACATTGTTCTGGGCCATGATGCTGGCGGCAGTCATTGCACTTTCTGCAAACACAGGATTATCTGCTAACATCACACCTAACACTTTACCATTACCTGTTGCGGCTAATGCGGCTACAGCACAACCCATAGCAACATCAGCGTCTAATGTACTACGAAGTAATACTGCATCCAAGTTTAACTTAGTGTCCTTGGCGTAGTCTGGCAACGCTGATTTAACTGTGTCGATGAATGCCATTATAGGGTTTCTCCGCCAACTGTACGATTACAAGCACATAGCTCGCCAGTTTGTAGCGCATCAAGAATACGCAATGTTTCTTCTGGGCTACGACCAACGTTCAAGTTGTTGACAGTGACGTGTTGAATTTCATTGCTTGGGTCAACAATGAATGTTGCACGAAGTGCCGCACCTGCTGGAGTATAGAATACTCCCAACTGTTCAATCAATGATAACTCACCGCGCTGTGTATCAGCGAATTGGTGATGTGTAATCTTACGCAGGTCATCGTGGCTCTTTTGCCATGCTACTTTACAGAACTCGTTGTCTGTGCTACCTGTTAGCAATACTGCGTCGCGGTCAGCAAAATCTTGTGCCAACTTGTCATATGCTACAATTTCTGTAGGGCAAACGAATGTAAAGTCTTTTGGATAGTAAACGATTACTTTCCATTTACCTTCGAAGCTTTCTTCTGTAATTGTATAGAAAGCATCTTCTGGTTGTCCTGGCTTAACACCTGTGACTGCAAATGCTGTTAATTTATCTCCAACTGTTTTCATATTTTTCTCCTTAATAATAAAAAATGATTCATTAGTGTTTTCACTAAGTTATAGTATATATCCTTATAATCAGCAAAATCAAGGTATTTTATACTAATATATTTTTATTAAGGTAATAGGGAAAATCAATAATAAAAAAGGCTCCAAAGAGCCTTTTTTTTAAGTTATAAAAACTTATCCTACCACTGGCGTGTATTCAATACCAGTTGTTGCTAAACCGACTAAACCAATAGCTGTTTCGAAACTTACCAATTCACTAGCAGTAACTAATACATCTGCTTGGCTGTAATTGTTAGCAGTCATCCAATTAGTTAAACTTGTAACATCTGCCAGAGTAGCGTTTGTACCCATAACGTTTTTGTAAACGTGCTTGATGAATGTTTCATTACTAACACCGCCAGCGTCTGCCTTGTAAGTGTCTGTGGCCAACAATGCTTCTGCTAACTGTTTGTTTGTCCAACCTGCGTCGGCAAGACTAATACCAATACCTTTGTATGCGTTAGTTACATCGGCTGTACCTAATGCGGCTGCTAACAATGCATATACATCACCTGCGCGACCAGCGGCATCATAAGCAATAGCTTTGTCTGTAAACACAACACGTTCATGATCAGCAAGTTTAATTTCAAGATTAGAAACTAATGTGCTGGCTAATGTAACATCGTTAGTATTTTTAGTTGTTGTATATTCTGTGCTTGCTCCGCCTACTGTGTAAGTATCGACGCCTGTAGTACCAGTAACATCGACTTGAACGTCAACTGTGCCATCGCCGATACGACCAGTGCCTACTACTCCGAAGGTAGCAATTTTACCGGCGGTACCAACAGTAGCTACTGTAACGATTAAGTTGTTAGCAACTGTGCCACCCAATGCCGTACCTGCAAGAGTAATGGTATCACCTGCGGCATAACCAGTTCCGGCACTTGCGGCCAAGCTGTCTAAAACTACAGAATAAACTCCGTTTGTTTTTGTAACATCGAATATAGCACCATCTCCGGTACCGCCTGTCAAGCCAGTAACATTTTGGTATGTAGCGTTTACCGCTTTGTCTTTAATTGTAATTGTAGTTGTCATAATTTTCCTTTATTAATATGATTTGTAAACTAGTTAGTTTAACTAATCTAGATTATACACGTTTATACTAACAAAAGTTGTGCGTGTACGCACATGTTTGACACGAAAGATTGGAAATTATCTAATTAACGAGTACAAAAAAACCCGTATCTTTGCATTTTCATATCTGGTCGCATATTTTGTATTCCTGGAACGTCTTCAATTAAATCAAACCAGCTTTCTATTTTCCAATTTGCGTCTTCCAAGAATTTTTTAGTAAAAGCAAGATTTGGTTGGCAAACTGTAATCATTCGACGGCTATCAGGTACCCAGCCGCTGTAATAATATTCAGTGTTATTTAACACTTTAGCAATTCGTGGTTTCTTTGATTTAACAAGAAAAAAATCAGGATTATTCATTTTCGACTCTATTACAAGATACTTTGCACTACTCTTAGTTATTGTATCAAGTATCATACTTGGATTAATACTGTGGTATAAATGTCCTGTATAAATGATTACATCAGATCCGGCGATGCTTTTTAAAAGAGCAAATCTATTTTCAATGTCAACTTGATTAAAAGAGTAATTTGAAAATTTGTTATCTGCGTTCCAATCTTTCTGTGCTTCGTCAAAGGACTCTGTTCTAGCATCAATAAAATTAACAAATTTAGAATTTAGTCTAAGCAACTCTGCGCCAGCATTTCCAGGGCCGCAGGCAACGTCAGAAACTATTAGACCCTCGGGTATTTTATTGAAACTACTTTCGATGAACTCTCTATAAGTTGTGTGTTTTAAAATATGTGTATCCATACGCATATTTAATATAAATTACAATTTAATTATTAGACAACTCTAGCTTAATTGTATATCAAAGGTCCAATTATCCATAAAGTCTTTTTCAGCATAGTCGAAAGGTACCCAAAAGTATCCATCGTCTCCCCAATCTGTGCCAAAGCTATTTCTAGCTAAGAATAATTTTTTTGTTAAATTATATCCAACAAAAGTTACTGCGTGTCCGCCAATCATATCTTCATTAGATTTTGGCATTGGTAATATTTTTTTGCCTCCACCATCTAATTCATAAAAGCTATCATAAACATTCATACTTGTAACCACAGGATTATTTGCGTTTAATGCATCGACGATATCTTTTATATTTTGTATCCTGTAATATTTTTTAATCAGTCTACTACGAGCATCGTCGTAGCATTGTACGCTGGGTACATTAGCAAAACGTTCTACTATGTAAGGCCAAATTATTTCACTACAAACTCCATATTTGTTTACTGCCTTGATGCCGTCTCTGACATACGCACCTACATCTTCATCTACAGAGTCATCGAGCAAACGAGCATTGTAATAAACAAATATCCTACTTAGATCTGTAAACTTAGTTCTATCTGCTTTGTTTAGTAATAGTTCATAGGCGCCTACAACTGCTTGGCCTACGCAACTTCCAAGATGTAATTGATCCTCGATAGGACTTGCCCAGAGTCTAAGGTCGACATAATCTCTAGGTGATTCTATCCTGGCAAAATTATAATGACGATCACGCCAATCTGGTAAGTCTGCTTTTACTCTAAGGTCATTATAAAAATACATTTCAGATTACATTATATCTCGATTGTTGTCTATTGTCGCTGTAACCATAGAGTTAGTAAATCTATACGGAAATTGACTTGCAATACCCGTTAGAAAAAAATCTTCAAATCTCGAAAAAAGTCTTGCAAGATCGTCTTTGGCTATTTGATCTGTGGCACTATCTTTTTTCAATCTTGCTGTTGTTTGAACCAGTATATTGTCAACTATATCAATAAACATCATACGAGTTACATCGTATCCCCATAGATAATTAAAAGATTCCATTTGTTTGGCGAGTTGATCAGCAGTTGTATTACGCAACGAGTTTACTATTGCTTCAGACTCTTTACCGAATTTTGATAGTTGAACTGTATAAAAGGTTAATAATGCAAGTTGTCTTAATGATAAATTGATTGTTTCACCCAAGTTACTAGGATAAAAAGATTTAGTCATATTACCTAGCCTATCTATCCAATTAGTTTTAAACATATTTTCAAAAGGAGTTACTAAATTTTCTTCGTTTTCAGTAACGCTGTTTATCATATCAGTTATAGCTGTTTGATAAGTTGAAAAATAATCTTGTATGTCCTCTTGGAATTTACTCTCTAAAAATATTTCATTAGTTGGTATTCGTGAACGTTCAATCTTCTTTTTAATCTGACTAGCAATAGGATGATTAAAATGTTCTTCAACGATTGTATGAGTGATTTTTTGATACATTGAATGTTTTCCTTACATTATATTCTTGTCAGTAGCTGTTGCTATTACCGTAAATCTTTCTGGAAATTTCTTTACAATGCCATTGGCTACTGCATCACTGAATACTTTAAACTGCTCTAATATACTGGCATTAGCTGTTTGTTCTGCTGAAGAATTTTTTTCTTTTCTAGCTTTTATTTTTGCCTGTAGACCAGTAACAATTTTTTGCAAAACTGTTCTTACTGTAAAATTTTCCCATAATGAATTAAATGTAGACAATACAAATGCAAAATCCGATGCATTAGTATTCATTCTAGTAAAATTAGGAGCAGCATCTCTTCCTAATTTTACATTATTAACAGCAACGAAAGTTAGTAAAGCTAAAGCTCGTAAGTTCATATTAATTCTTTCACCCAAATCACTGGAATAGAAATTCTTAGTTGCATTTCCTAGATCATCTACGTTTGCAAATATCAATTCGAATTCTTTGATTAAATCTTCTTCAGTACCAGTTACTTGATCTGTCATGCCTACTAGTCTTTCTGCATAGCTTGTTAAAAATGACTCAATACCTTTTTTAAACGATACAGGGTTGAAAATTGTAGTAGTTGGTATTTTATTTTTATTATCTGATATTGTCGATTTTTCTTCTGGCATCGGATAGCCGAAATGTTCTTCAATAATATTGTGTGTAATTTTTTTGTACATAATATTCTCCTTAAGAATTTGTAATGTAAGTTACAGTTCCTACTAGAACTGTGTTGACGTTGATGTCGATTTGTGTCAGCGGCACAAGTCCACCTGGGCCTCGTTTTTCACACCATAACTCAACTCGAGCATCGCTGCCGTTTATTGTTCCGCTGATCCATCTTACGTCAAAATTAGAAACTTTGAAATAAGAAATATGAGCCGAACCAGACATAGAGTTACTGGATCCTATACTAGAAACTGGTAAGCCGCCGAGTACTATAGAAGAATCTTTTTTTCCGCCAGACATATTAGTAACTACAATGTCAAATGTACAAGTAACTAATTGTCCGACTTTTGTGTAATATGCATTTCTAATATCTATATCTATTATTCCAGTACTGCGCAAACTAGGAACCCAAGTACCAAATTGTTCTCCGGTAGATGTAGAAGTTATCACAGCTTTGGGTTTAATTTCTGCTCGAACCTCTTCAACTGGTTCGTCTTTGATAACTAAATCTGCTGGCACACATATTATTTCAACTGTGTTACCATCATCACTTTCTTCTATTACGCAGACTACTTCTTCTACAGGAGTATCTGCATCTTTTAATTTTATTGGATCTGGTCTTCTTATAATTCCCATTTTATTCTCCTTTTAAATTGTTGTCCAATGTGGGCAAACATATTCTGCTCTTACTGGCAACATCCAATGTTTACAGACATTTCTAGTAGGGTCAAAAGCTAGGCAGTTTCCGCAACGATTGTCTCCTGTGGATAGTTGATAAGACTGTGGTAAATCAGATGCTATCTGTTGGCCGTCAGCATAATAGCGCAATGGAGCTTTACCTTTAGATTTAGATTCGGCTGCCATTGCTACTGCCTCAGGATGATCGAAATGTTCCTCGACAATCGTATGAGTGATTCTTTTGTACATATTATACTAGTATCCACTGTGCGCCATCAAAGACCAATGTCAATGAACCAAATGGTGCATCAATTGTAGCAGTGGCGGCGCCATCTACTGTGTCAGGGACTGTTGGTGTAATAGTAATAGGTGTTGCTGGTGCAGCCAATCCTAATCCGTCTTTGATTGTGAATACTTTACCAGCAACACCTGCTGGCAATGTAACTGCCACAGCAACTGGACCAGGAACTTGTACGCTGATTACTTCATCTGTGGTTGCACTGGCCACGACTGGAGTTGCAACTGCAACTCTAACTGCTACTGGATTAATACCACTAGCACTAAGAGTAATTGTATTTGCACCTGTACCTGTTGTTGGTGATACTGTAATACCTGCTCCGGCAAGTATTGACGTTGGATTATTTGTATATGACATTTTAGTTTTCCTTTATATTAACTAATTTCGACTGGAATGGTTATCCTATAATCTTCCAGTTTGTACCGTCATACACTACCTGTATATGACCATATCCGCCATTGATGATTGCAAATGGATTGCTGTCAATGGACTTGGATCCTGCTGATGTAATAGTAACTGGGTTTGCCACCGAGTTACCTGAAATATCTTTGATGTAATATGAACGCTTTAGCACTGGCTTTTTTTTGCCGTTGTAGTCGTCGTCTTCATCGCCGCAACAATCTTCACCTGTGGCCAAGCCATTGGCTGGCAATATAACAGACGATGGTCCAATGACATTCATAAAAATTACTTCATCTGATGATAACACGGTGTAAGGTGTTGTTGTAACTATTTTTGTGTTTAAATTTGCAGACATATTATTTCCTTAACTAATTCTTGTTAGTGTAACTTTTACACTGGCGCCGCTTGGGCGCACTGGACCAACTCTTGCTGGCAATGCCAATAACTGCATGGTAGTGTCAGCACTACTCCAGCATATTTCTACATTGCCTCCAGCAGGTATATTCAATGTATAATTGCCTGTAACGAAGATTGTATCCAATGCTCCTGTTAAAATTAAATCTTGTGCTGAGCCTGCAATGTCTGCTCCATTTAGACGTAGCCATATGCTAATAGTGCTGGCGCCACCGGATGTTTTGTTTACATTCATTGTAAACACCGTGTTGTATGTTCCAGCGTTGACTACTGTAAGTTGAGTACCACCGACTATACTAACTCCATTTGCTGGACCGGTTACACTAAATGATGTTAAATTAATTGCACTGGCCACTGGATTAGTTTGTGTTCCGTCTTCAAAAAATCCATAGTTAAGTAAGCCTGTTGATGCGTTAACGGTTCCATCAGTAACTGATAAACCGGTGCCGACTTTCATAATTCCAAAATCGGTTGTTGAAGCAAGTGGTGCTTTGTATGCCATTATACTATGTTCCATTCTATGCCGTTGAATATAAATTGTAAACTACCATATGGAGCATCAATGATTGCAGTAGGCGACCCATCTATTGTTGCTCCAAGGCCTGCCACGGTGATAGGGTTGATGTCAGCATCACCGTCAATATCTTTAACTATAAAAACTGTACCAATTGGTGCCAATGGTAGTACTACACTTGCAGGACCTCCAACATCAACGGCCAACATATAATCAGTGAACAATACATTATATGGAGTCGTTACTACTGTAGTGACTGCCACTGGACTTGGATTTCCTGGAGGACCTGGTGGTCCCGGAGGACCTGGTGGTCCAATGCCACCGCCGTTATAAAATATATCATTGCCTGCTCCGCCAAACTGAATTGGTCGTCTATATACTACCGGCCTACGCACAGGTGCTCTGCGTATTGGTCGTCGTCCGAATAATAAATTATTAAACATTATTTTGTTCCTTCATCTTTTTGGGCTTTGGCATCAAGCCCTTTAGCCATGGTAATAAATTGTGCCAGTAACCCTCTTAATCTAGAATTACTTTTTACTTCTTCTATTTGTTCTTCTGTTAGTTCAGGTTCTACTACTTCCTCTTCTACGATTGGTTCGGGTTCCTTGGCAACAACATCTTCTATTACAGGTTCTTCTATAATCGGTTCTGGTTGTTTAACTGGCTCAGGCATCAGGTATTGTTCCCATGGTGTTACATCTGGTACTTCCGGTAACACTACTGGTCGAACATTTTGACTGACTTCCATTAGTTTTGCTGTCACAGATGATGTCATTGATTCATCAGTCTTAGGTAATTCGACACCTGTGTTTGATACTGGTTTATTATTTTGTGTATTGTATAATTCCAATGCTCGTGCAACAACTTCTTCTTCAGTGGGATAACCAAAAGAACTAGGATATGGCAACATTATACCTTTTGATATCCATAAGTGATTTGATTCGCTTTGCCACTTAGTATATTGCTCACTACGCTGTTTTTGATATTCTTCGTTGAGTAATTTTCTTGCTGTGGTTAATAATTGTGCTCTTTGTCTATTAAGTTCTAGTTGATTCATTTTAAAAATTCCTTCCTATTAAAGACACAATAGTTGTGACAATACCTGTAGCGATAGAAACTATCGCTCCCAGCATTAATCTTTTGTTTGCTAGTTGTTGCTGTTCATATTCTTCGATGCGAAGTGCAACAGAATTAATTTTTTCTTCTAATGCAAGACGTCGTTGTTCACACATGATGGCGTGAACTTCTAAGTCTAAAAACTCAATGTTCTTGTTACTGGGAACATTTATTATTGCCATGCTTACTCCAAGAATGAGAATGGATATTGAGCAATAACTCCGCGACTTAACACATCTGCTAAACTCTGATAACCTTTGTTAACATGATTAGCAATACCAGTGATAACTAATTTGTTAATGCCATCTATACTTTCAGCATTAAGGATAACGTTGTTAGTGTATCTAGCAATGATGTTGTCTAACCATAACTTGGTCAATGCATCAAACATTTCTTGTAATAATGATGTAGGATATTGACTTGGATTTAGCTTGTTGAATAACTCAGCCAGTGCTCGAGTTTGTTCTGCCCATCTAATTTGATATGGAACAATATCTTGTTGTTTTTTAACCGCGGCAACTACATCCACTCCATTTTTAAATATCTCAGTTAGTAAATTACTAATGTCACTGCCAGCACGAATACCATAATAAGGAACAAAGAAATCTCCAATTAATGTAGATGACTTGTACATACTCTCCATGGCAACCGATGTCGACGGTTTCTCGACTGGACCGGTTGTCGAAGTTCGACAAACGGCTTTCAATGAAGTTGAGAATGATCTCGAAGTTATCGATTTCAATGTAGTTGATGACACAAACCGCATACTCAGCGATTGGTCGAACCCTCAGTGGCCTTTCCACTTGAACGCAAGTCAAGGAATGGAAGCAACCGGCAAAGTACGTTTCGAAGGAATTACGGGTGCTTTTATCGAAGAAGGTGATGCTGAAATCCGAATAGATGCTACGGCAGTCCCTCCACTGAATCTTAGCGGGGGACCGAACCAGTGGCCCGGAGAAGCGGTAGAATGGAGCGCTTCGTGGTTTGGAGAGGTTGATTCTAACGGCGCTTTTTCGATCGATATTCAAGCACCTGCCATCACGGATGAACTACCGAGCAACACCCGTATTCTCATCTCACCGCACATCCCTCGTTCAGGCCCTGTTAGCGAAGACACATCTTCCAGTGAAGACCGAACCAGAACCTCGATAAGTATCCCGTTTTTATACGATAAAGTTCATCCTTCAACCTTATCGATTGAAGCTCTTGACTCAGGTGGTTATGTTTCTGCTGACGGACATATTTGGACAGCGAAACAGGATGTAGCATTGCGTTTGACCCTTGAAGACCCAGAAGGTCTGTCGAATTCATTGCAGTTCTATTCGTGGTTGGAATCAAGCCATGACATCAACAACAACGGTGTCATGGAAGAGAACGAGTACACCGTTCAAACGGTAACGTTCAATTCTGGTTTAACCTCGACAGAGATTGACCTTCCTCTTCTCCCTTGGGAGCAGATTTTGCCGATCGGCCAATCATCTGGAAAAGCGAGCGTGGTCATCAAAGGTTTCGATTTGGCAGGAAATCCACTCGACGGAGGTGGCCAATTTGGAGAACAATAC
>ENA-OSIY01002273-OSIY01002273.1-marine-metagenome-genome-assembly--contig:-NODE-2273-length-10081-cov-8.370952_pt1 | contig 10081 bp, 8 predicted proteins | sample MGYA00237884_ERZ534233 | MGnify/ENA primary metagenome ERZ534233 (study PRJEB26412, sample SAMN06343840) | marine metagenome | isolation source: estuarine water | place: USA: Columbia River Estuary... | reverse complement strand
TTTCAAGCAGAAGACGGCATACGAGATTTCTGCCTGTCTCGTGGGCTCGGAGATGTGTATAAGAGACAGCTACAAATCAAAACTTTGGCCCAATGTTTATTTCATCAACAACTGGGGTAGGAGATGCATTGCATATACAAATTAGCAATGCAAATAAAGTGAGAATAACCAATGAAACTACCCAATTTTTATTGGCAACTAATGCAATATCGCTTAGTACTTGGACTCATATTGCAGTTGTACGATCAGGATCTACATTATCCATTTATCAAAATGGTACCTTAAATGGGACAACTACGAATAGTACTAACTTTACGCAAAATGGCGCAGTGCTCGGGTATGAAATGGTAGGTGGTAATTTTTACTATACCGGATATATGTCAAATGTTCGTGTAGTAAAAGGTGTTGCTGTATATACCGGAGCATTTACAGTACCCACAAGCCCACTAACCGCAACACAAAGTAGTGGGACAAATATTGCGGCGATTACCGGCACATCAACAAGCGTACTAACCTGCCAATCAAGTACATTTATAGATAACAGTACAAATAACTTTACAATTACTGCTAGTGGTAATAGCCAACCAACACAACAAAACCCATTCGGTTTTACTAGTGCATTAACAAATGGATATACGGTAAGTACAATAGGAGGTAGTGGATACTTTGATGGTACGGGAGATTATTTAGATGCCGGAGGACAAACAGCATTTGCGTTTGGTACTGGAGATTTGACGTTTGAGTGTTGGATTTACGCTACAGTTGCTAATGACTCTCCAATTTATGAAAGTCGATCTACTGTTTCAAACACCAATGGTTTTACAGTCACTGCATTATCTTCAACTGTAATTAGAGTTTACACGTCCGGGGTTTTAGTTTCAGCAACCGTTTCTAATTACTTAAACGTTTGGACGCACATTGCGTTTACTCGCCAAGGTAGCACTAATCGTTTATTTATAAATGGTGTGCTTGGTTCGACAAATACATCATTAGATAACTTTAGTTATGCATCTGCTATTATAGGGGGTGGAAGATACCTCAACAATAATATTTCTGCTTACTTTACCGGCTATATAACAGATGTTCGTTTAGTTAAAGGTACAGCATTATACACAAGTAACTTTGTACCACCCGCTGCACCCTTAACCGCAGTACAAAACACAAGTTTATTAACTAATATGACCAGTGCTGGTATCTACGATGCATCAATGATAACTACAATGGAATCAGGCGGTGATGCAAAACTAAGTACAGCAGTAAGTAAGTTTGGTGGAAGTAGTATGTATTTTGATGGTACTGGTGATTATATAGTTGCTAGTGGTACTACTGCAACTGGTACAAGCGCATTTGGATCGGGTGACTTTACTATTGAATTTTGGCTTTATGCAAACAGTGTGGCTGCAACTGACCAGGGATTAATAGATATGAGACCTACCTCTACAAATGGATATTATCCTTACTTATATATGTACAATGGACAAGTTGGTTATTGGCTTAATGCAACGTCTGTTATCACCTCATCTGCGGGTGCGATAACGACCGGTACTTGGTATCATATTGCATTAGCACGTAGTGGGTCATCTAATAAACTGTTTATTAATGGGGTTCAATCTGGATCAACTTTTACTAGCAGTACTGCATTATTATGTGATTCTAATAGGCCTGCAATAGGAACTGCTGGAACATCTTTAGGTGCAAGCTCATTAAATGGTTACATAGACGACCTAAGAATAACGAAGGGATATGCACGTTATACAAGTAACTTTACCCTACCAACAAGTGCATTCCAGATTAAATAAGAATTAGAATAAAATGACTACTAAAGTAAATACACCCAATCTAAATGCAACGTTCCTTGGTACGTTGGTGAAAATTAATGACACACAAACTGTCAATAACAAAACTTTTAATTCTCCAACATTGGTAACTCCAGCACTAGGCACTCCTGCGTCTGGTGACTTTAGTGCTGGTTCATTTACTTGGCCTCTGTTCTACCAAGATACTAAAGCTAACGCTGCGTTCGATAAAGCAAACTCGACATTTGACCATGCCACAAGTTCATACAATGCAGCTAACACTGCCGACCAAAAGGCAGTGTCTGCAGGTTCTTATGCCAACTCCGCTTATTCTCTGGCGAATACTGCAAGTCAAGGTGGATCATCTTCTGGTACATATGCCAACTCAGCCTATGCCGCAGCCAATACGGCAGACCAACGTGCTGTAACAAGTGGTGTATATGCTAATGCTGCTTTCTCTCAAGCGAATACTGCCACAACAAATGCGGCTACTGCTGACCAACATGCAATCACATCTGGTGATTACGCCAACTCAGCATACACTTCGGCCAATTCAGCATCTTCTTATGCTAATGGTGCTTTCTCGGCAGCCAATACTGCTGACCAACGAGCAGTAACATCTGGATCATATGCCAATGGTTCTTATCTCGTTGCTAATTCCGCATCAAGTTATGCCAACGGTGCATTTGCTGTTGCTAACACTGGTGCAACTAATGCACTATCTGCTGGTTCTTATGCCAATGGTGCATTTACGACTGCCAACACCAAGTTTAACTCCACTGGTGGTACAATCTCCGGTGATGTTGTTGTTACTGGTAACCTAACTGTATCTGGAAATGTAACATCGATATCAGCAACAAACCTAAGCATTGAAGATAATATGATTTATCTGAATGCCAACAATGATGTTTCTAATCCTGATATTGGCCTTGCTGGTAATTATAACGATGGAACATATCATCACACCGGTGTATTCCGTGACGCAACAGACGGCACATGGAAGTTTTATTACAACTATGATCCAGAACCAGACGCATCACCATATATCGACACAGCACATGCAACGTTCAGAATTGCTAATCTAACTGCAAATCTAATTACTGACGTTGCAACTATCCGTGGTTACGATCCAATCAATCATGCTAATGCTTCATATGCACATGCTAATGCCGCATATACTGCAGCTAATAACTCGGTTGACACATGGGTTCGTGATGCCGCTAACTCAGCATCATCGTATGCCAACTCTGCATACACTACATCAAACACGGCCGCAACAAATGCACTGTCTGCTGGTTCGTATGCCAATGGTGCTTTTTCAGCTGCTAACACTGCTGACCAAAAGGCCGTATCTGCTGGTTCTTATGCTAACTCAGCATATGCCGCTGCTAATACTGCGGCAACTAGTGCATCCACTGCTGACCAGAGAGCAGTCACATCTGGTGCATATGCTAATGCAGCTTACACTCAAGCAAATACTGCCGTTACAAATGCTGCTTCTGCATCATCATATGCTAACTCAGCATATACGACTGCAAATGCCGCAGTAACATTAACTGGTTCTCAAACATTAACAAATAAATCTTTATCTGATAGTACAACTTCATTCATTGATGAAGCAGATGCAAGTAAGAGGATGCAATTCGAGTTATCTTCTGTGTCTTCTGGTGCAACTAGAATTTTAACTGTACCAAATTATAATGCAACAATTGCCACATTACTTGGTACCGAAACATTGGGGTCTAAAACATTAACAACTCCAATTATTAATGGTCCTTTAGTTGCATCACCAAAAGAAAAATTTATCACCGGTACTGCTCCAACATCAACATTAAATTTATATATTGGTGATAATACGATTCATTATTACACAAGTAATGCCACAAATAATTTTACATTAAACATTGCAGCATATAATGATGTGTCTTTGAACACTTGGTTGGCGACTGGTTCTTCAGTTACTTTTGTGTTGATGGTAACAAATGGATCAACTGCCTATTATCCAAATGTATTTCAAATTGATGGTATCACCGTAACACCTAAGTATACTAATGGAATTGCTATTACAGCTGGCAATGCAAGTGCAATTGATATGTACAACTTCACAATTTTCAAAACAGCTTCAGCTACATACACAGCAATTATGTCGCAAACTAAGTTAGCTTAAGGATTATATTATGCCGTTAAGAACGATGTTGACCAGTTTTGGTTTACATTATAGTGGACCAACTACACCATTAAACACTGTTGCGCCTGCAATTACAGGAACTGCAACTTCTGGATCCACATTAACTTGTAGTACTGGTACTTGGTTAGGTGTGCAACCAATAACTTTTGCATACCAATGGTATAGAGATTCTGTATTGATGGCTGGTGAAACTAACAACACCTATACAATAATTTCAACTGATATTGGTTTCTCTTTTGTTTGTACAGTTACTGCAACAAATTCTTTAGGTTCTACTAATGCAGATTCAAATTCAATTTTGATAAATGCAACTATTCCGGCCGGCACAATTATTATGTATGATGGTGCTAACCCTAGTATATCTGGATGGACATTATATTCAAACACAACTAATCGATACATCAGAGGCACAGGAACGCAAGGAAACATAAACACGACTTATGCTAACACAGGTAATGTTTCTGGCACAATTGCGTTTGGTCCAGGTGGCGCCCATCTAGGTGCCGGACCTTCTTTTAAAACTTCTTGGATAGCTTACCCTGGTACTTTTGGTTCAAGTCAAGCATTAACATCCACAGTCGCTGGTGCTCACACACATACATCTACAATTTCAAATAAACCTGTTACTAATGCTCTACCTTGGACATCCGATTTTACTTTTTTAGTTGCTTCAACCGATCAAACAGTTTTTCCAGCAAACACAATACACATGAGGGACACTGCAGTTTCTGGTTGGACTCAAAAACTTGCCACAAATCCAGGTTCACCAACATTCAGTACCGTTCGTAATATTCGTGGATCTCCAGGTGCTACATCACCTACTGAAACCGCTTTGGCAACTGCACCAATAGCAGGACCTATAATTACGTCTTATGATGGATCACATGACCACTTTGCTGCTGATACTGCATATCGCAATCCAGCAACAGGCACCAGTTTAGGTGGTGGAAGTTATCTGCCTCCATCACCATCGTTTGTTGGAAGTCAACCTGCACCTTCACCAGACGGCCAATCACACGCCCACGTTGTTACGTCAACATACTATTTAAAATCTTTACAATCTAAAGCAATGAAACTTTGGGTTGCAGCTGCACAAACCGGTGTTCTAAGTAACACCATGTGTTTATATTCTGGCACCTTAAGTTCTTTGCCTTCTTATTGGAAACTTTGTGATGGGTTTGATGGAACACCAAATATGAGTGGTTTTTATTTGTCACACTCATCATCATCTGGAACATCTCACGGTGCAACGATTAGTAAAAGTTCTGAAATGCAAGCTACAACTTCACCAGCTTCTTGGACACATCACCATGGATATGGAACAGGAGGTGCTTCGAGCGGTGGTTATGCGACTAAGGATTATTATCATACATCTGGTCCGGCAACACATAACCACTCTTACTCATCAACGCCATCCATAACTGATAGTTATAATCCAGAAACAATCGAGTTGGCATTTATACAATATACACCTGGATCAAGTGCTTTATCTACATATTCGATTACTCCTTCTGCTAATAGTGTTGTCGAGGGAAATACAATGTCGTTTACAGTATCTACAACAAATGTTGTTGATGGTAGTGTTTTGTCGTGGATAGTAAATGATATTACTGCCAACGGAACATCCGATTTGGGTACAACTGGTGGAACTGTTACAATTAATTCTGGAACAGCAACAATTAATGTGTCGCCTACTTTTGATGGAAGTACTGAAGGAGATGAAACATTTAGTGTTTCATTAGTCCGATCAGGTTCAACTGTAGCTACAAGTGCAGTCGTTACAATTGTTGATAATACAAGTTTGGCATTCACATCAACATCTAGGGTTGCAGCTAGTGCTGCACTTGGTACCAGAACAGATTTTACTCTTGGAACTCTAACACCAAGTAGTTACGATGATGGTGTCGCCGGTCCATATACAAGTGTTATGCCAGTTGGAACATCTTGGTTTATGAATAACACTGCATATAATTCATACTATGTCAGTTCGAATGGACAATTACTTTTTGGTTCTGGATCTGCCTCAACCACACTGCAGGCTTTGTCTATTGGTGCTTGTCCAGGTGACCAATATTGGGGTAGAAATGGAACAAATAATGGAAGTAGCGCACCAGCCGGCATGGCTTATAAATTTGGAACAACATCATCTGGATATTATTTCTTCTCCGTAAACTTACAGGGTTGGAAGTATAATACCAGTTACAATGATAGAACTTGGCAAGTAAATTGTTTCTGGAATGCAGATAATTCTAAACAATACATTGAAATTCTATACGGTCCACAGTTCCTTCAAGATTACACCGGTACAGCTGGTGTACATGGTGGTTCAGCGGTCACATATTCTGGTTCAACTTACGCATTAGCTGGTAAGAGTATGGCATTTAGTAGTTTAGACAAAGGTATTAATTGGACATCGCACGGTCAAGGTTCTTGGAATGGAGTTGGAACATTTTAACAATTGATGGAAATAAATTATGAAAAAACTGAATGAATTAAATGATTATATTAAAGTATACAAAGGTGGTATATCAAATGAATTGTGTGATAGAATACTGAATGAATATAAAAATTGTGATGGTTGGGAAGAAGCCAGAATAGGTGGACATATTGTAGATAAATCTATACGTAATGTTAGAAACATCAACATATCACATTCAGAAATTATACAACACAACCACGATACTAGAAGGCAATTAGATTCCGATTTATATGAAGTGGTTGCAAAACTTTTGGCAAATTATACCGAGATTGCACCACACACAACAATTGTGAATGATAGTGGATACATATTACTAGAATATTCTGAAGGATGTTTTTACACTCAACACACAGACCATTTTGACAGTAATCCTAGATCCATATCTTGTTCTTTAAATTTGAATGATGATTACACAGGTGGTGAGTTTACTTTTTTTGATGATAAATTGTCATATACTTTAGGTAGAGGTGATGTTATAATGTTTCCTTCAAATTTTATGTACCCACATGCTATTAAACCCATTTTATCCGGTACAAGATATTCAATCATAACTTGGTTTAATTAATAATATGAATGATGAATTGATAAAAAACAGTTATATAAAATTACCAAAGTTTATTTCAGCTGAACGTGCCGATGAATTGAGAACTGAATTTACTCAGTTCGTTAAGGTAAACAATCTTCGTGGTGATGGACAAGCACCAAACTCGGGTGTTTCATATAACTATAAAAGTTTTTTGGAATTGTTGTGTAATAAAACTGCAGAATTGTCTAAAATTGTTGAGAGTCAATTATTACCAACTTACACTTATGCCAGAGTTTACTATGAAAAAAGTGTTTTAGAGAGACATGTTGATAGACCAGCCTGTGAAGTGAGTATCACATTAAATTTAGGTGGTGATGAAGAATGGCCTATTTACATTGAAACACCAGAAGGCAAAGAAGTTGAAATGAATTTAGAACCAGGTGATGCAATGTTATATCTCGGATGTGTTGCACCACATTGGAGAAATGAATTTTCTGGCAAAGAATATTGCCAAGCATTCATGCATTATGTACAGAGTGATGGTCCTTTCGCATGGGCTTACTTTGACAAACAAAGATAAACGTAGTACAATAGAGAACTAAAAATATGGCAAGCAAAAAATATGACCTTACCGCAATCATGGAAGAGTATGCTGATGATGACTTCGGTTTCACGGCAACAGATGAAGAAGAATACAATTCCGTTATTGCCGAGAAAGATGATACAGTACAAGAGTACAAAGAACGTCTGCAACAGGTAGAGAAACTAATCATGCCGTTTTTAACCAAGTTGTTGAAAACTGCCGACCAACCAATCATCAAGTGGCCTAATCGTAAAGAAACATTAGAGGCACAAATACAAAAAATACTTGCTTTAACCAGAGATTAACTATATAATTGTACGAGGAGATATATTATGAAAGATTTGATAATCGGATGTTCCACCGGATATAAATGGGACACAATTAAGTATTGGGTCAACTCTATCAATCAGTCAGGTTTCACTGGTGATAGAGTGATGATTATGATGAATGCTGACAAAGAGACTGTAGATAGAGTCACTGATACAGGATTCAAAGTTATTGGATTCAAACGGGACGAACAAGGCAACCTTGTATATCAGTCCAATATTATGGTACACGTTGAGAGATTTCTACACATCTATAATTTCTTGTCACAGAATGAGTATCGTTATGTTATTACGACTGACGTTAAAGATGTTATCTTCCAAAGCAATCCATTCAAACACATTGAGAAACATATGGGTCAACGTCAACTGCTGATGTTCTCCTCTGAAAGTATGTTGTACAAACATGAACCATGGGGTAACCAAAACTTGTTGGAGACTTATGGTCAATTCATCTATGATAGATTCAAAGATAATCCAATCTACAACGTTGGTGTATTGGCTGGTCGTGGTGATGCAATGCGTGACTTGTGCATGAATATCTTTTCATCATGTCTAAACAAACCAATTCCAATTTGTGACCAATCTACATTCAACTTCCTGATTTCACAAGAACCATACAAGTCAACTTGTCGTTACACTAAATCGGAAGATGCATGGGCATGTCAACTTGGTACAACTGCAGACCCAAGTAAGATTGACCAGTTCAGACCATTCTTGTTGGAACCATCTCCACACATGGAACTAGATAAAGTAGTAACGTCACAGAATAAAGAGTATGTGATTGTTCACCAGTATGATAGAGTGCCTGCATGGAGAAAGATTATTGAAGCAAAATATGGCTAAGATTTTATATGTTGTCCACCGATATGCCCCATATCCCGGTGGTTCTGAAAATTATGTACGTGATATGGCCGAAGAAACATTCCGTAGAGGACACGATGTAACTGTGTTAGCAGGCGAACACAAAGGTAATTTGAATGGCGTCAAAGTAACAAGTGACTTTCAAATTATGGGTTCACAAGTCTTTGATTTGATTGTAGTACATGGCGGTGACGTTGGTGTACAAGATGTTGCATTGATGAATTCACAAAGAATTGCGTCACCAATGTTGTTCATGTTGATTAAACCATCTGAGAGTGGTACGTATCAACATGCAATGAAGCATGTCAAGTACATTGGTTGTTCAACTAAAGAAGATTGGGACTCAGCATTCAAACATGGATACAGAGACAAAGCAGTTCGTGTTGGCCACGGTATCGATGCAAAGATTTCATCTGGTACTCCTGGATTCCGTGAGAAGTATGGAATCACAACACCTTATATGTTCTTGTCGTGTGGTGGATTCTGGCCTAACAAAGCATTCCACGAATTGATTAACACATTCAATGGTGTTGGTCGTGATGACGTTACACTTGTTCTAACTGGTTATGATAATCGTCACAGTATCATGCCACAAAATTCCAAAAATGTGAATGTCTTGATGATTGATGACCGCAATGATGTTATGTCTGCAATTAGAGATGCTGATCTATACATCATGCACTCTCACTCAGAAGGATTTGGATTGGTTCTTTTGGAATCAATGTTAAATAGAACAGCTTGGGCAGCACGTAACATTGCAGGTGCCAAAGTGCTAAAAGATTTTGGTTTTACCTATGAGAATGATTCTGCTCTACGTGAGTATATGATTGACTTTAAAGGTGTGCCAGAGTCCAGACTTGATGATGCATATGAGTACGTGTTGAATGCACATTTGATACAAAACACAGTAGATGATATTTTGAAATTAATATGAAAATAACTTTTGGCATAACAACAGACTATTCTAATCAAACACAAATCAACGAGGTAATATCTTCTATTAGATCACTACAGATACCTGATTATGAGATTTTGATTATTGGTGGTGAAAATAAAGAAGATACGGCGGATACAACGCATATCTTTTTTGATGAGACTCAACGACCTGGTTGGATAACACGCAAGAAGAACACCATTGTTCAGGCAGCCAAGTACGACAACATCGTATTGATGCACGACTACTATGTGTTTGACAAAGATTGGTACAAAAACTTCTTGGAGTTTGGTGAAGAATGGCACATCTGTTCCAATAAACAACTACTCATTAATGACAAGAGACACTTCACTGATTGGGTAACATGGGATGATCCAGTATTTCCACG
>ENA-OSIY01002272-OSIY01002272.1-marine-metagenome-genome-assembly--contig:-NODE-2272-length-10086-cov-8.032571_pt1 | contig 10086 bp, 12 predicted proteins | sample MGYA00237884_ERZ534233 | MGnify/ENA primary metagenome ERZ534233 (study PRJEB26412, sample SAMN06343840) | marine metagenome | isolation source: estuarine water | place: USA: Columbia River Estuary... | reverse complement strand
GGCTCGGAGATGTGTATAAGAGACAGTCCTGGAACAGCCAATAATACTAGTGGAAATAAATACTTTACCTATCACGATTTAAACGGATCTGGTCCATATGGAGGCGGTAATCTTCAAAATGTTGCTATTATATGCATACACAACTCAGACGTAAACAACGTAGAACAGGCGGGTTTTTTCCTATCTTTAAACGGATCTGGTGGTGGATCTGGATTAGTTCCAAATGAAGCGGCCGGAGCGGGTTCATTTACTACCATTCCTGGTGGATATACCTTTTCGACTGCAATCCAAAAAGGATTACTTAAAATAAAATCAACTACGACTTCTGTTGTCAACGTCTTCCGTGTGGTGGCTGCAGATTTTTATTATCCTGCGATGTATTCCAATGCTCAATATCTTACAGCAAACTACAGAATACTAAATAATCCAGGTGCAGGAACATTTGGTGTATTCAGAATATTTGTAGACTATGTCGGTTCAGAAACTACACCAATAACATCAGGTGTTGGTCAGAATGTACCTGCTTACCAAGAGGTGGTAAACTTAGCATTTGACTCTACAGGAACAGGATTGAACTATGAGCCTCTGACCTATATAAGAGATGTTAAATGGGCCGCGGGCGTGGCACAGACAACGGCGGTAGGTACTTTAGGACAAAGTCTCTACAACGGAGATTTAAACTCAGATGCGATAATCGCACAATCCAACTCACTAAACACAATCTACAGCGCTGCCAAAGTATGTGCTGATTATAGAGGCTCTGGATATGACGACTGGTATCTACCAGCATACTTCGAGCTAAATCAGGTCTTCAATAATGCCGCTATAATAAACAAAGTTTTGAAAAGCGAGAGTCTCAATTTCCTAATAAATGATTATTGGACATCTACGGAATATGTTCTTCCTCAAGTTGGGCCTGGTGCAAATTCCACAAATGCTGCAATATCCTTTAATTCTTTTGCCGGTACTCCTAATGGTGCTGATTACTCTGTTAAAAGTAAGTCATCCACCGGAAGAATAAGAGCAGTCAGAAAAGAGTCTGTCTATACCGGTACCGGATTGATAATGAATCTAGATTCTACAATCAAAAAGTCTTTCTCCGACGTAGACTATCTAAACCAAGGAATATATAGTAAATGGAAAGACTTGGTGAATGGTGGATTGACTTCATCATATTCGTTCAATCTATCGGCTTATCCTAATGTGGTATCGGGTGGAACTCTTGGATATTTACTTGCAGATCTAAACACTGGAGGTATAGAAAGCTTGGCTTATAGGTTAGTAGGAGATTGGTGGTTTACAAAGATAACCGGAACAACCACTCCGACTCTATACAATAATACCGGAGAATCATCTTTGGTTTCGAAATATTTCACGGTAGGGTCATCATATGCCTACCTACAATTTGATACTCTCGATCAAAGTATCAACAAAAGCTCTGTGAGTGCGACGGTAAACGTATCTGTCTCTATCGATTCGGGAGGGACACCTGGTGCATACTTTCTACTAAGTCAAGTAACGAATACCGTTGGAAACAACAACAGTGGTACTGGTGCATCAGTACACATACAATTAAGTCAATTCAGTGGGAAGAGCATATCCATAAAGATAACAGCACCAAATGCAAACTATGTTGATACGGTAAACAAATCTGGACCTAGTGTAGATAACATCTATGTAAGGACGAATGTTGGTGGATACCAGCCTATAGGACCGGTATACTTACCAAGTGAGAGTGGATTCATTAGATTTAATGGAAATTCCTATGTAGATTTTAAGACTACCGTTGGAAACACAACTACCGTAACCGTAGAAACTTGGGTAAGACTAAAACCTACTTATAGTGGAGATATGATATTTGGATGGAGTCAATATGATGTTTATTGTGCAAGTGGACACCTTGGATTCAACACAAACAATTCTGATTTATATGGAATATCTGCCACTCAAGTAGCCAAACTTAATCTAGTTGATAACTGGAATCATTATGTTTTTGAGATGAAGGTAGGTGCTGCACTTGGAACTGCACCGAATATTTTATCAAACAATAAAATTTATATAAATGGAAACGAACAGGTTCTGTCAAATCAACTTATTGGAACAATACCAGATGCAACCACTACAAACTTCAATTCTGGTCAAGGAAGAATTGGTGGTTTCAGAGCAGCACTTAATTATTTAATGCCAATGGATATGTCTGTATTTAGAATCTACAACAGAGCTCTTACAAAAGACGAGATAATGAAGAACTACAGCTTCGAAAAGAAAAGATATGAGATTCTACCTAAGTTATTAGACAACAATATCTTCACAAGTATAGACTTCGACAATACGAACTCTTATTCTGGTGATGGGACAATAAGTGGAACTGCTAGTGATTTAAGTGGTAATGCGAGAAACGCAACTCTTACTATCTCAGGCACAACAACCATACCTGCAGTTCAAAGAACATCTACTCTATACAACGGAAAAGAACTTATATTCCCAGGAACTACAACGTTGAATCCTTACCTATCATGGGTAGACTCTGTCGATTTCCAAGCACTTCAAAACATATCTGTTTCTTTTTGGATAAAGTTCACCGCACACAGGACTTCTGAGATAATAGTAAGATGGAACTCTACTATAAACAATATAGGTCCATGGGAGGTCTATCAACAATCCAACACGACAACAACAGTTATAGCAGTTAGGCTTAAAAGCTCTACCGTTACTATAGACTCATATGGTACGAAGACAATTCCGCTCAACAAATGGACACACGTATGTGCCACATACGACAACACGACCAAAAAGATAAGAACATATATAGATTCTGTATTGGACATAAACTCCGCCGCTCCTAACACATTCTCGATAGCAACCGGAGTACTTGGACAAGTATGCGTCGGAAGATACGTGGCTACAATTTCACCATCGACTCTACTCTATCCTCTACAAGGATCATTGGCAAGTATTCAGATATACAACAAATCTCTTAGTTATGGTGAGGTCAGAAACAACTACGACACTGATAAATTCAGATTTGACAACTTCGATGATGCAAACAAATTCTACTCACATGAAATAAATGGAAATCCAACATTCTCAATATCACAAAACTTATCACTTGAAATAGGTGATGTAAGTAATGAGAAGATATTGAAGTTAAACCCTTCTGGATATTCTAAATGGACAGACAAGAATGCAATTTTTTCAAGACCTGCCAACTATAGATATATCGGTGAACTATATGGTGGTGGAATAATAGTAGCTATGTGGTATTATCCAAAGACAATATTCAACTATCTTATAATGTCTTTAGAAGATGTAAGCACGAGCTCTACATGGTCAAACGTAACAAATGGTGTTTCTAACGCCACTTCGGATTTTAAAGGTGAATTGAATCAGACAAATATACTAACACAGGCATTACATACGACTTCTGCAGCAAAACTTTGTGATGACTATGCTGGTGGTGGATTCACAGACTGGTACTTACCATCGGTATTCGAAATGAACCATGCATTCAATGCTGGAAGTATTGTGGGTACTGTGCTCGGTTCGGATTTACTAACACATCAGTATTGGACATCTACCGAAATAAGTGCAACCACTGCATACTTCTACTCATTTGAAGAAGCACTATACGCAGTACCTATTCCATACATAGGATACCAGAAATCTGCTGATAAATCAAGCACGAAAAAAGTAAGAGCCTTCAGGCTGGCAACTAACGCAGTAGAGGCTAATATCTGGGATACGACATGGGATGAAGGATATACTCCTTGGTGGGGAGAAAGAAGAACCTGGACACCAGATTATTGGAATTTTGATTGGCAACCTGCGACATATAGTCCGTGGGACTTCGACTATTGGAGAGATTGGAGACGTACTTCGATATCTATTGGTTCTAGAGCAGCATCAATCGGAGTGAGTGCAAATCCATTGGCAGAAAGTATTGATAATCAAATTGGAATTTTGATTGGTGGTGCCTACGATTACACATTGGTAGGAAGTCGAGGACAACTTATTGCAACATTCTCCAACACGATATATACCACAGAAACCATACTAAATTCTGGAATATGTTGGGCGACCGCATCAGCGCCTATTCCTGGTGGACTTTTGTCAGCTCCATATCCACCAAACACGCCTACTATATCAAATAATGTGGCTTATTCTACATCGGTAGGACTCGGTAATATTTCTGGAACTATTTTTCCTGTAAAAACTCCGATTATTTATACTTCACCAACCGTCGGAACAAAAGTAAGTAGTTATGTGGTTTATTTCCGAGCATTCGTAACTACACCAACTGGAACATACTACAGCACCGATACTGGTAGTCTTATTGACTCTGCCATTAGAGAATATAATAGAGGTACATACTCAGTTTCATCAGGTGGAATCATCACTGCATATTCTTTTCCAACAGGATGTTTTACATATTTAAACGGCAATAAAAGTTTATATGAATAAAATATCTTATAAAGTATACGGATTGAAATATCGTCCGTATATTTGTAAGACAAACAAATAGAAACTATGAAAGGAGTAATCAAAATCGGGAAAATTACACAAGATCAAATCTTAACTGTGTACAAGAAAGCATCTAGAGAGATGGAACTTGAAAACTCTACTGGTTGGGTTGCAAAACATAAAGTGCATAAATCTGCAAAGGATTATAACAGAAATCCTAAACATAAAGCATTAGCTTATTAAAACAAAGAAAAGAGATATTTTAAATATCTCTTTTCCAGTTTTTAAGAATCTCTAATGCTTCTTCTCTATTACTTGATTTAAGTGAAACACCATTCTGACTATAAAACTTAGCCATAGTATCTTTTGGTATACCAAGTCTTGTGAAATCATCTACCGTCAATAAAGGCTCTGACTTATAAGGTTTTGGTGGTTTTACTTCCAACTCTTCTTTCTTATGAAGACAAGGATATTCTGTCCATATCTGTAAAGTAGGTCCTTCTTTTTTCACTAAATCCATAAGTTCTTGATAAGTAAGTTTTCCTACTACACCACCTTTTAATATATTTTTTTGATATTCAGTTATCTCTTCGATAAATGTTTCAGGATCTTCTTCATAGTCTACAAAACTATTTTGATCTATTCCTAAAAAATCTTTTGATGTTCTACCAGGAAAAAACCAAAGACTTCCGACACCACCATTTCTAAGTTCTTTATTGAATCCAAAAACTGCACCTTCTTTAGGAAATACGTCATATGTAGTTCCATAATAGTCTATCATTTTCTTAAATTCTTTATCAGGTTTTAAATACATATGAACAGACTTCCTTGGATCTGGAATGTTTCCTACTTTAACTAAGTTATCAAAGAAAGCCATCAAATCTTCATTTTGTCCAACTGGACCGGTGAATATCTTTCTGTTAGCAGGATCGTCAATATATTCATCCTTATCTAGTTTAACACCTCTCTTAAGCATTCTTCCAAAAGAATCTGGAAATTCATTACTTTCGAAATTTTCAAATATCTTTAAATGTTTCATAGTTTATATATTTATTTTACAAAACAAAAAAGCGATTCAGAGAATCGCTTTTTACTAAACAATAAAGTTTTTTGAATCTTTCAGTTTTTCCAATATGTGTTGTTCGTCCATATCGATACTCTTTGGTATCTTTATACCAATCTTAACATATAGGTCTCCGAGACCGTAGTGTATGTCTGGAATACCTTTACCACCAATCCGGGCAGTCTTACCATGTTCTGTTCCTGGTTCAATATACAAAGGAATATCTCCATGTGGAGTAGATACTTTAATGTGTGCACCACAGATGGCATCTATCACAGAAATCGTCTTCTCTATAATGATGTTGTTTCCTTCTCTTTTATAAGAAAAATCTTGTGCTTCTTCAACCAATATATGTAAGTCTCCGGCAACTCCATCTCTAGCATTGTTTCCGAATCCCTGCATTGTAAGTTGCATACCATTAGACACACCTACAGGTATTTCTACATCGACAACCTGCTCTTTCAGTTGAGTTCCTTCACCATGACAATGATTACATTGGTTTCTTATTATACTTCCTGTACCTCTACAATCTGGACAAGTTGTTTCGGTTCTCATCTGACCAAAAGGAGTATTCTGAACAACTATTCTATGTCCAGTTCCTTTACAAGTCAAACATTCTCTTACGTCAGCACCACCTTTTCCATTACATGGATCACATTTTACTTGTCTTTTATATCTAAGCTTTTTAGTACATCCTTTCAATATCTCATCGATATTAAGAACAACTTTGATTCTTAAATCAGAACCTCTGGTTTGTCTTCTCTGTTGTTTTCCACCGCCTCTGTTTCCAAAAATATCTCCAAACTGAGAGAAGATATCATCCATATTGAATCCGTGACCGCCACCACCAAATGGGTTTCCACCGCCACCGCCGAAAGGATTTCCTGTTGCAGAACCAAAGTTGTCATAGTTAGACTTTTTACCCGCATCTGAAAGTACATCATATGCTTCGGCAGCTTCTTTGAATTTTGTTTCAGCAGCAGGGTTACCTGGGTTTTTATCAGGATGGAACTCCATCGCTTTCTTTCTATAGGCTTTCTTAATCTGTTCTTCTGTCGCGTTTCTATCTACTCCTAAAACGCTGTAGTAGTCTTTGCTCATATATTGTATTGTTTTTTTATCTGTTAGGGAACCAATAATCTTTTTTATAAGGAAAAGTATTGTTTATCCCAAGACTATATATTTTGTTTATCTTACATCTTCTATCTATACGTTTCCAATTTAGATCTTCGGAATATTTTGAAATTGCTCGAGCAATAGCTTCATCTGCGGAATCACCTTTTTTTCTCCAGATCTGCCACCATTTCTTTTTAAATGGTGGCATTCCACCAACCGGTATTTTAAAATTCAGTGTATTCATCTCTTTATTTTTAGTTTTTCGTAGGCAACCGGATCAACCACTATGTTGTTGTAGGCTCCTGGTTCTCTATCATCATCCAGATACTCGTGCGCTAGTTGATTAACTGCTATATTATCAGTATCTATGTCAGAGTAGTGAATGTGCTCGAACGCTTCCATAAGTTCATTACGGTCTTCCTCTGTGGGTACCACAATAACATATTTGGTCCATTTTACCTGGCTCATCTCTTCTTTCGTAAGATAAAGAGAGTCTTTATCTTTTTTGAAGTCGTCATATTTTTTCATCATTCTTAAATAAGTTGTTTAGTTGTATCTCTCTTCTTATCGACTTCTTAGGGTCGACAAAGATGATATCAGTTTCTTTGTTGTATTCTAACCATATTTCTATTTCCTTTGATTGTGGAGAATAGTTATAGTCCTTATTTGTACGAAGTCTCATAACTGGTAGTTCGTCGAATATCTCTTTGTAAAGTTCTTCTATCTTGTCGATGTCATATTCTTCAATATCTGAGATTCTACCTATAAAGTATTCCATAAATGGTTCGACAGTCTCTTCTACTTTCTTCAAATATTGTTGACTCTTAAACCCTTTACATTTTATATACCAGCTTACCATTTCTTCAAAGTTTTACTTATTCTTAAATCTCTTATTTCCATTTGTATATCGTCTCTGTTACGAGTTGCCTCTAAAAGACTTGCGATATAGTTATCGACGATTAGAACCAAAGTTTCTGCAGTTCTATCTAACTTATCAAATTCTATCAAAGAAGTTTTGACCTTAGGCATTATTTCAATCAAATAATCTACAAAGTCATCAATATCGAAAAGAAGCTGGAACAATTCCAGCTTCTTGTCTTTAAGTAGTTTTGGTGGATCAACGAACACCTTTCCCCAGACTCTCCTAATAGCAGGAAATACAAGGTCGAGTGTATCGTCGTCTTCAGGGTAGAAAGAGCCAGAGAAGTCATCTATTTCAAAAAGATGAAGCTTATTGTCTATAACATAGTCTACTATATCTCTGAAATCAGAAGTAAGTCTTATGCCTTGACAAAGTGTATCAACTAACATACTTCTGAAGTCAGGATCTTTTTTTAGATCGAGTATGCTCTTTCTATCCTGCCTTCTTGGAACCATTTTACTTACCTAATACGATTTTAGGGAATCTGAAAGGTTTTTCGTTTAAAGTATAACCTTTACTTACAACGTCTACAATCTTTACTTCACCAATCTCTAAAACAGAGATTACTTCGTGAAGATCTTCGTCATAAGTTTCAGTTTGTATTGGTTCAATACCATGAGTCTTCAAAAAGTTCTGAACTTTTGACGATATAAGCATAACACCATCTCTCGCAGAATCATCTTTGATGTTTTTGATTGCAAGTTCGATATCGTTGTCCATATCCAAGATAGAAGTAATCATAGAAACTTTGGTATTGTTTTTCAACTCTTCTTTCTCTTTATGAACTCTTCTTTTGTAGTTTTCAAAGTCTGCATAAAGAAGAAGATATTTATTCTTTTCTTCTTTCAATTGTTCTTCTAAAACAGAAACATGAGCTATTGGATTGTCTTCCAATACAAACTCTGTTACATTCTCAGTCAAATCAAGACCAATCTTAGTATCTTTTAAATCTTGTACTTTATCCTTTTTCATTTCTTAATAATTGAATTTTAATAATTTTCTTACGTTGTTTGAGTTGTAAAACTCATAAGTAACATTTTTATCTACGATTTTGTGAACCTCTAACTTTTCGACGTCCTTTTTAATCTTCTCTACATACTCTACTAAGTCTACTAAACCATTTCTATATCCCGAATTTGGTTCCCAATAGTCAGGAAACTTATCTACAAATTTATCTAATGCCGCGTCTAATGCTTTCTTTCTTACCAAAAGAAGTTCTTTCTCTTTCAAAGATTTGTTAGTAAGTAGTTCCATCACATAACCATTGAACTTATGTATAAGGTTGTCAGTTTCGATTACCTTAAGCAATCCAATAACAAGTGCATCTTTTTCTGAAACTTCAATCTCAGTATTTTCCTTCAAAATCTTTTCTGCTTCTTTGTCAGAACCACCTAATATGTAGTAGACATAATGGTCCCACAAACATCTCTTTACAATATCTTCTGGATATATTTTAATATTCATATATAAATCTATTTTTCTTCTTATATAAGTTTGATTGTACAAAGTTTATTCATACTTTTGTGGAAAATACTATAACATGACTATAGAAGAGAAAATCGAGATGAACAAACTCATAAGAAAGTACGAAGGAAACAATAGTTTCGTGCTTTCTTTACAAAAGACTTTGAAAACAAGCAAGTATCTTACAAAAGAAGAACATAATGGTAGAGCCGTAAAAGTTCTTTCTGATAAGCAATATGAGGCGGCTAAGTCTTCAATAGAATAAAACCTTTTTGGATTTTATCATATAATGACTATGAAAACATTGAATTATACAGAAGATAGAAAGCATTTGGGCACGGTACATACACCGAGTTCTATAGAAGAGTATTACCATGTTCGAAGAAAATATGAGAACAAAACCACTTTTAGATTTGTTGTTGTAAACAACACAAAAACAGGTGTTAAGGAATACGAAATAACAGAAAAACAGATACCTAAAGACATCAATATATTATGATTTCACAAAGGGCAACAAACACTAATCTGTTCCGACAAAAAGAACAGCTTGGAATCTCCTACGTCTGGGAGACCAAAGAACATGTTGTTTTCGAGAAGTGTGAGAGCGACGACATACTGAACGACTATTTTCTGATAGAGAACTTCTCTACTGGAACTATAGAAATCACAGATGCTGATGGAAACCAATTCGATAAAACTGATCGAATGATAAATCTATTCCTATTAAATATATGAAGACAGGATTCACTTGCTCTTGCTTTGATTTATTCCATGCAGGACACATAATGATGCTTAAAGAAGCAAGGTCGAAATGCGACTACCTTATAGTAGGACTTCAAACAGATCCAACTATTGACAGACCAGAAAAGAATAAACCAATACAAAGTGTTGTCGAAAGATTTATACAATTGGATTCGTGTAAGTATGTAGATGAAGTGGTTGTTTATGCAACAGAAAAAGATCTATTGGATATTTTATACACATATCCTATAAATATAAGAGTTGTTGGTGATGAATATAAAGACAAAGAGTTTACTGGTAAGAATTTAGAACATATCGA
>ENA-OSIY01002271-OSIY01002271.1-marine-metagenome-genome-assembly--contig:-NODE-2271-length-10088-cov-3.794326_pt1 | contig 10088 bp, 16 predicted proteins | sample MGYA00237884_ERZ534233 | MGnify/ENA primary metagenome ERZ534233 (study PRJEB26412, sample SAMN06343840) | marine metagenome | isolation source: estuarine water | place: USA: Columbia River Estuary... | reverse complement strand
GTTGTAACAAGTGATATGATTGTTGATGGTACAATTGTAAACGGAGATATTAACGCTTCGGCAGCAATTGTTGATACTAAATTGGCAACAATTGCTACGGCAGGTAAAGTAAGTAATTCGGCGACAACTGCAACAAATGCGAATACCGCAAATGCAATCGTTAGTCGTGATGCAAGTGGTAACTTTGCTGCTGGTACAATTACAGCCAACTTAACAGGTAACGCGAGTGGTACAGCCGCTACAGTTACAACGGCAGCACAAAGTGCAATTACAAGTTTAGGTACATTAACTAGTTTAACTGTAAACGGAGCAGTAACATTAAATACAGCAACAACCGCAGTTACAGGAGCATTAATCGTGGGTGGAGCAACAACATCAACAACTGTCGGTTTAATCAGAGCATCTAACGATGTAATCGCATACGCAAGTTCTGATGAAAGATTGAAAGAGAATGTATTGACTATCACAGGTTCTTTAGATATATTAAAACAAATTAATGGTTATTATTTTGATTGGATTACAATGGAAGGTGTTCATGAAAATGAAGGACACGATATAGGTGTAATTGCTCAAGAAATTGAAAAAGTTTTACCTGAAGTTGTAACAACAAGAGAAAACGGTTACAAGGCCGTTAAATATGAAAAATTGGTTGCTTTGTTAATCCAAACAAATAAAGAATTATTAGCGAGAGTTGAAGCACTTGAAGCTAAAATAAAATAAAAACTTTTAGAGACTTGTGAAAGATAAGAACAAGTGGTTCTATAAGTTAAATGTTAACTTAAAAGTTAAATTGGTAGTTTGGTGCGGTATCTGCCAAAACGACACTCCCGCAATGTGACAGCAATTATTTGACTTTCCCTAAATAAAGGGTATACTTGTATTATGAGTTTTCTTGATGTGAAATATATTAATATGATATCGTCACGGTTGTCTCGGTTCTCGTGGAAGAAATACAACCAACTAGCAACTTGCAGGTGTCCCATATGCGGCGACTCAAAACGAAACAAGAGCAAGACTCGCTTCTACTTCTACGAGAAAAAGGGTGGATTTTTTGTAACGGTCAAACTCTAAATGAAATGCAAAATAATGCCTTATATGCAGTTATAGGAGATTCATACGGGACTAAAGATCCAAATCATCAAGTTTTTTATACACCAAGCATTCCAAATATTTCTTCTAATGCTGAAGATTGGAATGATAGTCCAGCTTTACGCTATATGATGGGTATTAATTCTGATTGTTCTATGTGGCCTTATGCAGAATCAGATAATGATAATTCAATAATTAGCGGAATAACCGGGTCAGTTATATTATTTTCTGGAATTTTTATTGAGGGATCTGATAATAAGACTTTAGGTAAAAGCTGGAGACTCTGTGATGGAAGAATATTAGAAATAACAGATTATCCTATTCTATTTAAATTGATAGGAACTAAATACGGGGGAAATGGAATTACCACGTTTGGTCTTCCAAATCTCTCCGGTCCATCAAACAATTCAGTAAAATATTTTATGTGCGTTGATGGAATTTCACCTGATGATAGTGGTGAAGGATATTCAGGAGAAATCAGATTATTTTGTGGAGATACTGCACCACAAGGATGGATTTTTTGTAACGGAAAAGCTTTAAAAGTTCAAGACTATTCACCTTTATTCTGTCTTATAGGATGTACATATGGTGGAGATGGCGTACATACATTTGAATTGCCAAATATTCCTAGCCCAGAGGGAACTACATTAAAATATATGATATGTGTCAATGGTATTTGGCCAGTATCAGAGGACTAAATAAAAAAAATATGAAAATAAACACACAAGAGCAAAGATTACAAGAATTAACTAACATTGCCCCAACAGTATCCGTCAAAATGGATATGGAGTGGTTGGGCTCAACAACTAACACTGCAGACTTCCTGATTCGTTTGACAAACACTGGTACATCAGTAGTTAAATTAAATGCTTTAATTATACGCGGGGTTCATTCACCAAAGATAACAACAGGAACTATAACATGGAAAGCATTAAATGACAATACTGATCCTAAGTGGTTAGGTTGGCCTAAGGTAACAACTAACTTACCTTATATTTCAGGGCAAAGAAAATTAAATTTCTCTTCAGCAACAAATATCTTCACTAACGAAACAGCTCCTATTATACCAACCGGAACAGGAGTAGTAGTTGGAACTTTTAGGGTTTCCACATCAACAACATGGAACCCAAATACTGATTTTGGTTTTGTATGGGAAATGACAACAGGAGGAGTAGTTGGTTACATAAATTTTGAAACGCAATCTTCTACTTCATTACTACCGGTTGGTTTTATGCAGTATGGTCAAACAACATCTAATACATTAAAATGTTTAACAGTAACAGCACCAAGTAAACAGATATTAAATAAATGATTTGGTTTTGTAAATAAATAAAATGACTCCTCACCTTTTGGTTTGGAGTCATTTATGTTATATTATTTTACTAATGTTTTTATCTCTATTATAAGCAACTACCACTGGATGTTCCTTTTTATAAAGTTTTACTTTCTCATCAATATCTAATACATGTGGATAAGACTCATATAAGTTTTCGAATATAACAATACCATTGGCATTAAATAAATCTTCTATTTCTTTATCAACTATGCCTTCATTACCAGAACAATAAAAGTCCATATAATCTTCACCTAAGTTTCTTATATCAGCAACAAAACCACCAGCACCTCTCCAAGATTGACTAATAACTTCATCATTAATATAATCATACCAAACTAAGTTACATAGATTAGCATAAACTTTATTAGCAAAAGTTATATCAGACATTTTGTCTGAATTGATAAGTAGTTCTTTTAATCTCAATGTTTTAATTCTTTAGTATATAACAGCCTAATGATATAGTGCCTACAATTGATATCCATTTGTATATCTTTTGTTTTTTAATGTCTTTATTATTTTTAATAATAGTTTCATTCAATAAAGATATTTCTGAATTTTTTGACTTTAAAGTATTAGCTTGAGAATTTATATTAGATTGTAATTTAGACTCTATCTTTTTATACATATTTATTGTTTGTCTACAAGCAACAGAATCAGTATAATTCTGTGAAAGTAAATCTAAACTTAAAATCAAAGCACTTAATAATAATATTTTTTTCATAACAAAGTATATATTAGAAAGTTAAACATACATATTATAAGTTTTTTGAAATTATATATAGGATATGTTTAAATATATTTCAGAAATACTATCTCAGTTTACAAAGACTCAAAGAGTAATGGCTCTTTTAATGGTACTTACAACCATTACTATTATTACTATCGGTCCAAGTTTAATCGATTCTATTACTACAGATAAAGAAGAATTAGAATTAAAGATTACTAAACAAACACAAAGAATAACTTCACTAGAGAATCAAGTAGATACTTTAGATTCTAAAATAAGAGAATCTCAAAAATCTTGTACTCAAGAAATCTGTGCTAGGGAAAATGAATTCATTCAAATGTTAGATGAAATCAGAGCAGAAGCTTTCAAGTATAGAGTAAGTAAAAGAAATAATGTATCAGCAATGATGAGGGTTAAAATTGATACTATTAATAAACATGGAGATTATGAATTAGATGAACCTATTATTGAACCTGGGGTTAAAGTAGATATCTCACTTATTCTTACTAAGATTGATAATATGAAAAAGAAGATTAAACATTAATTAATTCTTCAATTACTTTAGCATAGTTTTCTAACTCTAATACTCTTACCTTATTACTTAATGATTCATCAGTATCATTAGGATAAACATGGCATTTATATTGTTTAATAATATTACCTTCATCATAGTTTTCATTTATATAATGGATTGTTATTCCACTTTCAACCTCTTTAGCATCAATTACAGCTTTATGTACATTCATACCATACATACCTTTACCACCAAACTTTGGTAACAACGATGGGTGTATATTGATTATTTTATCAGGATATTGTTTAATTAAATGATTAGGTATCTTCCATAAGAATCCAGCTAGTATAATTAAATCAAATGATTCATTAAGATTAAAATCTTTATCAATGATATAAGTCGGAATATTAGCCAGTTTAGCTTTTGTTAAAACACCAGCATTAGACTTATTACACACTAAGGTAATATTTACATCAGTCGATTTAAAGTGATTAATAATAGATTCTGCGTTTGTTCCTTCACCAGAAGCAAAGATGGCTATGTTCATATAAAGAATAAACCTAATAAACAAAGTAATACAAGTAAAAGACCAATACCCATTACTGCAGATAATTGTTTAAGATTCTTTTTAGGTAGATCCTTTAGACCTTTAAATGGATTGTAAAAAAACATATCTTATATATTAGATTAATTGTTTTAGTTTTTGACCTCTAATCGTTTTTGTATCATGGGCTTTTATTCTTCCTAAGATACTCACATAGTTATAAACAGATGTGTCGCAACCACAACCACAGCCATCACCAGCGTCTCTTGACTTAACTAAATCACCATCTATGAAAGTGTTGTGTTCAGACCAATCATAACCATCACGATAAAAGTCATAATTCTTATTACAGAATTTAACATAGTGTTTGGCTTTCTTTATGGTATTAAATATAATCATATAGTCAAATAAAAAGGTATTGATTCGCCCTTAACCGGAACCTCGCCTCGTGAGGTTGTAGAGCTTTCGCACTACGCTCGCTCAATACCAAGCGAAACAAACAGAGAGGTGAAATCATGTTTGGAGTTAACCTTATTTCACATAAGGGGTTGCCTTTCTATTGTTCTCTCCGAATTCGAGAGACTCAACCAATAATATAAAGATACGGATTATATTTGTAATATTTTACTTATAATATCTAATTTCTTTATATTTAGTATTAGTAAATTTTTTTAATAACTTATTCATTTCTACATCTTTATTAAACCTTACTATTAATGTTTCTAGTGAGTTAATACCGTGTATTGATTCGTAATGTTCTTTACTTTTATAATCTTGTGAACGATCACAAGTACTATTTATAGGTATTGCAGTTGATTTTTCCCAAACTACAATCTTTGCAATAGGTTTATTTTGATAATAAACTGTATCTTTATTTACTAACCATTCAGTTAATTCATTGGTGGTAAGTAATTGGGGTTGAATTATACATCCAGTTAATAAGATAAGTAATATAAGAAATGTTTTTTTCACAAGTTATTTATTAATTTAATTAAATGTCTTTTTCATAATCATTTAATTCATCATCCCAATGTCTGATATCATATTGTCTGAAATCAAAATTAACATTAAATAGGGAAAGAGCAAATGTAAGACCATGATGGTGACATCTACGAGTGATATCAAAGTCTACCTTGAATATAAATAAGTCTAAATACAATTGAAAGTATTTAGTATCTGTAAAGGCTCGAATGTTGAAATCTAATCCCCCAAAATACATATCACATAAATAGAATTGTATCTCAAGAATTTTTAGAGAAGAGAGAGTAAACATTTTATAAAAGAAATTTCTAATCATCAGCCTTGTGGATTTAATGGGTTAACTAAATTGTAATCATAGCATATTTCATTGTTATCTTCATAATGATACTCACCATCTTTATTATCATAGTATATACTTTTACCATCATCAGATTCGTAATAACATTCATCTAATTCATGTGCTAGTTCAAACTCTGAGTTACCATAAGAATCAATATTTCTATTAGTATAGAATAAGCCACAATCCATACTTCCTTCTAACTCATATGATAATCTTATATCTAATTTTGGAAATTTATCTTGTAATCTTTTTAGAAATATTGCAGGTGGTGACCATGCTGTTTGAAATGAAGTTTGAAAACTCCTATCATCTTTATGAAATTCAAGTGATTCAATATCCCACTTTGTTCCGTATTCATTAATATTCCAATCATACCAGTTATCACAACCAAATTCTTCAATTAATTCACTACACTTTTCTGGTGAATTATTCTCACAAGGTATTAGTTTAATCTCTGGTTCGTGATCTAATAACTGACCTATTCTATTATCTCTCACCTTAGCAACTTCTTCATTAATCCATTTCTTTCCTTTGGCAGAAGAACTTGGTGAGATAGTGTTTTTTATTTTTTCTGGCATTGGGAAAATATTAGAAAATCTAAATGACATTTCTTTATTTAGATTTTCTTTTATTACAACAGAGTAAAACTCTTTCATTTGTTCTGGGTCACCAGATACCTCTAAGTTATTATAAGACCAATTTGGCATATTTTACTATTTAAATTTATATACAAATATAATAAAAAAATTAATATAAAAATTAAATCTTATAATAACTTAAAGATATTCTTATCTTACTACTCTTTTTTCAGTATGACCATCACTATAAAGATAGATAATCACTTCATCTTTTCTAATGAAATAAACAGGTCTACCCAACATATCATACATACTAATCAAAGTTGACTCAGGTTTAACTAAGGTTTCAACTCCTGTTACTTTATTACACTTAACAGTAATACGAGTAAAGAAGAATGTATCTTGACTTAAACACTTGTTGTACCATTGAGTTACTACTAAATAATGTCCATCGTGTGGAAACTTATATTTAATCAAACGAGCTGAATTATCAGGACCTTGATAAAATATCATTCCAGTATCATTAAAATCGTAATAGTTATATAATTGGTCATTTGACATTGAATCCCAATCGCTTTGTGATAAGTCATTTAATTCTTTACTATTATAAATATAAGACCACCACTGCCAACATGTATCACCTTTAGTCCAAGGACCTAAACTCATTTCACCAACCATACTATCAGCACAGTTATTACCCCTAGTACTTCTCAAACCATAAGTAAATGTACATTTAGGAAAATAAATAATATTAACTTCACGGTATAAAGCAGTATCACATTTTTGACATCGGTTCCACAATTTCAAATACATTTTGTATTTGCCTTTCTTGTTGAATTGAACTTCACAGATACCTCTGTTAGAATAAAGAGTATCTGTTTTCTTGGTTTGAAAATCATAAACCATAAACATGTAATCTACACAAGTGTCATCAAGTACTTTACCGCTAACATACCACTTGTAAACATTACGATTGTTCCATTGTTGGAGTTTTAATGTGCTCCAATCACATCCTTTTGCGTTTGCTGTTGCTAAGGAGACCAAAAGCATTAACAGCGAGAATATTTTCTTCATTCTTCGAATATAGTATAGGAAATTCATACAGACAAGTTTAAATTCAATATATAAAAATAAAAATTATATTATGATAGAACCATTTATCGGAGAAGTTTGTCAGTACCCTTTTCGTTACGCACCTAAAGGATGGGCTTATTGTCACGGACAAGTAATGACTATACAACAAAACCAAGCTTTATTTTCACTATTAGGAACAACTTTTGGTGGTGATGGTAGATCAACTTTCAATCTACCTGATTTAAGACCAAAAGATGCTAATGGAAATCTACTTCAACTTGAAGTAGGTGATATACATGAAGGTAAAGTTTTTATAGAATCATTTATAGCTTTACAAGGTATATATCCACCAAGAGACTAAAAAAATAAAAATAAAAATTATATTATGGATGAAGTATTCGTTGGGGAATTAGCACAATTCCCATATAGATTTTGCCCTGCTGATTGGGCTTACTGTCACGGACAGTTATTGGCTATTAGTCAATATGAAGTATTATATACTTTAATAGGAACAACCTTTGGTGGTGATGGTGTTAACACATTTGCTGTACCAGATTTAAGACCAAAAGATACTAATGGTAATTTATTAAATCTTCAAGTTGGTCAAATATATGAAGGTAAAGTTTTTATGGAAACATTTATTTCTTTACAAGGTATTTACCCTACACAAGATTAAACAAAAAACCCAGTCAATTTAGACTGGGTTTTTTTATTCACCATATTGTTTTTCTAAATAATCTATAAGAGATTTGTTTACAATATCAACACCTTTCTTTTGATAATAACCTTTTAACTTTAATGAGTTCAAACCATATTTCTTATCATGACCTAATCTATCTTCAACATGTTTTATTTTAACTTCTTTATTTAATAAAGAAGATATAGTATTAATAATTTTTAGGTTTGTAATTCTAAACCCTGTTCCAATATTAAACACTTCATTAATAACTTCATCATCAAACATTAAATCACAGATGATTCTAACATTATCATAAACATACATCCATTCTCTAACTTGTTTACCATCACCATAAACTGGAACTGAATTACCTTCTTTAATTGACCTAGCAATTGTAGGTAAAAACTTTTCTTCGAATTGATGTTCACCAAAGTTATTACAAGTTCTAGTAATAAGATATGGTAATCCATAAGTTCTATTAGCTGATATAACTAACATATCAGAAGCAGCTTTAGTAGCAGAGTAATAAGAACTAGGTTTTATATCATCTTTTTCAGTAGCTGTATGATTAATAGAAAAATGATCATCCATATCACCATAAACCTCATCAGTAGAAATATGAATAAACTTTTTTAAGTTTTTATTCTTTCTAGATATCTCTAAAAGATTAAACGTTCCTTCAACATTAGTTTTCACAAAAGGCAGTCCATTCTTAATTGAATTATCAACATGTGACTCTGCAGCAAAGTGAACTATGTAATCAAAGTCACCTAACTCATCAGATGTTACATCACAAATATCTTTCTCTAAAAAATCGATATTGTGTTTGATATTTTCTTTTTTACCAGCATATGTCATTTTGTCTACACAAAGAACTTGACATTGAAAATTATCTAATAAATGATTTATAAATGCGGATCCTATAAAACCAGCTCCGCCTGTTACTACTACTTTCATATTATTCAGTTATAATTACTTTTTCAGTTGTACCATCATTGTAACACATAATAAGTAATCTATTAGGAGTTAACTCAGTAGTTCTTCCCATTAAGTCAATTACTTTAATTAACTTACGATGATTCATAGATAGTTCATTAATACCAACAAATCCTATATTTTCACTTTGATTAATAATCATAGTTTTATAGTTCATTGATTTGTTATAACAATATAAAACCAATTGAAAGTTATAACATCCTGTTGAGTCAATCATTGGGTAATATACCATATGTGTTTGATATGTACCAGTCGTATCAATAACATACCAAGTACATAAAATACTGTCTAAACCACTATTAATAAGACCATTTATTGTCATATAAGCTGTGTCGACTGTGTTATAATTAATTGTACAGTCTTCGATTGTTGTGGTGAATGTAGTTAAAGGGTTATTGCAAGTACCTGTAGCATTTACTACTAAAGTATCTCCAGTTGATTGATAAGTAATTGAATCACATAACTGTAAATTACATCCGTTAGCATCTGTTACATAACAACAGTAAGAACCTAAAGGTAAGTTATAAATTGATTGTAACATATTACCATTACTCCATTGATATGTATATGGTGATGTTCCACCTATTATGTTCACGGTCATATAACCATCATTAATAGTAGAATCAATAGTTGTAATATACCCACTAAAGTTAAGACAAGGATTAAATGTTCCTGCTGTAATAGTGAATGTTAGAGTTACCGGTGTTCCATTTGTTAGAAACGACACTGAGTAAGTACCAGGACAAAGGTTTGATACATAGTAACTACCTTGATTAATAATCATACCCATACCTTGCCAATAAATTGAAGATAAGTTTAGATTGGTGTCTAACACCGCGGTACCATCACAGATGTTTGGTCCTGATGTGTTTGATGTATAAACTTGTACTTGTGAGAACAAGTTAAAAGAAATTACGCTTAATAACGTAAGTAATAATAATTTTAAATTTTTCATAAATAATATTAGTTTTTGTTAATAAATAAAAATGACTCCTCACCTTTTGGGTTGGAGTCATTTATTAATTATAAAGTATATATCAAAAAAGTTTTCTTTTTATGAATTTGAATTGGGATATTAATATATACTGAATGATTTATAAATTTAACGAATATAAAAACTTTAATAAAGTAACTCTAGACTTTATTGATAATAAGATAACCTGTCTCTTATACACATCTCCGAGCCCACGAGACAGGCAGAAATCTCGTATGCCGTCTTCTGCTTGAAAA
>ENA-OSIY01002270-OSIY01002270.1-marine-metagenome-genome-assembly--contig:-NODE-2270-length-10089-cov-3.796444_pt1 | contig 10089 bp, 9 predicted proteins | sample MGYA00237884_ERZ534233 | MGnify/ENA primary metagenome ERZ534233 (study PRJEB26412, sample SAMN06343840) | marine metagenome | isolation source: estuarine water | place: USA: Columbia River Estuary... | reverse complement strand
TTTCAAGCAGAAGACGGCATACGAGATTTCTGCCTGTCTCGTGGGCTCGGAGATGTGTATAAGAGACAGCAACAATGCCGTTCTTACTAAACATATCAGCAAGAATATGGCCTAAACAACCACAAACAAGCCCGCAACCAATATACGGAATCCAAATGAGTTGAGCTTCGATTAACGTAGGTAATTGTAAACAAATCCAACCGAGAATTAAATACAGAATTAGCGAATGACTAATTCCTCTGTGTTTTAATCCTATCTTCTCAATTTTGTCAGGAAAACTACTGAACACCACCATTCCACAAGCAATAACTGAAGTTAATACCGGAAATTTAGTGTAAAATATTGTCAATAAATCTCCAGCAAGAACCGTATTAAAAATTCTATGACTTGTTGATCGCATTAACTCTCACATGACTTACAAGCCATAAAGGATCTAGCAAGTTTTTGTGCTGGATTTGATGATCTTTGGTAGTAAAACGTTTTAATTCCTTGTTCCCATCCGAATATAAGAAGTTCATTAACTTCTTTGGGCTTCGCGTTGTGAGGAATCATTAAGTTTAAACTTTGTGATTGATCAATGTATTTTTGACGTTGAGCCGCTTGAATAACAATTTCTTTTTGTGAAATCTCTTCAAACGTTTTAAATACATCCTTTTCAGCTTCAGAAAGAAAATCTAAATGTTGAACAGATCCACCGTTTGAAAGAATTGACTTCCACACTTCGTCTGTATTTTTGTCTTTCGTTTTGAGTAACTCTTTGAGGTGAGGATTTTTATGACTAAAGCGTCCCTTAGCTAAATCCTTAGAATAAAAATTACTATTCATTGGTTCTATCGACTGGGATACCTGCCCGAGGATAAAACTAGAAGATGTAGTGGGAGCCACCGCAAGAGTAGTCGAGTTCCTTCTATTATAACCCTTGAGCAATTCTGGCTCACCAAAAAGTGAAGCAAGTTCTCCAGTAGCTTTGTCAGCGCGTTCTCTAATAGTCTTCCAAATGTTAACATTGAGCATCTTTGCATCAAATGACTCAAACGCAATCATCTTTGATTGGAGCAGTGAATGCCAGCCAAGAACACCTACTCCAAGGGCTCGTTGGTTGACAGCAAATTTCCTCGGAGCTTCCATAAACTGCATACCTTCCGTTTTATTAATAAATTCGGTCATCACAGCATCCAGAAAATATACTAGAGTTTCTACAGCATCAGTATCTTTTATTTCGTCCCATTTTTCCAAGTTTAAAGAAGAAAGATCACAAACAAAAGACTCATCCTGAGAATTAGAAAGACAAATTTCGGAACAGAGATTCGAATTGTTGATTCTCAATCCTTTATCTTTATACACTTGAGGAGCATTGTTATTAACTGTATCCGAAAACATAATATAAGGATATCCGGTTTCGAAGCGTTTTTGGATAACTTTAGACCAAATTTTACGCTTGTCTTTGTCACCATCAACCATATCTTTCATCCATTCATCGGAAACAGTTACAGCAAATGATAACTCTTGAATATCATGTCCCTCTGAACGAATTTGTAAAAATTCCTCAATGTCTTTGTGATCTATTGGAAGATATGCAGCAAATGAACCTCTACGAACATTACCTTGAGAGACAACATTCATTAGTTTGTTATACAGCTCCATAAAATGAACAGACCCAGTAGATTCTCCTCCACAAGAAATTGCTGATCCTCTTCCACGTACATCTCCAAAATAAGCAGAAGTACCCCCGCCGTGTTTTGTCATGATAGCTGTCTCTGATACCTTTTCCATAATTCCCTCCATCGTATCAGGAATATAGGAGCCAAAACAACTTATAGGCAAGCCTCTCATTCGTCCAAAATTTGACCATATTGGGCTTGATAATGAAAAAAATCCTTTCTCCATGAACCCCTCAAATTTATCAGCAAAGCCTTTAATATCAAGATATTTTTCTGCAGCATTTGCAATATCTCTAATTCGTTGCTCAGCAGTTTCTCCTTCTAACAAATACCCTCTTTCGAGAAATTTTCGCGAGTCTTTGTTAAGCCATTCATATTTGTTTGTCATATTTTAAAATAAATCGTCTTCAGAAAATGATTGGTTTGATTTGGAGTAATCTACAGGCCGGCTGTGGAAAAAGTCAGACATGTTGTTACCAAGCAATTCTTCATCGAACCACATTGTCGACCGTAATATGTCTTTGTCAACTTCAAATGCTGATTTAAATCCAATTTGAGCCAATGATTCATTAATACGATTTTTAATAAATTCTTTAAGAATTTCAGCAGTAAGTCCTTCCTGTTGAACACCATTAACCATCCAATCTACAATTTTTGCCTCAGCTTTGTATGCCTCTTGCGCTTCTTGCCGGATCTTTTCCTCAAGCTCTTCGTCAAACAATTCTGGATATTCTTCTCGAATTGTATTAACGATTTTCATCCCAATCAACGCATGTAAATTTTCTTCGTTACGAGTATACTTGACTTGCTGGTCAGTATCTTTGAGAACGTTTTTAAAGCGAGCGAACCAATTGACTACGTAGAATTGACTAAACAACGACACATTCTCTACAAATAACGTAAACAGGATTAAGGCATACAAGTACTGCTTCTTTGAGTCTTTGTAAAATTTGTGAGTATATTTTTTAAGATATTTTACACGACCTTGAATCCACTCGAGCTTGAGGTTTTCTTCGAATATATCTTCAAGACCAAGAACAGTTAACAAGCGCTCGTACGCATTGTTATGAATTACTTCAGTGTTTGCCATCACATAGCCAAGGTCAGATAAAGATGGGTGAGGAAGATTAGTTCCAAGATTTGCCCAAAAGCTTTTTACTGCAACTTCAATTTGTCCTATTGCAGAAAGCGTTCTGATAACAATTTCTTTTTCTTGTTCAGTCAAACTAACTTTAAAATTTTGCACGTCAGACTTAAAGTTGAATTCTTTATCTGTCCAAAATCCAGCATGAATTGCTTCAATAAACTGTTCTGTCCACGGATATAAGTTCGGTTTCCGCGAAACTTGCTCATCGAATATTTTTAATCTTGTTTGATTTTTCATAAAGTTGTATTTGTATTTAGAGGTTCTTTCCAAAACCACCAACCAATTTTCTCGTCATATTTAACAGATGCTTTCATAGACTTCTGGTAAATCTCATATGCAAACTCAGAATTAAATTTCGAAGCAATATCCCCTATACAATAGAATATTACCACAGCCATTTTATATACGATTATTTGCATTTTATTTTTGAACATAGGTCATGCATACTAGTGTAGTATGGTTTTAGGAAACTTAAACCTTTAAAAAATTTCCTCCGCCTGGTTTTCCGTCATCCCACTTATTTGCATTTGGGAGAGTGGTGTTTTTTGTAGGCAAATTAATATTAGCAAAGTCTGATTGTTTGGTTTTTATTTCTTCAGGTCCGTGCACTCTATTTTTTCTTACGAGACTATCTGGCACTGGTCCTCTGTTGTTTCCATCATCAATGACTTCTACTGCGTCGATTGGCACCGTCATTGGATTTCTATATAATCCTGGAGCATATTCAATATAAATGTCCAAAAAGATACCATCAGGAGCATCAGTTACTCCTCCGGTGTAATTGTGTGAAGTTGTTGGGTATACGCTTTTTACTGCACCAACTCGCAAGTTGAGATCAAATGTAGGTTCAGAGCAAGCTTTGATAATATCTTGATATGACGCTGCTCTGCTTTTAATATAATCTAATTTGAGGCAATCTTTTGTAAAGCGAATGCGATCCCCTATGATTATTCCTCCTAGCTGAAATCGCTCTAACTCTTTTTCGAATAATGTATCAAAATTCTTCATTAAGGTTATTTAAGCAAACTCAAATAAAAAACTATATACTCAAGAAAATTTTCAAAAATTGCATCTCAAAATCAAACAAACGCGTCATTTACGCTTTTTGATGAGTTTAATTGATAATTATGTTCATGAATCGTTCAGCAGGTAACTTAAATCCGTTTGGTGGCAGAATACGTTACACAGCCCCCGTTCTTCGCACTTCACCAACACCCACTCCTACTCCCACACCTACCTCTACTCCATTTCCAAAATTGACTCAGCAATTAGCCCAATCGTTTAAGTATGGTTTGACTCCGGAAACTACGTTTGTTGCTCATCAAAAAATAGCATTTAAGCGGAATTTCTTTTCAGATACGTTTTATTTTGCTGAGGCAACTCAAACAAGTGCATCACTCAAAACGATGATTGTTTCAGTAGATGGTCTTTTTAGATCAACTGTAGAATTTTCTGAAGATCGTATCGGCTCGGTGTTTGGATATAAGCCGTTTGCAAGTACTACATCTGATGTGTTAACTGGAATATTTGTAGATGGCGTGACTGATTTGACAAAAATCAAGAACCATCTGCCGCCTCCTTCACCAACTCCAGCAGCAATTCAAACTCCTGTTACTACAATTTTTATTGACGAAAACAATTCAGTCGTGAATACAAGCGTAATGGATCAAACATATTTCATTATTGACACAACTACAGTTTCACGATTCACTCTTACTATTAACGGTATAGACGGAGTTACTTTTGCAAATAACTTCAATGCGTCCGATTTTAACAATTGTCACTGGTCAATTGCACCAAACAGCAATATTAGTGCTTCTTCCAGCAAACTTTTTGTGTCGTCTAATGTTCAACTATCTACAGTTGATACAGATGTTTTTACGTTTTATTATTTCACTACAGGTTCGACTGTCTTAGGAATTTCTCCAAGTTCACGTCCGTTAATTTATGATCCCAAAGCTATAATAATCCCAAATCCTCCAACTCCTACGGTTTTTCCTGCTCCGACGACCTCACCATCCGTCACCCCAACTCCCACATCAACACTCCCCTTTACTCCTACTCCTACATGCACTCCGGACCCAACTCCAACTATTACTCCAACTCCTACGGCTACAATAATTTTTGCTGCGGACGTTGAATGGAGTGACTCTGTGATTTGGAACGACGATCAAAACTGGAAAGACGTATCAGCTGTAGCATTATTCAGGTCTAAACAGCAAGCAAAATAATATAAGTATTATAAATTACGAATGAAAACTTTTAACATTAACGGAGAAAAAAACAGCCCGAGATTTACTTTACTCCAATTTGACGGAACTTCGGAACGACACTTGAGTAATTTTCCTGATATTATTTCAGCGTTTTCTCCAAACGAAGTATCAAACTCAAATATCGATTTTTATATTAGTGGAGCTTCAATTGAATCACAATCGATAACCTCTCTTAAGCCGGGTAGAGGATATTGCATCCGTTCAGGTAGACAATTTACAATAGAGACTGATGGGTTATTAAACAATTTTATACCAGATATATTAACGTTAGACTGCACTGACACCACCGAAGCGTGGCATATTATTAAGTTTCCTTTTGATTCCTCTATTAAACTATCAGATTACCCATCAATTAAAAAGGCACAAAAAGCTAGTGTAGATTCCAAAACCTTTGACACATATTCCCCGTTTGATGAGTTGTGCGCATTTACAACACTTGATCCAAATATTACATACTTAATATCGGTGTCAGAGACTACAAATATTATGAATCCAAATAAAGCCACTTACAGTATTAGTGAACCTCTTTCAAAGCAATTTGCTTCTAAAATTAAATCGGACAACCCCCGATTACGGTTATCTAACGCTCAACCTAATATTCCTTGGGAAAGTCCTAAAATTAATATTTGGCTCGATTTAAAACTTCCTGAAGCTCCACAAATTTGCGCTATATTAAATGATAATGACGCAAACCCGTTGATTACTGCGTTGCTTCCGCTATTTGGAGGCAATTTAGACGTGTTAAAGACTAAAGTGCAAATACTTCCATTTACTCTCGATGGAGTATTCAATGCTCTTGGATACAGTAACGACAACTATTCTCGTTTTATCAATTTGGTTTTCTGCAACGATCTGGAATCAAGTTACTTTTTCTCTGAAACTCCAAATCAGCCAACTGTACGTTATTACGAAGATGTTTGTGCGTTGAATTCAGTCAATCAAACCAATGTAGCTGGAACAATATTTTTTATCAACTCAGAGGATAATACAAACAGTGAGTTGAGTTGGAAATTTCTATCCTCAAGTAAAACCGATGAAGGGAAATTTGAAAGTCCGAACAACATTAAAGATCTTGCTGATTTTAAAATCTCACAGTTGCAAGCAAATTTTACACAAGAAGAGTTAACTAATGTCATTACAGAAGCAATAATAGGACACGGTTATAAAAACTTAACTCCGACTGTTAAGACCATAACAAAAGGAAATTGCTTTGATTCGTGCTCTTTTAACAGCAAGTTCTTCAATCCGAATGAAGTCATAACTAATACAAACTCAGTAGCCAACTCAATCAAAGTTGGGTTTGATATTGAGGAAATAGGCTACCTCAAACCATTTATTAATGCAACCGAGCAAACAACTTTCGTTGATGTGTGGTTATTTGATGGGAGGTCATATTCATTTGCTGTAATGGGTTCAAATGAACGATGGTTGGTGAGACGGAATAATTCCACTAAACAATGGACGTTGGTTGGTTATTTTGGAATTGGATCGATGCAAGGTGACAATATTGGGTTTGCCTTATCAGATAAAACATTAATGTGTTGGGGAACGAATCTAAACAATTTTTGTCGCTGGGAATATTTGTTGAATCCTGACTTTAGTTCAGCTGTAATTGAATTCAACAAAGCATAAACACCAAAAAACGTTCTTTTATTATAAATAGCTTATATGTCTCTCGCTAATGTTCTTTTAATCGACAAAAATGAGTGTGTTGGAAATTCTCTGTCATCAATCAACAGTAATTTTGTCACATTAACTTCAGAAGTAAATTCAGTAAACGTTGAGTTACAGCAATTACAAACGCATGTAGCAGCATTTAGCGCGTTTGGTGTCAGTAAAATTAAAGTCGTAGGAGACTATCTTACGATCGATCCCAGCACAGGAATAGGAACAGTCACACTATCTGCAGGCAATCCGTATTCTGGACAGGAATTAATTTCTGCTTCAAACGTCGGTGTTGATTATGGTGCAGACATTTTTAAACGAAAAGCTAATAGAGGTTTAGAATTTAGAAAAATCGTTTCTGGAAGCACAAATATATCTGTTAGTGCAGTTGGTGATGTTATAAAAATAACAGGACTTGATTCGAGCGGACTTGCTCTCGGAGAAGCAAATTCAGCTTCTAATGTTGGAATTGGAGTAGGGTTAGCGAAGGAAAAAGAGGGAACGGTCTTACCTTTTAAAACTCTTGTTGCGGGTACAGGAATTACTTTATTGACTGCTGATAATTCTGTTACTATAACGTCTACAGTTTCTGGAAAGAACATAGGAACAGGGACAGGGAGTATTCTTAGTAACAGCACTCACCCATTCTCGTTTAGAAAAATTCTAAGCGGGAAGAACATTACTGTAGGCATGAGCGACGACGACATAGTCATTTCAGCAACAGATTCGGTCTCAGCAGTTAGAGCACATCCGGAAGGAGCTTTTATTTACAAAGAAAAGAATACTGACGGCAACCTTGTATTTAAAACGCTGTTAGCAACTAGCCCAAACGTTATAATTGACGATCGTTTAAATGATATACACATAAGCGTTGTTAATTTATTATCTGGGGAAAATATTGGATTTGGCAAAACAGTTTTTTCGACTTTAACTGGCAATACATTACAGTTTAAAACACTCTCTGCAGGAAAATACGTAGAGCTTACTGAGACAGCAGACGGAATTAAAATTGATGCATTTGTTCCAGCAATAGCTGGGTTTAACGGAATTAATGTTGGAACTGGGACTACAGTATTTTCTGGACAGAGTGGATTTGAGCTACACTTTAAAACCCTCAGTGCAGGAAACGGCATTGAGTTAAATGATGACAATGGAACATTAAGCATCACCGTAAAAGATGAAGTAATATACAAAACAATAAATGTTGAAAATTTGGGAAATAGTCAAACATTCGGGCTTTACTCAGGTAAATCTTCATCTGGAACCTTGCAATTTAAAAGTCTCAGTTCGATAGGCTCAGCTGTTAGTGTAACAAGTAATGCGAATTCAATTACATTCGATTCGAGAAACGCACTGATAAATGCAGTAAATTCAGACACCGGAACGGGAGCCGGAAAGGTATTAAAAGAAAATGTTGGCGGCGTATTAAAATTCAAAAAAATAAAAGCTGGAGCTGGAATTATTGTTGATAACGGAACCGACGACATCACAATCACTGCTCAAACGGCAATAAATAACGTAATTCCAGCTGGTGCTGTAATGGCTTTTGCTGGAAGAACTGCTCCAGATGGTAGAAGAGCTGCTCCAGATGGATGGTTAGTTTGTAATGGCGATATTGTTCCGAATGGAGAAGATACTATTCAGAGCATAAGGGCGAATTTTGCGTCACTATATCTTGCAGTAGGTTCAACCTTTGGCTCGCTCGGTCAACTTCCCGATTTGAGAGGTGAGTTTGTTCGGGGTTGGGATGGTGGTAGAGAAGTAGATGAGGGAAGAGTGTTTGGAAGCAAGCAGAACGGCACTGCTGTGATTGTAGATCCCAACAGAAGTACTGTTACGGTTTGTACTCCAATTAACAGAGTAGATAAATCTGGCGGAAACTTATCAACCAACTGGCTGGACGTGAATAATTCATGTGAAGATATAGGAGTTGATCACGTAGTAAACGCAAGAGACACTTGGCCAAATCTCCTCAATAGTTACCAAAATACTACCGTAACATCAGGATCAGCAATAGAGCTTCACACTGGCGGATTCGGTACGGGATCTGCTCGACCCAGAAACGTTGCTTTATTGTATTGCATAAAATATTAATATAGTTTTAGTAGTTGATAAGGTTCTGTTTGTTCGTATAATATTTGTGTATGAACGAATTTATTGAAAGAGCATCAACTACTCTAAAAGAAGCAGCAAAGACTATGCATGAGAGGGGTTCTCAATATGCAGACACATGGGGCCAAGATGGTTGCTGGCATCTCACAAAGGCTATTATTAAAAAATATACCGATAAAGAATTGTCTGAAAATGCAGTTAAAGCAGTTGCTCTTGCATCATTCATAGATCAAAAATATTCTCGCTTTGCAGGAGGATATAAACATGATACTGCAGTAGATTTGATTCCTTATATTGCTGCTTTAGCTGACACAGTAAAAGAAGTAGATGCTGTCAGAAAAGAGTAACAGCATTACGGATTGTGCTCGATAATAAATTTTCCGCCCTTTAGAGATCCCAAACTACCTTTCAGATTCCATTTGTCTGCAGTTCCTTTTATTGCTGTAACGCACGCATTTTGATGTGATATTAAGTTATATGAGCTGTCAGGATATGTGTACACTTTAGCACCAGCTCCTGAAACAAATTTAACCTCTCCAAATCCATATCGAAGAAAATTTACTGTTAAACCAGATGACAGATTCGGCATTAAAGTTACTGTTACGTCATCATCGGAACTAAGCACGATCATTCTGTTATGCATTCCGTTTGTTGCAGTAAGGCTTTCCGTAAAAATTAACGGAAGTTGAGGAAATAATACAGACTCATCTACTGCAATAGTAAAATCAGCAGACAGATCCCGCACAGCAGAATCAATATACATATTAACAGTAGAAGAGTTAACTGGATGAATGATATCTGCAGACAAGCTTTTAAGCTCAGTTTCAAGTTGTAATACTTTTGCTATTCCGCTTTCTATTGCACTAATAGGAACCAGTACAGTTTTTCCGTCGCTTCCTGCCAACAATTCATCCATTGTAGAATTCGTAGTTGCTACAGAAAGTAAATCGCTTATTTTTGTTCCTTTAACCATAATATTAATTTAATACAATCATATTCTCTTTGTTGTTAATTATCACAAGGAGGATCGTATTCAGGTTCAGGACAAGGAGGTTCAAGTCTGGGAGTAGTCTTTATGATAATGTCACCATCCACCACAGGAACGCATGACGGCGGAGGACAAATCCAAGGAGGTGTTACGTTGGGAACCACCCATATTGTTGGAGGAGGAGTTTGTGTTGGAGTCGGCGTTGATGTCGGAGTTAATGTTGGAGTTAACGTAGGGGTTGAA
>ENA-OSIY01002269-OSIY01002269.1-marine-metagenome-genome-assembly--contig:-NODE-2269-length-10092-cov-7.129406_pt1 | contig 10092 bp, 8 predicted proteins | sample MGYA00237884_ERZ534233 | MGnify/ENA primary metagenome ERZ534233 (study PRJEB26412, sample SAMN06343840) | marine metagenome | isolation source: estuarine water | place: USA: Columbia River Estuary... | reverse complement strand
ATTTACAATTTTGAAATACCACACCATCTTGTCCAATACGAGATTTAATTAAAGATAATGTTGCTAAGTTATGTTCTTTTTGTTCTAATGTTTTACCGATAGATAATATAACGTGAGCAATTTGTGCTTTCTTAATTGAACCGCCCATCTGATCACCTGTAACAACTTCTGATGAAATTGAATCTCTGTTACCTTGTGTGGCAGTCCATATTGCCATTTCAAATTCAGTTGTCATAGATTCTAAACTTCTCATAACTGAACCTTCGCCTTTCCATTCTTCGCCATTTGTTGCTTTATCAGTCGAGATACAATCCACGTAATCCAAGACTAATAAATCAATTTTTTTATTACCCTCAGAATTCATCTTTCTGATTTTGTTTTTAATTTCAGAAACCGTTACACTATCGCTTGCCAATTTTAAAAGTTTTAAACTACCCTTAGATTTGGCTTGCGCCTCTTCTACTTTTGCTTTTACTTCTTCTTTAAATTCAGGCTGATCGTCAGGTCTAATTTCTGTCCAAATTGTATAGTGTTTTCTTTTAATGTTTCCTGGATTATCCTCAAAAAATATTTGAACCACGTTATATCCTAAATTATATGCAGTATTTGCAAACTTAGTAAGTAGAGTAGTTTTACCAGTACCCGTAGGTGCCAATACAATCCCCAATTCTCCAATGCCTAACCCACCTTTAAGTAAGTTGTCAACCCCAACAATACCTGTCGGTAATGGGTGTCTAAAGTCCTTTTCTAATGCTCCGTCAATATCGTGAAATACATCAGTAGCCTCGTCATTGGCTAAACCAACTTGTAGTGCTTTTTGAATGATTTCCTCAATCTTATTATATGCTTCAAATTCACCACTTTCAATAATACTCTGAACGCTTTTAAGTTCTCTTTTTAAATTTTGTTGTTTACAAAAATTAAGAGCAGTGTCTCTTATATACTCTGTCTGAGATTCATTATTTTTAATTGCTTCTAGTGTGTCAACATGAACCTTAGAAGAATCTTTATTTCCACCTTCAGCCATAATCTTCTGTGCCAATGTGTTGTAATCAGGAATTTTATTATATGTCTTATATAATTCCTTTGTGTTTTCCATAATAAATCTAAAAGAATTATTATCAAAAAACTTACTCTCTAATACGTCAATGATTGTTTCGCCGTATTTTTTATCTTCAATAATCGCCTTAATCAAGGATTGTTGAAACGAAAACCCTAGATACCCAAAATTCCTTTCTTCCATAGTAGTTGTATATATATTTTAAAATTATAATTCGAATTCCAAATACGCCGTTTCCAATTCTTCTGAAGACAAAATGTCTGTTAAATCTGACAAAATTCTCTTCAATCTTGGACGAATGTCAACCGTGTATCTAACCTTAGGATGGTAGTAGTACGCGGGGAATATCCTTTGAATAAATACATCCTCACCCAACTTAATTTCCATCAAAAAATGTTCTTTTTGCCCGTCATTTGAATCTTCCACATTCTCTGAATGAAGAATATAGTTCTGATTTTCGCATAGATAATTGGAACTTTTTATTTTCAAATCGTAAGAAATATCTTCGCAAATATTTTTTACATAGTAATGTAAATCCATAGAGCGTCTTGATTGCTCAACATGATCTTTTACATTGAAAAACCTTTGGCAAATGATATTGCCGTCTAAAGTCAGAATGAACTCAAATTTTGTAATGTCTAACTGATTACTCATAATTTTTAATTTTTATTATTTTTTTATTTTTGTTTTTGTAATTCTTTTCAATTCTTGTGAGCCTCATGAATGGATCTAAAAAATTTAACCACGCATCTTCATACTTAGGTAATACATTGAAAAGCCCATCTTCTGTCATCATTTTCATAGTATTCTTATAAGATCTACCTTCAGGATCTAAAGGCTCATTTATTAATTGGGTTACGCTTTCTTTAGCTTCATCCGTTAAAAATGGTTCAGTCAAACTCACAATACGACTGTTTACGTCAAAAAATTCTTCCCCAAATACTCCGTATTTTGTAACTCCTGTAAGTAAATTAGCTAATGATTTATTGTGCTTATCATTTTCAAATAATAAGTTACACTTATCCTTAACCTGTTCAACTGTAATTGGTTGATTTTTTAGTTCAGGGATAAAAGACAAAAGTCGTTTTATTCCCATTCCTCTTATTCCTGCGATGTTGTCGGAATTGTCTCCACAAATCATCTTAACTAGTCTAACATTTTCTACAAGAATTTCTTCGTGTTGGTAAACAATCGTATCGTTTTGTTTGTATAATTTTTGATGTGATGGATTAAAGATTTCCGTGTTTTCAGATACAAGTTGTATCAAATCTCCATCTGATGAATAAATAATTTTTTTCTCGCTTGGTGAATTTTGTGTGTAATATGCAATACAATCGTCAGTTTCACAATATTCGTATTCGCCTTGTCTAACAAATAGTTCTTCTAAATATTGTTTAATTCTATCTCGTTGGTAGTTGTAAGAGTTTAAATCTTCTTCGGTTCTAATTCTTTGTCTTCTGTTTTCTTTATAATGAATATATATTTTTCTTCTGGTTTGTGAACCTTCGTGCCCATCCCAAAAAACAACAATTTTATCTAAACTATATGTGTTAAATGCTCTTTTTAGGGTATTGAGGAAATGATATATTCCCCCAATATGTGTCCCCTTGTAAAAGAGATTTTTCGCGCCATAGTAACCAATTGTGAGTAAATTATCACCATCAACAAGTAAAACCGACATTTAAATTTTTTATAAATCACTTTCTTCTGTCACAACTTCCACTTCTGCGATGTCTGCAACATTAACACCTAACATCTTTCCGATGTAATCGCCCTGTTCTTTTTTATAATCTTCAATTGATTTCTTCTCTTCAGAATCTTCTTTTGCTGACATAAATCCGTGAGCTGTAACTAAGATACGTCCGTCTTCATAACCTGAACCATTGATGTGGTTTTTCATTATGGAAATTTTTGTTCTCGTAGCTATTTTAATTTTTCTCTTATCTTTTGTAATTGAAATTTTAGTTGTACCTGCGCCTTTTTGATTACCAAATAAGAATACAATACTTGAGTTTAACCAAATTGCTTCTCCGCCTTTTGCTTTAATTTTCGGTTGTCCGAAAGGATTGTCAGGTAATTCTACCCAAGGTTGGTTAACAATGATTAAAGAGTTCGTATGAGGCTTATCCGTTCTTCTTGAACCTGATATACGTTGGTTGATGCCCATTCCAATTTTGTCCGCTAAAACCGACGCATTGTGTTGTTTACCACCTTTACCATCGTAAGTCATTTTACATGGAACCGAACCTACCGAATCCCAAAGGATTAATAAATCGTGAGGTAAATCTCCTTTCTCTTGTGCATCTAATAGTTCGTTGATATATTCTGTAATTTGTTCGATATATTCAAAATCACTATTAAAAAGATAATCTCCGTCTTTATTAAATCCCATTAATTCCGCATGATCCCAACTCCATTTTTGTTCGGTGATAACAAATACAGGAACGACTCCTTTCTTCTGTGCATCAACCGCAGCTTTTACAAGTGCCGTAGTTTTACCCGTATCACTATGTCCTAATAACATATTGATATGTCCCATTGCAGGACCTGGAATACCACAAGCGTCTAAGAAAGCGTCACCCAAATCAAAGAAACGATCTGGTTTATATTCTGCCTCTTTCGAGAACTTCTTTTTAATTGCTGAAAAATCAGTCTTTTTTATACCTGCCATAATATTGTTTTAAAAATGGGGTTTCTGACGTTATCTCCACCCCTCCGTTAATAATTAGAACGGTAAGTCACCGTCTACTTCTGCGTCATCTTGTGGATCAACAACAGGAGTTGAAGACTTCGGTGCTCCGATAGTTTCTTCTGTTGTTAAATTAGAAACCCATTTGCTACTTGCAGTGTCCCAACGTGGAACCTCACCTCTTGCAACCATTTCCAAATAATCTTCACCCTTTCTAGCATAAACATCAGACCAAGTTAATTCATCGTCCAACCATGTTTTCGCAACATCAGCATCAGTATGTAATGCACTTGGATCGTCGTTTAATACTGAATTGATAACAGTATATTCTTTACCTGTTCCCGCTTTAGTTAATGTTAATGACAAGATTAAGTCACGACCATTTTCAGGATTGGTAACATCTCCTTTGTTACGGAAGATTGGGAAGATTTTATCAATTACACCGTCACCTTTGTGATTGTGTTTAAATCTCCAAAATTTAACACCGTCAGATTCATGATCACGATCGATCACTTTAACGATATAAAACTTACGAGAACGATAGTTACGTGCCAATTCTTTATCAGAATCCACACCACTCATCATTAATCCTTCACAAACCTCGTTTAATGGAGAACGTTTTCCTTCTTGTGCTGGGTCATATAATTTTACCCATTTACCGTCCACTTGAACTTCGTGGAATTTAACCTCTACAAATGGTGAAGAACCATCTTTTGTAGGTAAAATACGGATACGTCTTTCTTCACCTTTAGAACCTTTAGGTAATACGGTTGTGAAATAACGTTTTAATCTGTCTTCTGAAGACATCTTGTTTGAATTGCCACTTGTGGCGTTTTTGTTTTGTTCGTACTGTTTTAGTACTGCGTCAAATGTAGACATGTGATTTTGATTTAAATTTTAATAATCATTTATAATATAATATACATAAAAAAACCCAGACTATAAAATCTGGGTTGAATTATTTTTAAAGTATTTTTTTGTTACCAACTAATCACATAATCGTTATTGGTACCCATAAAATTGTTCTTAGTCTGAATTTTATAACCATAATTTATTAATGTGGTTACTATTGCGTCATTCACGTATCTTGGGTCTAAAGTAATTTGATATTGTCCTTGAGCTGTTGCTCCTGATATTAAACCATCAATATATGTTAATGAACCTGTTGCTGTATTTGAAGCTGTTCTTGCTGCTGATCCTGATTGCATCTTAAATATTTTTTTTTATTTTTATTCTAATGTTAATAGATATGTTATTTTATTTAATAGTCCTAAAATCTCATCACGGATATTCAATAAATCCGTATCTGTTGAATCAAACTCACTACTCCATTGGATTAACGCCTCTTTAGACGTTTGTAACATGTTCTTTAAATCCAATTCAGATAAATTTACAACGTTTAATGTTTTATCTTCATTTTCTAATTTAAATCTACCGTACTTACCCATCGCAGCCTCAGCGAACGTGTCTGTCAAATCAACTAATCCTTCATATAACTTGTCAAAGGCTTTATGTCTTGCGTAACCTTTGGTTTGCCAATGGTTAATCTTAACTTGAGCCTGAAGTTCCATTAAGAACTTTATTTTAGAAGCTATATTCATCTTTTTGTTCTTCGTTTGGGTTAAATGAACTTCTTAACGCATCGGGTGCATAGTTCTCAACATCATCCTTAGTTAATACATATTCGTTTTTACCACTAGCTCTCATTTCACCTTGTTTGTGTGCGAAGAACTCTTGTGGTTTTTCATTGAATGGGTATGAATCTAAAGATCTCATTTCCAATTTTTCAACTTCACTTTTAGGTTTGTTAGCCTCAACCGTTGCACCTAATTGGTCAATCTTAGCCATAACTTGATCCATTTGAGCCAATTTACTTTCTAAGTCATTCAATTTGGTGAATACGTCATCCATTTTATTTATAACCGCAGAATTGTCTTGTTTATTATTTTCAAGATCGTTTTTGATATTTTTAGTCATATTAACTAAATCTGTAATATCCATTTCTTCAGTATCACCACCCATACCTGCTTCATCCATTGGGGGGGTTCCCATATCATCTGCCGGTGGAGGTGGAACATCACCACCCATGTCACCTGCTGGAGGTGGAGGAGGTACATCACCTGTTGGTGGAGGTGGTACATCACCTAATGGATCTTCTGCTGGTGCTGGTGGGGGAGCGTCTTGCTCCATGATCATTTTCTTACCATACTTATTGATGGAATTGAAACGTTTTACTTCTTCTAATAATTTTTTCTCTAACATAGTATTAATCTTGTAATAATTGTCTACCGTCGTTTGTTACGTATTTTTTATTTATTCTTTCAACAATTCCGTCTTTTTCTCTGATTGTGTAACATTCACCTGTTACTAAATCACATTCTTCTCTTTCCATACCATCATTAGATACGTTTTTAACCTTTTTAGGACTTAAAAACTGATCCATGGTATCATTTAATCTATTATTTTCCATAATATTTGTTTTATTAATATAAATATCCCAAGTTTTATTAATATTACACTTTCTCCAATTTAAAATAAACAATATCACCATCTTGTAAATCTAAATCTTTCATTAGTTTGGGGGATAAAGCAATACCATATTCTTTTTCGTCTCTAATATTATCAATTGGTCCTCCAAACATAATAGGGGTTTGTATAGTATTATCTATACTATAAACGTGTGGTAAGGTCATATTTTTATTTCCTTTTGGATTTAAGAAAAGTGTTTTATAATCTGTTAATGTTTCATTAATATCCATTTTATCTGAAATAAATCTAGTAGAATAGAAATAATATTTATCACTAAATTGTCTAATATTACCCCAAGTAAATACTGGTTTTGGTATAAATTTAGATTTAGGTATTAAAGACATTACATTATCGTCTTGTATCGCATAATTTGATTCACCCATTCTAACCGCTTGTGCTCTTAACCATTTACTATCTTTGTTTGGATATTCAACTTGAGCGATATATCTAAATCCATCGTATCCATTGTATGGTATTCCATTTATAGTTACACCCACGTCACCTATTGTAACATTTTCACCCGGTACTTTCTTTTCATCTGAACCCATGTCATATGTATATTGACCACCGTCTGCCGTTTCCATTACTTTACTTGTGGTTGTTACTTTATCTGAACCATTAACTCTATTAATTGCTTTTTGTTGTACTTTGTCAAATAAAGTTCTATAACTTGACATAAATGAATCTGTTAAATCAGGTAATGCGGTATATGGCATTCTTGATCCTTTAAAACGAGTTGTTATGTTATTATTTCTTATTTCATGACTAACTTCGGTAATCCAATATGTTCCTTTGAACATTGGGATATTTTTTAAATAAAAGAACATTGTAGGTTGTATCATAACATTACCCATACAAGTAATATCACATGTATATGCTGCCTGTCTGTAATATTCAAATAACCCAATATCAACATTATATGTTCCAGAACCAGATTCGGATCTAGCCAAATTTTCTAACACATAAAAAGATTCTGTGGTGTTTTTAATTGATGCTTGGTCTAATGTAATACCTTTAAAAATTCCTTGGTTTTGATCCCCAAAACTTACTTCGAAAGCTACGACTTTATTTGACTTTGCTAAATCTCCCGTACTGAAAACTTTTGGTAAAGTTACCATGACAGGATTATTATTTGTATTACCAATGTTGTAACTATCGTCAGTAAAATTATATTTCTTATTACTTTCCATATCCGGCCTAACCGAATTTTTACCCACATATTGGATTATAATTTTAGGTGACGATTCTTGATAATCAACCTCTAAAAAAGTTCCAAATAGATTTTGAGCGATTTTTTTAGATGGTGTTAATTTTGGTTTTGTGGAAAAATTTGTTCCGTAGAAATTAACGTATGCCGGTAAAGCTCTCATATCAAAACCAGTATCTTGTATCAACATAGATATCATAGTATAAAGGTTTTGTTTACTATTTTTTTCATCCGCAATACTAACCAATCTAGAAATATCAATATAATAATCATTACCTATATCTTTATTTGCTTTATCTATAAATAAAAATTCTTCTATAAGTGATCTTTGTCCTATGGAATTACCTGCAATCCATTTATCGTTCATGGATTTGAAAAAATTATAAAGTTCTACTTTTAATGGTTTGTTATTATATCCATCAAAAAAATCAATTTTACTTTTTGGTTCTTCAACATTAAATGAATTAAATAAAGGTAATAATGTATTTAAGAAAGTTGTCCTTCTATTATTTAAACCTTCTTTAGTTTCGGCATTAAAAACAATATTAGTGAAAAGATATGTTTTAAACATGTCTTTATTGGGAAATCCTCCGTTGTTGATATATCCCGCATAAATGTAAATTAATGGTCTAAACATTAATACATTTGCTTCACTAAATTCTACATCATTATCTATAAAAAATGATTTATAAGAACCTGTTTCGGGTTCCATACCTAAATATAAATCAATATAATCTTGGTTGAAGGTTGATCCATCATACGGTTTGTATCTAAACCTATTTGTTTTATTTATATCTATAAACCCATTTAAAACATGTGGATCTAATTCTTTAGGATTACCTATTGTAATTTTTATAAGGTCTCTATTATTTAATAAATGTGAAGTTATTTTTTTTAATTTTGATACTTGTTTTACTTTTAAATTTTGTATTTGTACATCAATATTATCCTCATCATCTTCTTTTGTTATATTAACAATGTCCGCTAATATTTCTTGAAATTTACTATACTTTATTAATTCAAATGGTTTTTCTGAAACGTTTAATTTAACATTTTCAGATGCAAAATTTAAAAAATATGTTTCAAAATCTTCTAATATTTGTGGGTTAAAGGTGGCAATTAAATCCATAACCTTTTTACTAACTTCACTTAAACTATATGAGTTTTCTATATTTATATTATACTCGGTTGGTAAAAAGAAAGTTTTTCCACTATATTCATTGTTAATATATTCATCTTCCCAAATTATTCTATAGTTATTTTGATCTTCTATTAAAAAACCATTATTAGTAAAAGGTGTATCGGTATTAATAATGGATTGTAATTTACCGTAATTTAAATTACCTCCCGCAGATGGTAATAAAGTATATTGATCAGTTCCATTATAGATATATTGTGTCCAATAATTTAATTCATCAGATCCTCTAGTGTCGTATTTTTTTAAATTTAATCTATTCCCTGTAGTTGAAGTAATTGCGGCAGTATAACCTGATGTACTATCGTCAAAAAAACTACTACCATTAACTACATTGTAAAAAACATTATCATAGTGTGGATGTAAACCTACATTTGTTTCTCCACTATATTGAACAGGTAGGAGTGTCATTCCTGTACTAACATTAAAAACTAAATTATCACTATTATCAAAAAATTTTGCTCCATTTATTGGTGTTGTTTGGTTTCCAGAAAGAAAACCTTCTTTTAATACATTACTTAAATCATCTTCTTGATTACTTAAAATATCCTTTTTATCCAATATGTATTTTTTATATCTATGATAAATAGATCCCCATTTTAACATTAAAAAATACGGAATATACTGAGATGAACTTACTTCATTAAATAACGTTGCAACAAATATATCTCCCCCTTCATAACTTACATTTTCATCTAAATCTACAAATGGTAATGAATTTAAGAATAAATAAGCTGATGCGGTATATCTACCGTTTGAACCGTTTACTGCATTATCATTAAAATCGGCATATAATTGTTTATGAAAGTATGGTGTATTTAATATGTTTGTTTTATTATTATCAACAATTAGTGGGCGAGAAAATAAATTATCCGTGTATCCCGATTTAACCCAAAATTTAGGGTCTTTTTTACCTGATATTAATCCTTGTGTTGTATCTATTTCTAAAAATCCTTGGTAGAAAAAATTCTCAATTCCAAAATTATCAACAGGTTTACCTTTTAAATTTAAATAACTTAAATATGTATCAGAACTAAATGGGTAAATTTTAGTTCGATAATCTTGAACTCTATAATTTAAAATGTTATTTTTTAATTTTTGAAATGTTCCTGTGTCATTAAAAGCATAACTTTTTTTATACTGTTCTATGGTATATGATTGTGAATAAAATGACTTTAAATAATCTGTTGTTGGTAAACTATCTAAATAATAATTATAACCCTCATATGGTGCTAATTTTTGTAATTGAGTTAAAATATCCTCTACACTTTTTACATTTTCTTTTAATAATTTCCTTAAATTATTTTCCCCGTTAACCGATTCTAAAATATTTTGATACTCTACTTCAGCTAATTCTTTAATAGTGTCGGTTGAAAATGAATCAACTAAATTATATGTTAGTGCTCTTTCAT
>ENA-OSIY01002268-OSIY01002268.1-marine-metagenome-genome-assembly--contig:-NODE-2268-length-10097-cov-15.840918_pt1 | contig 10097 bp, 20 predicted proteins | sample MGYA00237884_ERZ534233 | MGnify/ENA primary metagenome ERZ534233 (study PRJEB26412, sample SAMN06343840) | marine metagenome | isolation source: estuarine water | place: USA: Columbia River Estuary... | reverse complement strand
CCTACTTGTCCAATGATGCTGTTAACATCTTTGCCCATGGCAATGGCTTGTTTAATGCCACTAATTGCTGATTGTGCTGCGGTAAATGCAAGACCTATAGTAATCGGATCAATCATTTAAACTATCCATTATTTTTTTGATCTAGCGTCACTAGAATTGACGGATTCTACGGGTGTGGGTGGCTTAACTACGGGTTGCGGAGGCGGTGGCGGTGGTGGTGCAGGATATTGTACGCATGTTATTTTATGCTGTACAGGTGGTTGCGATTTTAGGTCAGCCAGAGTTCTCCGGCACGTATCTTCATCTTGAAAACTTCCAACCTGCTGTATGACTGGTGATACGATGCCTACACTGATGATAACAATAGACCATACAGTGTTAGCCATAATTCATGGCCTTAAATCCAGAGCCAGATTCCCTGACTCATTAATATAGCACCAATAAAGCCAACGCCAATGCTGGCCCAGAACATTCCCATACTAACTGCAAGTATGGCAGCGGATAATAAAACAATACTTAATTGGAAAGATGAACCAGCGAATGTCAGCCAAGGACCGTGAAGTTTGGCAGCATCACGTTCTGCTTCTATTGCTTTGCCCTTGGCAAATAGTTCTCGCTTGCCTTCTCCCTTTTCTGGGTCGCTTTCATACCGATCAATTTTAGCAGTTAATTTAGCTACTTTTTCACCATCTCTCCGTGCTATAGCATCATCACGTGCTGCTTCTGCGATAGTTTGTTTGATACTTTTAGCTTGATAGAAATTCCATGTGTCATTTGCTTTGATAGTGTTAGTTAATACACTGCTACTATATCCATTGGCAAGATATGTGTTCACTGCCAACAATGCGGCAACCACAGTGATTACCCATCCTGCTTTGTCTTTGATATGTGCTTCTCTTTCACTGCGTGATTCTGCCATTTTATTTTTCCTTCAATGGACCAAGTTTGTTTTTGAGACCGACCTGTCTATCTTCAAGAACGGCAATGTGCTGACGATTTTCCATGATAGCATCACGGTTCTTTTGGATTTCTTTTTCAAGATCTTGACGCAGTTTCTCACGTGCCAATTCAGCACCGCTGTTACTGGCCTGCTTGTTGTCTGTGGTCACTACTAGACTTACTTTCTGATTTAGAATAGTTACATCATGTTGGATAGCACTTAACGATGAAATTAAATATCCAACTGATCCAACTAATAAAGGTAATAGAGCAAACAATAGTTTCTCTACAAATGCACCTTTTTCTTTGTTTTCTTCTGCCATTTTTCGCTCCTTAGTATTTTTATTAAGCACCTAGAACATGTAGTGCATGTTCGTAGTGTTTGATACGATCTTCCAACCCAATATAACCCCCATTGATTTTGCGGGTCATTGTTTTGATATCACCTGCATCGGCTTGTACATTTAAATTATTACTTTCCCAGAACCAGCAAGCACTTTGTACAGCACCTTCAAATGTTGCTAAAAATTCTGGAATATCTTCTACAGGAGTTTCGATACTTTCCGCAAATCGGGTGTAGTTGTCCTTACCAGTTAATTGAATAAGACCGCGTCCGCAATATCGAAATCCATCGCCACTGTGTTCGTCACCGTTGCCCATACGACTAGCATATACACGATTGGCAATCATTTCTTGTTTGCCTGCGTATGCTTTAGCAATATCATCGTTGGGAAAATATTTAGGAAATACTTTGCGTAGTGTTACAGCACGATAGTTTAAATTTTCTTTTAAGAATACAAAACTGCCGCTTTCATGAGCACATTGAGCAATGAATGCTGCCACTCTATTAGGTGTGTTAATATCATAATCGGGCAATGCTTGTTCTAATGCATGATACCAATGATCAAGATATGGATTGCCTGGCAGTAGTTGAGCAAGTTGTTCTTGTGTTAAAATAAATCCTGACATTATTGATCCTTACGAAATGCAGCAATGGCCTTTGCTTGAATATTTTTAGCAAATTGTGGTTGTGGAAAATTCCATCCTACAAATGCTCCTAATGCTAACCAAAATAGTGTTTCTAACATATTAGTCTCCTTTTATTTCTTCAAATATTTTCTTTTGAATTTGATACCATTCTATCCATGCATCATTTTTTACAGCACATTCATAATATGTTGTATAATTTAATGTTACAGTTTTTGTAAAATCAACAATACTTACATTTTCGCCATCAATCTTTTTTAACTGAGGGCATTTTTCTAATATTAATATAGGTGCATCTGGAAATTTAGCAGTCACTGGTACTGTAGTAGCACATCCTGTAATTAATAAAATAGATGAAATAACAAGTAATTTAATTAATTTCATTTGTTAGCCTCAATGGGTTGATTCAATGCTGCTGCATTGTGTGTATTAATAATAATTTGTGGAATAGGACAATTTTCTACAAACTTAACTACTTCTCGATCTTTAACCACTTCACGATCAACATAATTAATAATATCTTGTCCCTTAGTTCTAACTAGTTCAAGTTTTTTAACAGTTTTAGTTATTATCTTAACGTTTTCTTCTTGACTTTTTGCTTCGGCTTCTGCAACCTTAACCTGCATCTCTGCAACCTTAGCCTCCCATTCTGCCTGATTGCTCATAGCACCCTGGAACCAAACCCCCACAGCAATTAACAATACAGAAAGAACCTGAATGGGTAAATGATAAAGTTTAAATGAAGGAATAAAATTCAATATAAAACTAGAAATTAATCCTAGTACGCCTACTATCAATATTGCATGAAATATCCAGTTAGGTAAAAAGTCCATTAACCACATGTTACCACCTGTCTTTTTCTATAACTACTGCTTTATCTCCATTCCTAATTAGGAATTTATTACCAATTTTATTAATTTCGTAATTACCAATGTATTTGGCTAAAAAGAACATTTGGCTTTGACTACTTTCATCCAATGATAGTGGGCCAGGTACAGTATGTTTAACATCCTCATAATCACCAATAGCAATAAATTTTGCTGCTATATCTCCAGCATAGGGTCTGCTGAATACCAACGTATTATCTTCTGCAAGATCAACATCAATACTACCCTGATTGAAGAATTCTTTTACATCTGTATTTTTAATCTCTATTACTTTACGTTCGTAATCTTCTTTAGTCATTGGAATTGCTTCTGTAATATTTTCTTCATTAAATACAAGACTAGTTGGAGCCTTTTGATATCGGAATTTCCATTCATAACAGCTACATAATTGTCCAACTCCACCTAATAATTCTTTTAATTGAGTCTTTAATTCTGGAGTTCTTTGTATTTCTACAAATACTTGATATTGTCCATCGTTCTCTTCTCCAGCACTCATATCAGCATCAAGAATGAAATCGTATCCTTTTTCAATAAATTCCATCATATCCACTGCTGGATTTTTTTCACGTACACGGAATCCCAATACAATCACATCTCCGTCCTCGCCCATTTTACTTCTATATTGATCAACGGTGAATAACTCTGACACATAGTTTTTAAGATCGCCGGATCTTAGTCCTTCATTAAGCTGTAGCATCTGCTGGAGCCCCCTGTGTTTCTTCTTGTGCAACATTTTCTGTTTCAGCAGAACTATTACTATATTTCATTAATTCAGCCATTCTATTATTATCTTTGTTTTCTTTACCCACATACACATCTTGCATTAATTTCTTAGGCATGATAATAGTCACAAGCCAAATAGGATGTGCATCAATTTTACCTTTCTTTGTACCTGGACGGAAATCGTCTGGATCTTTAATTTTACGTGGTAGCATGACCACGTCCTTAGCATATGTAACCTGGCATCCGTAATCTACAAGACGTTTGCCGCCTTTGGGATCTGGCATATTATCACGATTCCACATAAACTTGCATTCTACGTCATATCGATTTACCCTGGGTCCAGAAATTAATTCGCCTTCCTCCCAATTTTTGAATACATAAACATCTAGTTCATCAATAACACGTTCAAAGTCTTTGAGTACTTTAAACGCACTATTATTTTCACTAAGTGTTTGTAGGTTCTTAATAACGTCTATAATGTCGTGCATAGGCTTTCTCTTTATCAAATATTTATCCATAACTGATCGATATAGTATGTTAAATCATTGGGGTCCAAAATTGGGCACTTTGAGCGTATATTTTGAAATAACTTTTAAATATTAGTGCAGGTCGATCTTCACCAAGGAGGTAAAATTGCCTAGAGTCAATCGAAAAAGGGACAGGGATATGAGTGAACAACGAGATCCACGATTCCATAAAGAACCACATAGTAACTTAATACAAATTAAGCCCTATTTAAAAAGAAGCCAGCAAGTCAATATAGTTCCACGAAACCTAAGCCAAGAGAATTATCTTGAATTGCTAAAAAACCCCAAGAAATACATTGTTTTAGCCATCGGCCCAGCCGGTACGGGTAAAACAATGTTAGCCGTACAGATGGCAATTAAATTGTATAAGGAAGGGTCTATTAGTAAGATAATTGTAACCCGCCCCGCTGTTTCGGTAGATGAAGAACATGGGTTTTTACCTGGGGACTTAAATGCCAAAATGGCACCCTGGACAAGACCTATATTTGACGTTTTTGAAGAATACTATCACCCTAAGGAGATAGCAGGTATGTTAGAAGATGGATCTATTGAGATCAGTCCACTAGCATATATGAGAGGTAGAACATTTAAGAATGCTTTTGTCATTGCTGACGAAATGCAAAATGCTACACCTAGTCAGATGAAGATGTTATTAACTAGAATTGGCAATAATTCTAGAATGGTAGTTACTGGAGATTTAAATCAAGCCGACCGTCCTAGTGAAAACGGTCTCCTAGAGTTTTGCAGTTTGTTCGGACAAGGAGGTGATTCGCGAATGATTGCAATGGCAAGATTTGAAACTCAAGATATAGAACGACATCCAGTTGTTAAAGAAGTGTTAAAAATCTATAAGGAAGATAATATTGATTAATTAACGTAATATTCAAAAGGCAAACCGCATAGTACTAGACCTGCAATCGACTATGCGGTTTTCTATTCCCAAATACTATCCCATGTCTCGGGATATTGTTCATAGTCTAATGTTTCAATTAATTTTATATTATTATTGCTGAGATGATAAGCTAATAATCCCTCAGCATGTCTAGGAAATCCTCTTTCCATATAACTGGTTATATGATGAATTAGGCCAGTATAAATTGTCATATTTTTAGAATTTGATACTGCAATATGATCTCCCATACCATACCCTTGAATATAATGTTTATTTTTAACAGGAGTATAAATTATATTTGGTTCTTGATCTAAATGAACTTTAATACTGTTTAGATCAATATGAGAAATACAATCGTCTAGTCTTGCTCTTATAACAAGATCATATTTGCCATGTATTTTTTCACACTGTTGCCTCATGCAATCTGCTCTGTGGATTCCACTATATTGAGATAATAACGGATCATCATAAATGAGTTCGCTAACATCTACCCCTGCAAGAATATGCGGCGGCCAAGATAATTTATTTTTAATATTTTCTACAGCCCACTCTTTACTGGCTATATTCATCCAAGATGGCGGCACTAATGAAATTGGTTTATAATGCAGTCTTAGATAACTATTATTCCAAAAATAAAAATACCAATCAAGTTGGCTATATCCTATTATATTTTTTACTAAATCTTCTAAATTTTTTCTAAATCTAGGTTGACCTGCAAATAATATTGCAACCCTCATTTATTGTAACCTTGCTAATTTTACCAATGTTGCAGCAAGATTTATTTCTGGATCGGCAATCAATGCATGATCAACTAATCCTTGTTTAATTATTAACAATGCTTGATCTTTCTGTTCCTCAGACTTACCAAACAAATCCAAGTTAGTATACATCCATGTATAAATTTCTTCAATTTCTTCTGGACGAACACGACCACATAACAAGGTACGTGCCTCTTTGATTTTGCGTTTCTTAAACAACTCAACCATTTCTATCTTGTAGTCACTGGCTCCTTCTTCACCTGCTGTGGGAGTTTGTAATTTACCTTCATTGACATTTTGTTGTACCATGTTGATACACTTACGTAAATCTGGATATGTTAATTTGACATAGGTATCTAATGTGTCAAGATCAAACTCAACATTTTCTTCAACTAAAATAGTAGCAACTCTTGCAGTGAATTCTGTTTGATCGGTCTTGTCAACATGAAAGCCCTGACACCGACTATGTAATGCTGGAATAATTCTATTTGGATAATTGCAGGTAAGAATAAACCTACTGTGATTACTATATGTTTCCATAACACCACGTAAGATAGCCTGTGCATTAGGAGTTAGATAATCAGCCTCATCTAATAAAACCACCTTAAAAGGACCAAATGGAATCATCTGTACAAAGTTAATGATCTTATCACGTACTGTGTCTACGTTGTTATCACGACTTGCGTTAATCTCAAGTACATCGTATTCTTCAATGTTTAGTTCATTACATAGAACTTTGGCCAATGTTGTCTTACCAATACCAGCAGCACCACTTAATAATAAGTGTGGAATACTGCCTTCTTTAATCCAAGAATTAACCTGCCTACGCTGTGCATCGTCTCTAAACACATAATCGCCAACTTTCTTTGGACGATATTTTTCTACCCACAATTCGATCATATAATTTCCTTAATATTATCCACGTAATGATTCCATAGTAATAATCTTTGCTATACTATGTCCAAGATCTTCATCATGTCCTACAATGTGTAGTTGATTTTGACTACGATCCTTCTGACGATCATATGTACGAGTCTCAACAATCATCCCACCGTTGGCACGATAGATACTTAACCTTATAGGTTCTGTGCTGAGTGTTTCTCCAGGGGAAACTACGTCATTTCCTCTCGACAACTTAGGTGCCTCGTCGGGTGGGAATATAAAATTGTGCATTTTCTTTCGGAACCAGTTTTTCATTTTTTTGCTCTTTCTGCTTCTGCTACACGTTTGCGTAGACTGCTACTACTAAAGGAATGATCTCGTCCGTTATAGACAATTTCAATTCCACGCTTCATACAGATTTCTCTACCTGTAAAATCTTTGTCTTTGTATTCTATACCTAATATTCTAACATCAACAGGCAAAATAAGCAAGAGGTCTTCGAGGTCTTTTTCTGTCTGATATACAACTACTTCGTCTACATTACGATTTGTACTAACTTGTATTTGTCTTTCCACAATACTTTGGATAGGAGGATTTTTACTATCTGGGCGATCAATAGTCGGATCTGTTTGTAATGCTGCAATTAAGTAATCACAATGATTCTTAGCCTCTGCTAACATGGCCACATGCCCAGCATGAAAAAGATCAAAACTGCTGAATACAATTCCAATAGTTAGCCCGTCTTGTTTTAGTTGTTTTATTTTGTTAAAGATCATTTCCAGTCGTCCTCATCTCTAAATGTCATATGTGGCCAAATATTATTATAAAATATCTGTGACATTTGATTCCATAACGCTCGACGTTCGGAACCTGTCATACCTGCTACAAAAGCGGCATCGTCAGGATGTTTGTCTAGACTGTAATCGTGCCTGTAGGTCATGCACATACTTGTAATAATTTCTTCTCTAGTTTTCATAATATATTATAGTCGTAAAAAAAGGGCTTGTCAAGCCCTTTTGATGTTATGCAATTGCTCGCATCCAATCTTCTGGTTTTTCATCAGCACTGGCCAATATGGCATTTGTATCAACTCGTCGAAGTTCCATAATTGTATTATTATCTAGTTCAAATTCAATAGTTCTAGTCCAACGACCGTGTTCTACTAAAACCCAGTCACCCACTTGAACATCTATTTGATCCGGACCAATTGCCCACACCTTACCCCAACGTGGATGAATACCTTGAGTTTTACCATTGTCACTGGGAATAAATATTCCTGTTTTCGTTTTTTGCATATCAAAATCCATATCTGAAACAAGTACATTATCACGGATAGGAACAATTTTACCTTTAACCTTCATTTGGAAGTTTAACCTTTCTAGATAAAGTAGACGTATCAACTGCTGATCTTGGTGCGTCTAATGGTCTTGATTCAACTGGTTTTAATTTATCAGAAGTATTACTATTATAATATTCAGCCATTATATCTTCTTTTTTCTTAATAATTTTACCACCCGGTCCTAGTTCGTCACCTCTGGCGTTAACTCTCACATTACCGATTGCAGGCATGAGTTCATTTTGTCTCATTAATTTTTCCATATCAATTAATTTACCTTGCATTGATCTATGTACATTTCCCATATTTTTCTCCTTATTTTAAGAATTCTCTTATATCAAGCTCAAACTTTATTGAGTCTATTTTATGAACACCTAACAAGTATAAGCAGTAACTGGCCACACTACTTCCTCGTCCTACTCCCCATACTATGTTATTTTCTCTCATAGTGTCTACTAAGTATTTAAGATAACATAATAAATTGATCATGTCATACTGGACAAATAGTTCCAATTCTTCTAAAACTCTATTGTTTTCTACATCTGTTTTACATAATGATAACAAATAATCCACTATATTAAATGATGTATATTCTTTGGGCATAAACCAATTATTTTGTAAATTAGTATCAAATTGATCTAACGATATGTCGGGTTTGACATATTTTTCTAGATATTCAAAATTATCTCTATTTAAATCCTTAGCAAGATTAAATCGATCTATAGTGTTTTCATCTAAATATATATTTTTAAAGTTTTTAATTTTACCTGTATAGATATTATCAAACAACTCGTTTGCATTCAAAAATACGGCACCATAATCATTAATTATCATTTTATTAGTTTACAGTACTAACTAAGTTTTGTCAACGATCTATTTTAATAAATTCATCTAAATCTTGATTTCGATTCTGCATTAATTTCTTATTGGCTTCTTGTTGTCTACGAGATTGTTCATTTCTATAAACTTCAAGTATTACTGAAATTTGTTGCATAAGACCGCTTTGACCAAATTTTGATGCTAAAAAATATTTCTGCATTAACTCGGTTATTTTGTTGTCTACCTCGTCGTTTTTTAATGTTGATAAATCGGGCAGTAACGGATTAAACATATTATGGAAGAGTAACGCTTGTTCCTGTAAAAGTATACCAGACATTACTAAAAATATAAACAGGTTTATTATAACCAGTTCCGGTTAACATCACTACAGTGCCATCGCTGAGATTAGTGCCTAAATTATAAAGTTGAGATTTTGAATAATTATTTAAAATTAAATTTCCAGGATTAGATACATCTAATTGTAATTTTGTTATTTCAGTAGCTGCTGTACCAAATGCAGATTGTATTTTAGAAAAATTTGTTCTAAATCCTTGAGTATCGTTATCTTGTCCTGCAATAGGAAAATCAACATTAATTGTACTGCTATAGTTTGTAATTGTACTTGCCACTGGTTAACTCCAATTCTTTTTATTATTTATAGAGCTAAATCTTATGATATTTTTTTCTTGAGCTCTTTAACTTCGGCGGATAATTCTTTAATGGCTTCTACTAGTAATGGAATAATTTTTTCATATTTAATTGCCATATATCCATTATCTCTAGTTGTTGCCACTTCTGGCAATACTTCTGCAACTTGTTGAGCAATTAATCCGGCCTCTCTAATTGTTTGATCTTTATCAGTAGCTAATTCATTCCAATTAAATGTAACACCATCTAATGTATTGACTTTATCTAGAGCATGGGTAATAGTTTCAATATTAGTTTTTAATCTACGATCAGAAGCATAATATGCTATAACGTCACCGCCTACACTCAACTTAAAAGTTGGCAGTACATAACCAGTACCATCAAAATAAAGATAAGCACTGCCTGCAAACTGATTACCAAAATATATCACACCCGTTTGTCCCGCAGCATTAGCACCGTCGTTTCGGATTGCAGTTATGTCTCTAAATGTTACACTACTGTTTTGATTAAGAGTTTGATTTGCCGATAACCCAGTAGCCCCTTGAACGGCAGTAGCAGTTCCAGTAACGCCTTGAGTAGCTGTTCCAGTAACGCCTTGGAGACCGGTGCCTGTAATACCTTGAATTCCTTGTATACCTTGACTTGCCTGTGTACCCTGACTTCCTTGGGTGCCTTGGGTGCCTTGCGTGCCTTGTGTAC
>ENA-OSIY01002267-OSIY01002267.1-marine-metagenome-genome-assembly--contig:-NODE-2267-length-10098-cov-5.841134_pt1 | contig 10098 bp, 14 predicted proteins | sample MGYA00237884_ERZ534233 | MGnify/ENA primary metagenome ERZ534233 (study PRJEB26412, sample SAMN06343840) | marine metagenome | isolation source: estuarine water | place: USA: Columbia River Estuary... | reverse complement strand
CAATAATGATCAATGGTGTTGGGATACTGAGTTTGGAAAGCAACGTTTTTATGTTACGTCAGCGGCATTAACCTATTTTAATTTGCAGTGGATGTAGATTTAGTAGCTATAAGATTTTCCAATCCACCACAAAGACCAAATTGCTGATTATCTTTTTTAATAATATTAAGGGCATTGATTAAAAAATTATAATCTACGGTAGGATTGTTATCTATCTGATTTTCTTGCCACCATCCATTACCCATATGGGGCCAACGGTCTATTTTACTAAATCCGCCATAATTAATTCCATTTTCTTTGCACCAATAGTAATGATCTAACACCTCTAGATAATTCTTTTTTTGAACAACAAATGAAGTATTGACTCTTGATATACCCATATCAATCATTGCTTTGACTCCATCAACTATAAGACTATATTTGCCGCCGCGGACCTCTTTGTATGTGTCAGCATTAGCAGAATCAAAACTAGTACAAACACTGAATATCTGACTTTTAATTTTTTCTAGTATGTCAAGATTTTTAGTAATCAGATTACCGTTTGACGTTATATTAAATTGAAAACACTTGTAAGAGAATTTACGAATAGCATCCAAATTGCCTTTTCTTTTGTCAAATCCTTTTATGAATTCACTTTGCATTCTTAAAACCTGCCATGCATCTTCTGCCTTCTGGTTATATTTCCATTTTTGATCTTTCATTTCATTTTTTTCATTTTTTATACATCATATAATGTTCAAGAACTTTAAATGTTGTTCTAACTTAGTGTTATATTCGGAAAAGGCACCTTGTTTTAAATCTTCAAATGTTATCCAAGCAACTACACCAGATTCTTTAGTTGAAACTTCACCTTCATAGTCCGTTACTAAATAAACTGCAGCCACGAATTCACCATCTTCTCTTAAAAATATTGGAGCAGAAGATTTTACACTTAATCCTGTTTCTTCTTTTACTTCCCGAATAACTCCTTCTGACATAGTTTCACCTACATCTACTTTACCACCAGGTAATCCAAATAATTTATGATTGTCTTTTCGAGATACTCCTAGAAGTTTTGTCTTGTCTTCGTTGAAGATAAGTGCAACTGCTGCCAGCTTTGCTTTTTTTGTTTCTATCATAGAGTATATATTTACATACAAAGATACAAAAAAAAACCCACTCATTGAGTGGGTTTTGATTATTTATTTAACTTCTTCAAAATCTGTATCTTCTACTTCGCCATTACCACTAGGTTCTGTATTAGTACTTTCGTTTTGAGGTTCTTGAGAGCTTTCTTGATACAATCTAGTACTGATTGCGTTCCAGCTTTCATTTAACTTTTCAGAAGTTGCATCGATTCTATAAATATCTTGTTCAGTATATGCAGCTCTTAAAGCATCTAAGTCTGTTTTTAATGTAGACTTATCTTCTTCTGTAAGTTTTTCGTCAAATTCTTTCATTTGTTTTTCAGTTTGGAAGATTTGAGTATCTGCTTGATTAAGTTTTTCAACTTTTTCTTTTTCAATCTTATCAGCTTCTGCGTTTAATTCAGCGTCAGCTTTCATTTTCTCAATCTCTTCTTTTGTAAGTTGAGATCCACCTTCGATTCTGATTTTGTTTTCTTTACCAGTTGCTTTGTCTTTAGCAGACACAGACAAGATGCCATTTGCATCTATATCCAAAGTCACTTCTATCTGGGGAACTCCTCTTGGTGCCGACATGATTCCGTCAAGATTAAATCTACCTAAAGATCTATTGTCTTTTGCCATTGCTCTTTCACCTTGAAGAACGTGAAGTTCTACAGATGGTTGATTATCAGAAGCAGTAGAGAAAGTCTCACTTTTTCTTGTTGGGATTGTACAGTTTGCTTCAATAAGTTTAGTGAACACACCACCCATTGTTTCGATTCCTAATGATAAAGGAGTTACATCTAATAAAAGAACGTCAGTGATTCCTCCTGTTAATACAGCACCTTGAATAGCCGCTCCTAAAGCAACAACTTCATCAGGGTTTACTGATTTGTTAGATTTCTTTCCGATGAACTTCTCGATAGCTTCTTGTACTGCTGGGATTCTTGTAGAACCACCAACTAAGATTACTTCATCAATATCAGATGGTTTTAAGTCTGCATTTTTCAGGGCACTCTTAGCACAAGCAATTGCTCTATCTACTAAAGAAGAAGTCATTTGGTCAAACTTAGACTTAGTCAATTTCTTAACAAAGTGTAAAGGCATACCATCTTTCGCAGTGATGTAAGGTAAGTTGATTTCAGATTCACTAGTAGATGATAACTCAATCTTAGCTTTCTCAGCAGCATCTTTCAATCTTTGTAAAGCCATAGCATCTTTCGCCAAATCCATAGCATGTTCTGATTTGAATTCGTCTAACATCCAAGTGATGATTGCGTTATCAAAGTCGTCTCCTCCTAAGTGAGTATCACCGTCAGTAGATTTAACTTCGAATACACCGTCACCAATCTCTAATACAGATACGTCATGAGTTCCCCCACCGCAGTCAAATACTAAGATTTTAGAGTCTGTGTTCTTTTTATCTAAACCATATGCTAACGCTGCAGCAGTTGGTTCGTTGATGATTCTTTCTACTTTTAAACCAGCGATTTCTCCTGCTTCAATAGTAGCTGTTCTTTCTGCATCACCAAAGTAAGCAGGAACTGTGATAACCGCTCTTTTAACTTCATGACCTAAATAGTCTTCAGCAGTTTTCTTCATTTTTTGAAGAATCATTGCAGAAAGTTCTTGTGGAGTATAATCTCTTCCGTCGATGTTTACTACAGGAACATTTCCAGTTTTTGATTTTTTAACTTCATAAGGAACTCTTTTAGTTTCATCAGAACAAGCTGAATAATCTTTTCCAATGAATCTTTTGATAGAGTAGATTGTGTTTTTTGGATTCGTCACAGATTGTCTTTTTGCAGGATCTCCAATTTTTCTGTCGTTTTCTGTGAATGATACGATAGAAGGTGTTGTTCTTCTTCCTTCTGAGTTACTGATTACGACTGGTTCGCCGCCTTCAACGACTGCCACACATGAGTTAGTGGTTCCTAAGTCGATTCCAATAATTACGTCTTTTGCCATATTTTATTTTTATTTTTTACTTTATACTTTCAAATTACGTGCCAAAACATTTATTATGACATTTTGTCAGGCATTTGTCAGTTTGCTTACAGATTGTTATATAAACAAAGGAAAAAAAGTTTAAAATTTTTTTCTTCGTCATGCTTTGATTTTACTGACATGTTTTTTTCAAACTCTTGCAATGACTGATAAAAATCACTTTTTTTGATTTTTTTTTAATATATAACCAAAAGAAACATAAAGATGGATAAAATCAATCACATATCAAGAAAATCAAAGATTGCTCTGTATTTATCAATCTTGGTACTGACGGTCTTTTTAGTTGTCAAGATGTCGGTCTTCCTAGAGATTGAACCATCCACTCCTACAACCAGAGGAATAGAACTTGCTTGTTTTCTTGCATTCATTCCTGTCTTTGGAGTCTTCGTTAAAGAATATCTTAAAAAGAACAAAGAAGACGCTGAACAGGGTTTATATTTAAAAAAGTTAAACAATGTTCTTATCTCACAATCACATAATAGTCTATTCTATGAAGGTGATGTTAGTAATGGTGCAAAAATATTGGTAAAAGAAGTAGCCGACTCGATAAGTACAGATAGATGTTCTATTTGGTTATACAACGAAGACAAATCGGCCATTTTATGTGAACAACTTTATATAAAGGCAGAAGATATGTTCTATCAAAGTATAGAACTTTTCAAAAAAGACTTCAATGGATACTTTGAGCATCTTATCTTAGATCCAATCATAATTGCAAATGATGCTGAAACACATCCAGCAACAAAATGTTTTGCAGAATCTTATTTGAAACCACTTGGTATAAAATCTATGTTAGACGTTCCAATCGTTTACAAAGGTAAAGTGATAGGAGTAATCTGTATAGAAAGTCTAAGTAGTAGAGAATGGGGAAAGGCAGAAGTAAATTTTGCACAGATGCTTTCATCATTATACTCGTTTGCTTATTCTGTTAAACAATCAAATCTTATATCTGGACATCTTTCTGATATGGAGAACTTCATAGATGAAGCTAACATCATATCTAAGGCAGACAAAAACGGAAAGATAACATACGTGAACAAAAAATTCACTGATGTTTCTGGATGGTCTTTAGAAGAAGCTCTTGGTAAAGATCATAGTATAGTAAACTCTGGTACATATACTAAAAGTTCAGGAGAAGTACCATTTGTTGCAATACCACCAGAATATTGGGATAATATGTACAAAACAGTTGTAAAGGATAAAAAGATATGGAATGAAGTGGTTACCAACAAGAAAAAAGACGGGAGCCTTTACTATTTAGATACTTATATTAAGGCATCATTTGATGAGAATGGTGTTCTAGAAGGGTTTACATCTATTAGACAAGACTTAACAGAACTTAAAAATAAAGAAGTTGATATCACTAATAGAATGAACGCAATCAATAGATCTAATGCCGTAATCGAGTTTGATATGGAAGGAAACATAATATACGCAAATCCACAGTTCTTAGATACACTGGGATATTCTTTCGATGATATCAAAGGAAAAAAACATGCACTATTCTTAGAAGAAGGATACAAAGATAGTAAAGAGTACAAAGATTTTTGGCAGACACTTAAAAACGGAGAGTATTTCATGGGAGAAATCAGAAGAGTCAAAAAGGATGGAACTCTAGTATTTCTTCAAGCAACCTATAATCCAATCATTGGAACAGATGGAAAACCTTATCGAGTAATGAAGATTGCAAACGATATAACTCTTTCGGTAAAACAACAGATTGAGATTGAAAGAAAGAATACTTATTTAGAACACTCTGCAAAGATACTTAGACACGATATGCATAGTGGTATAAACACTTACATGCCAAGAGGTTTAAACTCATTGGAGCGTAGGTTGAGTGAAGACCAGATTAAAGAGTTAAAGATTGAAGCTCCTATCAAAATGATTAAAGAAGGTCTTAGACATACACAAAAAGTATACAAAGGAGTATATGAGTTTACCAATCTTGTTAAAAAGGATGTTGTACTTAACAAAACTGAATGTGATTTAAAACTAATATTAGAAGATTACTTATCAGCAACAGCATACAAAAATCAAGTTATAATAGAAGACCTTGGAAAAGAAGAAGTAAACGAAGCTCTTTTCTGTACGGCACTTGATAACCTTATCAGAAACGGATTGAAGTATAATGATAGTGCTAGTAAAGTCGTTAAGATATACAGAGTTGAAGATGTTCTTTTCATAGAAGACAATGGTAGAGGAATGACTCAAGAAGATTTCAAATTATTATCAGAACCTTATACTAGAAAAGAAGGACAAAAAGAAAGTGGAACCGGTTTAGGTTTAAATATATGTGTAGCGATTTTAGAAGAACACAAATACTCAATCACATGTGATAAACTACCAGAAGGCGGAACACAACTAAAAATAAACATTAAAATATGATAGATTCAATTTTATTAGTGGATGACGAAGATTTATTCCACTTAGTATTCGAAGACGCTTGTAGTCTTTTAGACATAACTCTTTCCCTACAAGGACTAAACAGTTCAGATGAGGCAGAAGGACTTTTTAGAAAATGGTTCAATGAAGGACCTGTAGACGAAAAGCCAGAATGTGTGTTCGTTGACTTAAATATCGTTGGTTCGTCTTTTGATGGTATAGAGCTTATTAGAAAGATAAACTTTGAGTATGGTAATCACGTAGTTATAGGAATCATATCTTCTTCTGACGAGCCAACAGAACAAGCAAAGGCTATTTCAGCAGGTGCTCAATTCTGGATAATCAAATCTGACGATATCGAACCAAGACTTGAAGAGTTTAGAAAAGATTATGATGGATATAAAAATAGGACGAACCCATTCAAAGTATATAAATAAGTCATGATAAAAATTGACAAAGCAACAAAGCAGGCACTATTGGATCTATATAAATCCAAAAAGATTGCATTAGAAGGAAATATCCTAAAGGTTATAGATTCTGATGGTGATGAAGAATTTGATACTTATGTAAAGGATTCGATTGAAAAAGATAAAGAGAATAGAAGAAAACGTCTTGATATAACCAAACAGATACAGAATAAAAACAAAGAGCTTTTAGAAGGTGAGGTTGAAAAAGAAAGAGTAAACTTAGAATTGGTTGCCGCTCTTGAAGAGGCGGAAGAATCTAAAAAAGAAGCCATAAGTGCTAAAGAACAGGCAGAACTTGCCAAAGAAGAAGCCGAAACTGCCAGAGAAGAAGCTGAAGTGGCTCGTACCGAAGCTGAGAAGTCTAAGATTGAAGCAATAAACGCAAAGAATCTTGCAGAAGGTGATTTAGAACTTATGCAGAAAAGAACTCAGTTCGAATTGATTGGAACTATCGTAAAGGTTGCACTTTGGGTTATCTTAGGAGTTGGTGTAATAACTACATTAGTTTTTATGATAGCTTTATTTGCAGGTAAAGATACCGCAGTTATTGGATCGACCTGGAGTAATATAATAGGAATACTTCTTACAAACTCATTCAGTATCATAGGTACTATAATGGGTGTCAAATATGCATCGAGTGATAAAAAAGAATAAAAAAAAGTGTCAGATTTCTGACACTTTTTTTATTTTAACTTCATATCCTGGTGCTGGACTATTCTTATTTGATATAGGAGTCCAAGCAGTTTCACCATCGGTAAATCTTTTAATACGTACCTTTCCTCGCTTACGATTTATTGCACTGAACTTTCTTAACTTCATCTTCCCACTCTTTTTTTGATACAGACACCGTTGACTTATGAAAGTGTTCGTGTCCGATTCTTTGTGATTCAGAACCTCTATCGAAGTCCCAAAACCTTGCTTCCGCCGAAGAACATTGTAGTGTGACAGTCTGTCCACCACCATCTGTCTTGTAAAGGTACTCTTCACATAGAGAGCACTTATACTTTTCGATCTTAGTCATATACTATATATTAATCTGTGTTTTCGTCTTCTGCAACATCTATGAAGAAAAGAGACGCATCTCTTTCTTTCAAGAATTCTCTGGCGACTTTTAACTTTCTTGTTTGGTCTGAAACCCAGTCTTTAGCTAAGTCATAGACATCTGCATTTCCTTTTGATAAAGACATAACATATCCAAAGTTTCTTTCTTTCTTATATTTCAAAGCGAAAGTCTTTCTCATTAGTTGTAATCTTAAATCTCCAGTCCAGTCTTTACCTACACCACCTTCTAAAAACAAATCGTAAGAGTTGTTTATATCTTTAACTTTTTCAGACACCGCGTGTTTTACAACAGCTATTATCTTTTCGATTCTAGCGTGTGCTTCAACTTCTTCTTCTGGTACTTGACCAAGAACGTCGTCTATCTTTTCGTCCAAAACATATCTAACCAACAGGTGTTCTCTGTATAAATCATCTGTTAGAAGACCGTGAAGTGATACATACCAGGCAGTTTTGACTTTTATGAAAAGTCCGTTGGAGAATTCTATGATCCATCCTTCTTTATCTTCTATAGTATGAGACAATTCAACCAGCTCGTCTAATGAAGCAACATCGAATGGTGCAACTTTCAAAGAACCTATTTCTTTAGAGAATTTAGACAAATCTAAGTATTCTCCAGTTTTATTATCTCTTAATCTCAATAATATCAATTCTTCGTCTAAGTATCTTAAAACGATTCTGTTGTTTGGTGCAACATATTCGAATACGGCGACATAGTTTTTATCCAAAGACCAGTCTACAAATCTTTTCAAATCGGCGTTTGATTTATACAATCTGTTCATACCTGCGGCTTGGTCAGACTCAAAAGACATTTTAGATTTACCTAAAACAGAACCATTTGGTAATCTTACGAATGACGCAACAGAACCATCTTCTTTGTTGTAGATAGATTTTATTTCTAAATCCTTTATAAGAGAGTATTGTGTTTCTTCAACTTGGTTTAAGTTAAAGAATTTATGTAGTAGTAAGTATCTGTTAAACAAAGAACCATCTTCGTTGAATACGAAAGTCAACCCTCTCATTTCGAATGCAGAATTGCTCGCAAAGTCGGAGTAGTTAGCCAAACGGTAGTTGAAGATGGATACTTCATACCCTTCGACCACGAACTTTGATTCGTAGAATGGAGCATCTACACCTAAAGTAAGTGCAACCGCTTCGTCGTATGATAATAAGTATCTTTTCATTTTCTATATATTTTTAATACACAAAGATACGGATAATTCCGATATATACAATATGAGTAGAAAATCATCAGTAAACAAAATAAAAAGAGATAACTCTAAGTCAAAAAACATCGAGTCTGCTATGTGTATGTATCTATATGAGAAATCACATTCACCAATCACTACAAGATTCACAGGAATGGGTCTTCAAGAGTGTGATGTAATATCTATATCAAAGTCTGACTACATATATGAATATGAGATTAAAACCAGTAGAGCGGATTTCAAAAAGGATTTCATTAAAGAAAAACACACACATATAATAAACGAAAAGTACACACGAACTATAAAAGGACAGTTGACATATCTTCTTCCTAACTACTTTAGCTTCGTTACACCAAAGGATTTGATATCTGTCGATGAAGTTCCTGAGTATGCTGGTTTAATCTATATGAATGAGGATTCTTCTTTTGAAGTTGTAAAGAAGCCAAAGTTATTACATAAGACGAAAGCAAATGAAGAATTCATAAGAAAATTGGCTCACAACCTAAGCTGTAAGCTTATATTCAATAAAATAGTTTAGGATTTTTTTTCTTTTTTATACCTTTCGATAACTCTCTGACGTAATTCTGTTGTAGAGAAAGAATGTTTTCTACTGTTGTAGTACATCTCTATATGTTCCAAGTGCTTGCCTGTAAAGTCTTTATCTTTATATTCCTCACCTACAACTCTTATATTGATTGGATAAGTATGTAAGATATCTAATAAGTCTTTCTCTGTTGCATAGACGACTACTTCATCCACATATTTACAAGATTCCAATTGAATAAATCTTTCGACCACACTTTGTATTGGTTTATTCTTTTCTGGTCTATCAATAGTTGGATCTGTTTGTAACCCCACTATTAAATAGTCACATTTTGCTTTTGCCTCTTTAAGCATCATTATATGTCCTGCGTGAAAAAGATCAAAGCAAGAACAAGTAAATCCTGTCTTCATATATTTAATAGAAATAAATTTAGTATTCGATCCGTTTTATCGAATTGGTTTCCTTTGGAATCGGTTACACTTATCTCTCCATTAGAGAAGTTCTCTATCAGAAAATAGTCGTTCAGTATATCATCACTCTCACACTTCTCAAAAACTACATGTTCTTTTGTCTCCCAAGCATAGGAGATTCCAAGTTCTTTTCGTTTTCTAAAAAGATTTGTGTTTGTGGCTCTTTCTGAAATCATAATGCCTTGATATCTTTAGGTATTTGATTTTCTGTGATTTCGTATTCTTTTACGCTAGACTTAGTGTTGTTGACAACGACGAATCTAAAAGTAGTCTTACTTTCATATTTTCTTCTAACATGATAATACTCGTCTATGGAACCAGGCGTATGCACAGTTCCCAAATGCTTTCTATCTTCTGTATAATTCAATGTTTCCATAGTCATTATACAATAAAAATAAAAAATGTTTATTCTAAAGAATCTTTTGCTGACTCATATTGTTTATCCGAAAGAACTTTGATTGATCTCCCATTATGTTCTTCTTTAGAAAGATATTTACTTGTCTTTAAAGTCTTTTGTAAAGAAATAACGAAGCTGTTAGATCCTTCATACTTTCTTATCTGTTTGTTCAGTTCGATTTTTTGCTCTATTGTCATGCTATGGTATTTTTAACAAAAGTACAAAATAAACTTTATATTATACACATAAAATATATATTTCATTTTTTATAAATTCTATATCGTCATTGTAATTAAATCTAATTATATTTATTTTATTATCTACACAATACTTATTTTTAATACTATCTTTTATTTTTTGGGATTCAAATGCCTTTTTACCACCAAAGAATCTTATCGGTTTGAAATGTTGTATACCATCAAACTCAATACACGTATTATACATAGGTAAATAAA
>ENA-OSIY01002263-OSIY01002263.1-marine-metagenome-genome-assembly--contig:-NODE-2263-length-10103-cov-15.175444_pt1 | contig 10103 bp, 17 predicted proteins | sample MGYA00237884_ERZ534233 | MGnify/ENA primary metagenome ERZ534233 (study PRJEB26412, sample SAMN06343840) | marine metagenome | isolation source: estuarine water | place: USA: Columbia River Estuary... | reverse complement strand
TAAGCTTTAAATAACTTCCAGCGTATGGGAAAAGATTCATTAGCACGTCCTTTACATTCAATAATAAAATTATCTCCCACAAAATCTGGAGTATACTTAATATTAAGTATTTTTTTATTACCTCGATTGCGGTATTCACCCTTGCCGTTGCTTTGTCTTTCATAAGCTTCTTGTTCAAAGTTAAAAGAAGGGACAAGCTCGTAAGTTTGTCCCTCGTAATGTGCTTTAATTTTAGCTTTCTTTAAAGCTATATACATATGTTTTTCAAGCCCTGATGCAAATTGTATTCCATCGTGCTTAGTTTTTTTAGATCTTACCGGACCTTTCTTTTTACTATACCGGCGAACCATATTCTAAATCTTCAGCATGACTAGGATGTGGCGGTCTGAAACTAGCTTTATTAGCTTCTGCTACCGTTTCACTGATTAAGTTATCATTTAACTCTTCACGTGCAGCTTGAATATATAGTATAGCATCCATAAGCTCTTCTTGTATATCATTAAGATAACCTGCTAGATCTTTATGTTTGCCTCTACGTTCAGTATCTAATGTTCTGCCATACTTATTAAAGCCAACATCAGATCTTGATACAAACTTATCCACAACGTTCTCAACGACTGGATCTCTGAATTTAATAGTCTTACTTTTCATCTTTAACAAATGTTCCGTTAACCATTTTACCAGTTCTCTTAGAGATAACATCGTAAGCTTCGTCTATACAATCTTCAATGGTTGTTCCGCCCATATGAGCTAAGTTTGTAAGAACTACAACCATGTCACCGATAGCATCTCTAAATTCAGGGTTATCATCTTTTAGTATAGCTCTACCTAGTTCGCCAGCTTCTTCCATTAGCTTACAGAACTGAGTTTTAGTATCGCCTTTACTGTATAAACCTCTTTCGCCAGCCCAGTCTCTTATTAACTGAAACCTATCGAGGTTAAGTTCATTGTAATTAGGGTTACCATTACTTGGTTTAACCCTTTCAGTTAAAGCATCGTGATAAGCTTGATAAGCATCATCACCAAAAGGAAATTCAACTGTTTTAAAGTATTTAGCAAAAGACTTATTATATATATAACATCTTTCAGTTGTATACATAGAAGTAGTTGCATTTTTCATTATCCAAGCTATTGTATCCATATTAATCTCAAACTTACCGTGAGACGTTAACCATGTCATACCCATATTATCCATTAATCTACCTTTAAGTTTAGATAATGGACAAGGGAATGTTGAGGTTTGTTCGGTTGCATTTATATTCATATTATTTGATTTTGGTTTTTGGTTTATATATAAGTCTTTGTATTTCTGTCTGTCAACCCTATAGCCATGAGACAATTGAAGTTCTAACTCGCGGTCAGATATATAGTTTATATCTGTACTTTGCTCTAGAACTTCTACTTCGTCTAAGTCGTAACCTTGTTGTTCTACGACTCTGCTTATAAGATCACGTGTAACACCTATTTTTTTACCCGGTATATGGTATAAATAATAATTTATTTTATCCATATTGTTTAGCTCTAGATGTTAGTGTATTTTGTTCTGGTAACTGATCGTCATAGATATGTAAGTTATGTGCAAAATGATAATATACACCAACTTTATATCCTGTACGTTCTGAGACCATCTCTTGCAGTTTACTGAATTGATATTGATCATTACAGAAACCGAACCAAAGATCGTTAGAACGCATCGTAACACACATATCAAGCTTGTTATCTACAACTGTAAACTGTACAGCGTAGGTACAAGGTGTATCGTGTCTGTATCTGGTAATTTCTTTACCATCATATATAGATACACAAGCCTGTCTTGTGTCAGGATTTTCTTTTAACATAGCTACAACTTTATCTAGTTGATAACCTCTTTCCCATTGATAACCATAGTTAGAATTAACTCTACCATTACCATCAGCCATATCCTGCCATATCTTAGGTATCTTACCATATATTTCACCAAGCTTAGCTGTAGATGGATCACCTGATAAATACCATTGCCATTCAGCTTCTGCGTATTCAACATTAAAGTTTCTAGCTTCATTAGTTATTATGCGATCAACTGGGTTTAATATAGTAAAGCCTTGGTTAAACATAGCTTTAGTATTACCAAAGTTTTTACCTTCATACGGTATTGTACCATAATAAAAGTCAAAAGCTTCACTAGCATTTTTAAATTTATATTCTCTCATGTTTATATTATCTAAACTTTATCGTATTTAGTTTGTACGTTTGTCGTAATAAAACTTATATAGCTCAAATATTTTAGGCCATAATTCACTAACACCATAATGCTTAGGCGATAATGTTGTTTTACCATTTACACTTACTTCTATATAACAGTTTTTATTTTTTTCTCCTTTAGCAGTAGCTACAGGGTATATTTTTATTCCGTGTTTTAAACACCAAGAATATATTTTTCTATATTCTTTACTCCACGGTGGTGGTTTCCAATTTACTGTCTTTATCATAAGTTGTTTTATATTTTATATTAAACTTATCTAATATAGCCTCATACATATCAACAGTGTCTTTAGTATATGTTTTATAAATAACATTATTAGCCTTTATAGAATATACATAATTGTAATCAACACCTTTAACTAATTCTACTCCCATGGCATAGCTTCATCTAAGTCAGGCACATCGTGAGGAACAAAACAACCTGATCTAGGTTCCCAAGTAAAATGAGCTTCAGCTCCGTTTTCACCTAAGTTCTGAAACTTACATTTAAGTACTTTAACTTTAGTTGTTTTATTGTCATAGTCACGATGAACTAACAAGCCGTGGTAACTAGCATCATACCATTCACCACCACCTTTTATATTATACATCGTTGGCTCTTCGATCTTGCCGTCTTGTGTCTTATACATCTTAGTTGGATGTGCAACTATAAACACTAACACATCATACTTCTTAGCAAAGGTTTCAATCTTAGTTAAGTATTCCATTGTATATCGGTTAACGTCTTCAGTATGTGAATCGACGTCTCTAACCTTATTATATGGATCAATAACTAAACACTTAATACCTTTACGTTTAACTAGCTCAGCGCCTTTACGTAAAACAGATTCTAACGTATAACGTTCCATATCAATAAAGAAAAAGTTCTTATTAACATGATCAGCTACTTGATTCCATTTGTCTCCGCCAATATCGCCTTTGTTAGGCATATCACCCCAGACTTTACGCATAAGCTTATGTGCATGTAAGAACGTAGGAGCATTTTCAGGAGATGCAAACGCTGTCTTCCATTCATACTCTTTATTGTAACCTACAACCATTTGATCTACAAAGTCTGACTTACCTGAACTAGGTATACCTGTAACAGTTATAAACTGCTTAGTATATGTAGAAAAGATATTGTCAAAGTTAGGTAAACCAATTTGAAAGCCACGTTTAAAACCATTACGAACAAAGTCTGTGACTTCATCTTCAATGTCTTTAAATGTTGTAACGTTTTCTAATGGTACAGGTCTCGCGTCTAAGACTCTAGACTTTAATTCTAACGCACTGTATTTCATTAGATATTCATTAGCATCTTTACAGTCATCAAATGATGCTAGATAACAAACCTCAGCTCCAAGACGTCTTACAAGTTCTGACTGTAAGGCTAAGCCTGGTGGATCATTATCTACTGCAATGATTATCTTTTCTTTGTCATCAAAGTAATCAATACAATTATCTAAGTAATCTAAATTATTACTATTTAATGTAGCACCGTTTGGAACTGATATGGCGTTTGTTACACCTGCTTCATGTAAAGCTAACACATCCATTTCGCCTTCAACTATAATACATGTATCATGTCCTACGGTGTTGTCTATATTGTAAAATACTTTTTCTGCTCCTTTATATAGCTTAAAGTTCTTACGTCCATCTCTATATTTAACATTAGTTAGGTTTCCACCTACATAATAATTAAACTGAATAGTATTCTCAGGCTTGCCAGTCTGTGGCATAAACTCTTTACCTTCACCTACACCAACCTCATCTAAGGTTTGTTTAGATATACCTCTTGTTTTAAACCAATCAACTACTTTAGATTCAACTGGTCTGTGTTTCACTTCAGGTATTACATAATCACGCTCAGCTTTGCCTTTACGTTTAAATGTATGTAACTGGTAAGATTTATCACAATTATGGCAAGTACCGATACCACGTTCCCAATCATAAGAAGAACATTTAGCTTTCTTATTCTCAGGTTTCCTATCAATAGAACACAGGGGACAAATCCCCTGCGTTTTACCTACGTCTAAGCCGTGCTGATTAAATGATTCAATTAAGAATCCGTTTATTTCTACTTCTTCAACTTGCATTAATTGAATTTAATTAAAATGGTAGATCATCTGCTACCTTTGCTTGTGGTTTTGGTGCTGGAGCTTGTCCACCGCCTTCATAAGGTATTTTGTCTGGAAAAACACCGTTTGTCCATACTACCTTACAATTTCCAAGATAGGTCTTAGCTATCTTAGCTTCTCTTTCTTCTTTAGACTGATCGATTATAACAGGACCTTGATTACCAAACTGATCTGGTTCATCATTTACTGTAATCGTAATAGGTAGGTATTTACCTTTCTTGCCTTCGATTATTTTTGATTTATCAATTGCATTTAAATTGATACTTGCTTTTATTATTCCTGCCATATTATAGGGTTTTATTTATAAAGTAATTATTAGGGTCAAAATCATCATTTTTAAAAAATAAATCATATATTTCAGAAGCTTTCTCAGCTTTGTCTGCTCCAGTCTTATAAAAATCCTGTGAGCAGTCGAATATACCAATTTGACCTGTGTTTTTGTCGATAGCTATAAATAACATATCGTAGCCAAATAATTGACTGTATATGTAAGCTTGACTATCGTAGTTGTATTTCTTAGCTGACCAATGAAACTTCTCTAAGTCTGATGTAGTCTTAAGATCAACAACTAGCTTTTCTTTGTGGTTAACAATGTCTGCTTTACCTTTCCACATATTACCGTAAACTTCAGTAACGCCTGGAACTTCAAAATCATTACCTTCAGTATGAATAAGATCTCTACATATTGTATTATTCATCATCTTATCAACTAAAGCTTCCGTCTTGTCAACTTCGTGCTGTAATAAACAAACTTCTCCATTTGTTATTTCTTTGTAAAGCTTTGTATTACGCGATGAGGCTTCAACTATTTTAAAGTTTTTTATTTTTTCAGGCTCTAGTATTGCAGTATGAAAGTAACCACCAATAAGAAAGTGAGGAGCTTGAGCTGATGGTTCTTTAAAACCTAGTGGGTTTGTCATTAACGTTCTTATATCTGAGTTAGATATAAACTGCTTGCCAAACTCACCATAGTAATCTTCATCATTCTTTAGCCTCTCTAGTACTTTTTCTTTGTTTTTCATAATGTAGTTAACTCTTGTTCTACTTCTTTTGTTAATTTATATTTAGCTTTTATTGCTTCAACTTTACCGCCAGACTTTATATATTCTTTAGCCTTTTGTAGTTGTACAGCTGATATAGCTATTTTTGTATTTTGCTTTTTATTATGAGCATTAGTTGCATCTGCATCTTGTGTGTCATCAATTAAAAACAAATTACCTAGTGCATATTTCTTACCGTAAGAACTAGCTGCACCGTAACGTTGCGGCATTTGCATACCTTTCTGATCTAAATCGACGCCTACAATAGCTACAGCTTCAGCATGTTTATGAGAACCTAAGCCTGCATCGGCTTCGCCATTCATAATTTTAGCTGTTACTTTAAGTACGGCAGGATCAAAAGATATTAATTCTTCAGTGATCGTTACTGCAACGTCTAGCTCCTTTAAAAAGGGTTTTGTAGCTTCTAGGATGTCTTCGGCAGACCTGAAATAGTACTTGCCGAATGAGTTAAATCTACTCTTCTTCGATTTAAACTTTGTTTGAATTGTGGTTAATTTTTGGTATATTGTCATATAGTTATAATTACATGTTTATATTATAATTTACAGGTAGTCAAGCACTTGCGAGTGATCTACGTTGTCTATTAGTTTTTGCACAGCTTGCTTTTTAAGCTCTGATACTCTTACATATGCAGATACGCCTTTAAGCTCTAATGCTGCAGCTATTTCGTTCGCTGACCATTTTGGTCCATCTAAACCATAACTCTTGCTTAGAACTAACATTTCGTTCCATTCAAGATTTTTAGATAATAAACTCATAATGTAAGCATTTAATAATGTTTCATTATAAGGATCTGACTTATCTGGTATTTGATATATCATATCTTCATCATCATATGGTTTATTGTCTATACTTAAAAATATGCTATTAAAAAACATAGCAACCATTTTTTTATCTTTACCATTGTCTTTGCGTATTTCATTTAGCTTATGCTCTGGTATTCTCATTTGAGCTCTATTTTTATCTATTTCTCTTCGTATTCCGCCTCTTATTCTTTTAGCAAAAAAAGATTTTAGTGTATTTGCTTTGTCTTCTGATTTATTTAATTTTTCTTTGTCTAATTTATCAACTGCTTTAGAAAGTTGTAAAGCTCCTTCTTGTATTAAATCCATTATAGACATAACACCTGAAGCTTCTTGAGCTGTTGAAAATTTTCTTGCAACATTTTCTACTAAAGGCAAAAATATTACTTTTAATTCGCTGTTTGTATAATCTAAAAAGTCTTTAATAGGTATTTTAGATACACTCCGCTTTATATCTTCTTTATATCGGATGTAGTTTTTAATATTATACTTTTTCATTTAATATTTTTTTTTCTTCGTTTAATTGATTACACATATTTCTATATATTGTTCTACTTGAACAGTCTAATATATCTGCTATTTTATTTATTGTAATTTTTTTACCTTCACTATTCAAATCAATCATGCATTGGTAAATTGTTTCTTTATCTATTGTAGTTTTTTTTCCTATTAATCTTCCAACAATTTTAAGTTTTTCTTTTTTATTTAAACCACAAAAATCTTTAAAAACTATTTTTCTTAATTTATTCTTAGGAGGACTATCTAAATCTTTTTTGTAAACATCTTCAATTAATTTGTTTATTAATTTAGTTCCTGCACTAAACGTTATAAATCCATTTTGCTTGTAACATATATACTCAACTAGTAAAGTAAATTTATTTTTATCTAAGTCAGGGTTTAAGTACCATAAAGTTAATAAGTGCCATTTTAAAGATCTAATAGTGTTTATTTTAGCTTTATTATTAAACATAGTATAATACCCGTTAGTACCTTTCTTATAATACCAGCCCCATTTGTGAGATGAAGTTGGCATGTCTGATGAATACCTACGATATATTATTCTGTTATCGTTTAAATATTTTAAATCGCGGTGTGACATTAGCCTATTACTATTTATCTTTACTAGCTATTGTCACGCTTTCATGCAGTGTAATAAATATCATATTTTCTGCCTCTATGTATTCTTGAAAAGAATCATATATTGGTTTTAATTTATCTGTCATAAGTTATTTAAATGTGTTCTATATTTTAATAATTGTTTTCTTTTTTCTAAGTTAACTATGCCTGTTGCCATAGCATCATTGAATATTTCAGTTTGAAGCTGCGCCATACGATGTTCTACATATCTTCTATGTGATAAACATCTACGTTTTTTAAGTATCTCTTTCATCGTTCCCAGCTGTATTTAGTTTTATCTCTTATTTTATTTAGTTTATCTATTAGCTTGTAAGCCACGTCTTCGCTGATCTCATCAGCATAAAACATATCATATATTAATCTTCTCATATTTTTTTAAATTGTAAATCCACCCTCGTCTTCTAAACAATCACCGCATATATCGCAGTAGTCGTAGTCTTCTTGGTTCATAATTTTGTTACACATTTCGCACGTAGGCTTGCCCCACGATTCTGTAGAGGCAAGACCTGAGTAGTTGCAGCTGTTATTCATAGTATTGTGCATTTTCTTCCCAGCAATCACTACAGCAAGAGTCGTGACCGCTAGTTGTTAATGATTTGTTACACATATCGCATTTATTCATAATTTCTTATAGCTTTGTAATGTGGATGTCTGTAACTACCTGCTTTAGTTCGTTCGAAGTATGTAAATGTAGCATACTGACCGATGTAGTCGTGTATATTTTCTAGCATATTAGCTAAGTCTTTGTAGTTGTAACCTTTACCTGGAGGACAACCGAACTTGTTTCCTTCATAATCTTGCATAATAAACTTACCTAGTGTACCTTCACGCTTGCCTTTACCTTCATCGTAGCCGATAATTGTAGCTTCTGCATCGTGAAAGTCTTTAAACTTCATAAGATCCCATGATCTTGTACCTTTGTACTTGCCGTTAGTAGTTCTGTATATAGAACCTTCGTAACCTAGTTTAAGGTTTTTAGCATGCATCTTTTGAGCGTCGTCAAAGTCTATAGCTAGTTTAGTTTCTACAGGCATTATTGGCCAAGTAGCAAAACCAGCAAATACATCTGATTTAATATAATTTAATCTTGTAGTATAAGTAGCTATTTTCATGCTAGCTATATCATAAATGTGATATTCTACTAGTTCAGCTGCTTCAAGCCTGTCATCATCTGTTGGCTTTCTTTTCTTAACAAGAGATATAATCTTTTCGAAGTCATCTTTTAGACCGTGATTGTATAATTCGCCGTCAAGAATAGCTGTAGGATTCTTTGCAAAGAAAGGCTTTAAAGCTTGTTCTATATGCTGTACATTCATAAACTGGTTATTAGCACGAGAGACAGCGCCTTTTGCAGTAAATAAACAGCGTACGCCATCTAGTTTTGGTTGTATAAATGCAGGGTAATCTGCTTTATCTTCATTGTACTTATGCGCTAGCATAGCTTTAATATCTTCCTGATCCATTGTTTAATTTCTTGTTTATATTTTTAATTTTCTTTTGTATTACTGCAGCTTTTTCATATTCCTCTCTGTCTTCGAGAATCATCATAATTGTCTGCATTTTAGCTAATTCACCTACTAGTTTTTCTTCTTCATTGAGTTCTAGTTTGTCAGTTATGTCATTTACTACATAACCATCTTTAGCTAATTTAACTATTTGTTCAGCATACTCTCTGTCTGCTTCTTCTTGCTTTTCCATTATTTTATCAAACAATAAATCAGCTAGTCTTTCTATTTCATCTTCGTTCATCATAATAATATTATCTGTTAGTTATCGTATTTAGTTTGTAATTATACTGATTGTAGTTTATCAAGTCTGTTTAGTTTTTCTTTATTAGTTAAACTATTCCAGTCACTTGGCGGTTGCCAATCAGGTATACTAGCTCTCATTGTAGCAAAAGCTATTCTTTCTTTGTAAGCAACTCTTGAGTCGCTTAACTTGTCTGTGCTTGTAGCGTGTAAGTCACCTAGTAACATAAACGCTTTCATCATTCCTATATTATCCATACCACGAAAAGCCCGTACCTTTTGAGTACGAGCTAGTGTTACTTTCGTTACCTGCTGGTCGGGCCTATTCAGTAACTATCGTGGAAACTAAACTACTATTAACTAACTAACAGTTTCTTCAATTTCTTCGGCATTTAAGCCATGATTTATTTTTAAAATCTCTATTTCTTTTTTTGTAATATTAGTATTTCCTTCGCCATCTTCTGCTTCTTGAATTACTTCTTCAACAACATCAGCAAACAATTCTACTAAAGCTTCATCAAAATAACAATCTTCGTAAATACCATCGCAAATGTAAAAGCTTTTATCTCCATAGCTTATTTGATCTGTAAAAATTTTAGACAAATCACTATCGTAATAGTGCACTTCTTCACATATTGATGGGTTTCTTGGGTCATGTGTAGCAATAAATACTTCGTAGCCATCTGCTGTACTTTCACTGTATATCATAAAATCACGATTTTCAAAATTCATTATATCAGTTGATATTTCTAATTCAAAGTGATCTTTTACTAATTCTATTATTCTTTCTTCGGTTAATTCTTCCATGTTTTTTAGTTTATTTATTTAGTTTATTTATTTGTTTTATTGTGTAAAGGACTAATCTTTTTAGTCTTTCAGCTCTATTCCATATCAACATCCTGTTGTTTCTTTCGTCAACACGCTCTTTACCATTCCAACTTATAGACTTTTCAATTGTCTTATATTGTGGATTTAGTTGATAACAAGTATATATTC
>ENA-OSIY01002262-OSIY01002262.1-marine-metagenome-genome-assembly--contig:-NODE-2262-length-10105-cov-6.827782_pt1 | contig 10105 bp, 5 predicted proteins | sample MGYA00237884_ERZ534233 | MGnify/ENA primary metagenome ERZ534233 (study PRJEB26412, sample SAMN06343840) | marine metagenome | isolation source: estuarine water | place: USA: Columbia River Estuary... | reverse complement strand
GTAGTGCTCTTTAAACAACTACCTAAATCATCTATAGATATTAAATCCATATCATCACCAAGATCTTCATTTATTATATTAGCACCTGTTAACATAGCTAGATCTTCTAACATTTCTTTCTTACTGACACCATATGTTGGTGCGTTCACAACGTTAATCTTTATGTTACCTCTCTTTTTATTTGTAGCTAGAGTTGATAAAACACCTTGTTCTAAATCGCCTATAATAAGCAAAGGTTTATTGTTTTTTATTACATACTCTAGCACAGTTTGTATCTGTCTCACTGTGTCAACTGGTGACTCTAGTAACAACACTAATGGGTTGTCTAGTTCAGCTGTTTTAGTTTTTTGATTTGTTATGAAATGAGAGTTAGTTAATCCTTTATCGTACTGAACACCTTCTATAAGTTCTGACCTTGTTTCTCCATTGTCCGATGTTTCCATCATCACTATACCTGTATTGTCTACAGACCTGAAAGCGTCAGCTATTATTCCACCTAGTTCAGCATCGTTATTTGTGGATATGGTGGCAATTTGATCTATCATATCACCCGTAACTTCTATAGCCATATTTTTCAATTGAGCTATAATTTTGTCGGTTGCAGATTTAATACCATCCTTTATTTCTCTAGCATTTTTCTTATCCGATACTTTATATGCTTCTTGTAGTATAGCGTGAGCTAGCACTGTTGCAGTTGTAGTTCCATCACCAGCTTCCATAACCGTTTTTCTTGCGGCCTCTTTTAATAGAGTTGAACCCATATTTTCTACCGGATCTAGTAGAATAATAGAGTCAGCTACCGTTACGCCGTCTTTAGTTATTATTGGTTTACCAGTGGAGTCTTCTAGCATTACGCATTTTCCTCCTGCCCCGAGTGTTGAGCTAACTGCTTTAGCTAACTTGTCTATACCATTAAACACTTTGTCTCTAGCCTCGTCTCCGAAGTTTAGATTCTTTACAATTGATTCTGTCATTTATATTTGATTTAATTTTTGGTTTTAATAAAATAGTGGTTTAATAAAAAGCTTGAAAACACCGTAAAAAGCAGTATAATAAGCTAGTGTCATTGTTATCAAGAATAATATTAAGCCTGAGAACAAGGCTATATTCTTTATAACGCGTGTCATTTTTTGAAGGTTTTTACAATTTTTGGACCATTAGCAAACTCTATCTTATTAGAGTAGTGCTCTATAGTTGCATCAATAGCCGCTTCAGCTGCTTCAACTGAATCTCTTCTTGTTACATCAACCCAAGATTCTTCGTTCTCAATATCTTGATGTTCTGTTTGGTAGTAACCATTTGGTAATTGCACTATTCTCCAGTTTTCTTTTTCAGCTATATGCTTGAAGAATTTTAAACGGTTTTCATCTGGTTGTGGTTGACTATGCCACGTGTTAGTCGAATAAAATAATTTCATGGTTTTGGTTTTTGTTATTTTATTTTATTATCACCTGTAAAAGTTATTTTTTACTAATAAAAGTAGTGACACTAGCGTGTTAAGTGCCACTACTTTGTTATTTATTTACTACAATCCTGGGATTGTTACGTTCACAATATCACTAGCTTGCATATTGTTAAACACCAAAGGTGTATAATATGTGTCTAAATTGTTAGCTTGATTCCTTATCTTATTAGCGAAAGAATCATTAGTTCCATCACCGAATAAGTATATTTGTGTGGATAGACCTGAAGTGGTGTTGTAACCTGTGTAGGTATAACCGCCACGATTATAGTTTACTTGGCCTGTACCAATCATATCACCCGACCAACCTAGAGGGTCTACAATAACCTTCTTGATTTCAGTAGCATCAGGCATAGCAGCGTTTATGAATAAAGGATGACATACAAAAGATGCTATCTTACCACTAAATGAGTAAATTGAACTAGACCCACCAAGTCCTCCAAAGCCAAAGTTAGCTGAACTCGTCATACCTCCAGTTAGGGAATGACCAGTCTCGTTATGAGATTGCCCCCATTGACTAGAGATATTACCACCAATAGAAGAAAAGTTATCATCACTACTCATTACGTAGATATCGAACATAGCTGTTAACTCAGCAGCACTTGGAGAAGAACTTCTATGACCTCTATGAGCAATATAAACACCATACCATTTAGTTGGGTCAGCATTTTCAATAACTCTAATCTGATTCTCTTGAGTTCGATTTGGCCATTGTGCCATAACTTTACCCCAGCTAAAGAAAATATCATTTCCTTTCTGCTCAAGCATAATGTTGTGATGAGATATACTTCCACCTTGTCCTGCCCACCAAATACGACCACCACTTTGGTCGCCATAATTATCAGAAGGCCCAGTAGTACCAGGTTGAAATACACAAGATGTCAAGAATGGTTCAGCTGCTGATGCATTAGATGTTAATGTTGCATCTGAACTATGTGCTGCCACTGTCCTAGCTGGTAACTTTAAAAGAGGCCACCTACTATCGCTTCCTGAGAAGTCTAGGTAAGCACTAGTACTTGACGAGAAATCAACTGCTTTATCAAAGTTAGTCATACTTGATGTTGGAGGAGTAGGTACAGATACTTCTGCAAGTCCTGTCCAATCAACCTCTGAATAATCCCAACCAATAGTATTAACTCCACCGCCAGTGTTAGCAGCCCCCCAATAAATCATCGGGTCAATTGTTGTGATGCCGTAACCTTGGTCACCTGTCTCAACTCTTTGACCTGAATCCCAGTTATCATACGTATCTGTAGATGCATTATAAGATGAAGAATTAATAACTCCCAATCTTATATTGTTACCATCACTTGTCACCTCAATAAATGCTTGAGCATTAGTTAGGTCAGTTGTATAAAACTGCGAAGTGTTAGCTCCATTAGCATAAGCAATCATGAATAAACCTGTTTGACCAACGTCACCCTGAATCTTCATGAATCGAATACTAGCACCACCTTTGTAAGAACCATTTGGTGAAGTTGTATTAGTCCAGTTATCATCTTTGAGTCCAACAAATACCATACTATAGTCTGGCATCGAAGCATGCAAGTCTGTAATAAACGCAGAGTCAAATACAATACGTTGACCAGCAGCAAGTGTATCATCAATTGACAACCAACCACTACTAGCAAATGAATTTCCACCAGACACAATTGTTGTACCAGAGAAATTAGCAGCTGGTCCTTCCGTAGTAACACCCGTAACAGAAGTGGTATAAGTTGAACCAGCAATTGTTAATGGTACATTGCTATAAGATGTACTTGTAGCTCCATCAGTAAATGTTATAAATTTACCAGGTGCAACGTCTGAAGGAATAGCATATTGGAAGTATGTTCCAGCATATCCTGGACCCGAACCACCACTTTGAGTTAAACCATCATTTCCAGTTATTCCATTTCCGTTAGCATCTACTATATTAACTATATCATTAGTTTGTAAAGTAGTTCCATCTAAATAAAACTTATAAGTACTTCCAGCATTAAAGGTTACAGTATTAAAATCTAATATTGTAAGTCCTTCATCTTGAGTAAACTTAATTGCTCCACCTTGGTCTACCAAAGTAAATTCATTACCAGCCAAGTTAGCTTTTACATTTATAGTAATAGTACCCACAACAGAACCAAAAGCATTTGCTTTAGTTACATTAAGGACGTGTTGAACTGCTTGTCCATATCCATTAGAAATGTCTTCTGCAGTACCTATGATTGCAAATCCATTGTCAGCATATCCTGTTGGTACATTTGTTATGTTAAATGTATCAGTCATTCCTGCTGCTTTGTACTGAATATTAATTGCACCACCTTCTTGAACATCATACGTAATGTTACTAAATGTAGGTGAGTAATTAGCATCGTCATCAGTAGTTTGTATATTCCATACAACGCTTTCTATCTCCTCACCATTAGGAGCAGTGTAAAGACCATTTACAGGCATTACATTACTACTCATGTGATTAGATACATTTGGCATATACCAAGTTGTGTTTGTTAAATCGTCATCATAAGTATGTGTATGACTAGAACCATCTCCATCTAATTTAGTGTCAACTAGGTTAGCTTCCACTTGTGTCTTAAATAATGGGTAATGATAAGTTCCATCTGGACTCTCTATATAGTAAAATGTAGCAGATTCGTCATCACCAACAACACCTACTTCAGTCTCAATAAACTCTTTGTATTCTGTCAAGTCCATATTGAATGCAGCATTTAAACTATCATTCATTGTGCTTATGTTAGAACCAGCTACAACACCATTTATATATGTGTTACCCAATGTGCAGTCTCTAAGTTGTATCTTATCACTAGATTTCTGTATAATGTCTACTGAGTTACTTTTTAATACTGAGCTTAATTCATTTATTTTGTAAACATTGATTACATTACCTCCTACACCCTCATGTAGTGCGATAGTTTGTTTTAATGTATCAATTACAACGTCAACGCTAGGAACTTCCATTACGTGATTGCTAAATGGTAACTCACTATAGTTTCCAACTAGTGGCGCTTTTACAGCCTTTTGTCCTATAGATTGATAAGAGTTATCCCCTAGAGATAATCTTAAGTTTGTTACATCTACCTCGCTTAAGTCAATTGCGTAATCTTGTCCTATAAATCCTACGTCATCTACTTTAATTATATTCTTAGGACTATCAGCCAATTGTCCAACAGCACTTGTAATTAAGAATCCAATCTTTTCAGTATTACTCCCTAATCCCGTGTAGTGAACTTGAGTATCTAGTATCTCTGCTATGAACCTAAAGTTAGGATTGTAAGTAATACTAGTCCCTAGCAAGTTGTAAGCATCATTAATTTGTATAGATGCTTTAGCGTCCCCTACGTTACCTATACCATTATAAGTACTTCTATTGTTATCATATAGTCCACAATCTCTTAGAGTGACGTTAGCAGAACCCCATGCACAAAAACCTGCATTCCAGTTTCCATTTACCTCATTCTGTGAGAACTTGTTATTGATTCCTCCAATAATTAAAAGTCCATTGTTAGCATTGTAAGAAGAAACATTCATCATTACTGTAACATTCTGACATCCTCCTAAAGAACCTACAGATAAATATATACCAGACTCTATATTTTGTGTAGCTTGGTTACGAGAGATAACTCCTCCACCATTAATTCCACAATCAGAAACTCTAATTCCTCTAAGGTTTTTTGTAACAGTATTACCTACTATTAAGAGCTGTGTAGCTTCTTCTATTCTAGTAGCTCCACCATTAGAGGCGTTTACACCAGCGTAGAAAGCCTGTAAATCTGTATTTGTAGAATCATAACCTAATAGACCAGAAACTGCGTTAGAAGCTACCGTATTAAGCGATAAGCCATTCCAACCATTATTTTCTAGTGTACAATCTTCAACAACTACCTTAGATGTCTTTTTAATATGCAAAGCATACCCACCAGCATTCTTAAGAACTAAGTTTTTGAAAGAGAAGTTTTGAGAATTATCAGTTCCTTCAAAGTAAAATAAATCTCCATTTAAATTGTCATAAGTGGTAAACTTGATTTCAGACTCGTCCGCTCCATAGAAATGTAAACTATGGGGTAAAACAAAAGCATCTGAAGAACTGTTAGGAACTTCAATATCTCCTTTTATTAATATTGTATCCCCTTCGTTAGAGGAAGCTATAGCCACACTTAAATCATTATATGGGTATATAGAACTACCATTTCTAATAGTGCCTGTATATCCTCCATCTACGTGAATATCATATTGGTCTAATGCCGAGTCTTCCAACTCTTGAACAGTTGCATTCTTATTTTCTATCCTCTCCCAAGCTAATGCCGTCTCAGAATACTTTATGATATCATTCACCTTGTATTCTATAGTATTTATAGTACCTTCAACTCCTACATAGTACCAGTCTCCATTCACTGGAGATACGTCTGTAGGGTCTGTGTTGGTGGAGGCGTCAAATACTCCTTTGTACCCTACGTTTATATCTTCAGCTGCAGCAACGTTACCTTTTAGGGTTACATAGTCAGCAACCTCTTGAGCGTCATTAAACACCAATCCATCCTCGTCTAAAAACTCAGTGTAAGGTATTCTAAAAAACTCGTATTGGTTAACACCCGTTTGTGCAGTCTTAATGTCATTTATAATATTAACTAAGTTTACATCTGTAGGGTCTACTTCACCGCTTAGACAAGCGTTCCAATATACTGGGTTTGAACTTCCTTGAAATTCAATACAATTTCCAGCGTCATTTCTTTTTATTTTTATAGCCATATCTTATATTATCTTATTATTGTTATTAGCATCCCTAAAGGTTGAACTATTACTTGGTTGTCTGATTTTATTGCTGGAAGTGTTAAAGCATTGACATCTTCGTTTGAAGTCATCCAAGCTGAAATCTCCACTCTATTTAAATATGTATTCCCTACGGTACCTGTCCCATAAAATATAGGCTGTGTAGTAAGAGGAAATGTGAATGTGATATTATCGTTATCATCTCTATTAGAATACCATAAAGCTGGCTCTAAAGTTGTGTTTGCAATTTGAGGTATAACATTAAAGTCAAAACGAACTCTTAATTGGTCTCCGTATTGTAAGTCGTTTAGCTTTATTCTACCAGTACTCCCCTCAAATCCTGTTCCACTAGACGTAGGATATTGAGTGTCGTAATCGTAAGAATAATCTACTAACGTATTAACGCCATCTGGTAAGTTAGCTCCTTGAAATAATCCCACATCAGGAGTTCCTGTTGGAGTTGGAACAGACCAGTAAGGGTTATCTACAGCTTGATGCACTGCTTGATCTAAACTGAAGACTTTGTAAACGCCGTTAGCTACATCGCTAACAGTGTAACTAACCCCTACTCCAGCCTCCCACACGTAGTTGTTATCTAAAGGCTTACCTGCGAACGCACCTGTATGAGAGTAACCTGACTGACCGGCTAACGCGTTATTGTTTGCTACTAGTATATCAGATGAGTTTGTTTGAGTAACCGCTTCTAACTCATCTAAGCTATCTTGCATAGTGCTAATGTCTTCGTTTAGCCCAGACCTAGCTTGTGCAGATATAAAAGCTGATAAAGCTTCAACAGTTGCGGATCTAGTCGGTGAGTTTAACTCTGATCTGTCTGAAATTAGTAACATGTCCTCAATCTTTATTTCAGGAATCAAGGGGTAGTTTGTTATTCTAGCCATATTTTTTATTGTTTTTATTTATTTATTAATCACATAAAATGCGAATGTTATTATTATTGGAATAGCGCTCGCTATAAAGTCCCACCACTCTGGGTGACCTTTACCTAGATACCAATCGTGTAAAACCTCCTTTAATCCAACTATAACTATCCCAGCTATTGTTCCAATTAAGAAGTAAATGCTAGTGTTAAAAAGTATGTCCATAGCTACCCCTAAAACTTGTAAAGGGTAGCCTACGAACATTCCTAGTAGTACGTGATCTTTTTTATCTCTTGGTATAGAGTCTATTATCTTCTTTATCATATTGTTTATTTATATATTAACTTTTAGTTACGACTATTAGTTATTGCGTTATTAAAGCAGTCTACATCTTATTCTCAAAATAACGCCAGACGTTGTATTTATAGCAATTTGAGTACCTGCCTCACCTACGCAATGAGTTGTTGATACATTTGTGTTTTGCATTTGATAATAAAACTGAGGAAGTATCCCTGTGTTAGCTCCCAGCGTTGTTGTTAAAGCGCTATTTGTGTATAATATATCACTTGGTTTAAGATTAGACGCATCTCCTATTGAAGAGTCATAGTACAATGTTTGTTGTCCTATAAAATCACCTGAAGCAACAGATCCACCAAAATCCCCACCAGGTTTTACATAGTAAACATTAGGCAAACTCAACGAAGTGTTACAGTTAGTTAAATTATATACAGTTCCAAAATTATTTATCTGAAATCTTCTCTGATTGACATTTTGCCCCGCAGAGTACCACACTGTGGAGGGTGCGGAATTACCACTAAATGGTTGTCCAGCTACCCCTGAATTATCATCATAGACTATATCACCGTTAGCCCATTGTCTAGGTACACCACTTTTAAAAACGGAAAAGTTTTGAGTTTGACCACAAGCATTGGAGCTATTGTAATTGTTGTTAGCTATATTTATCTGTGACTTCACTGAGCTGTTACCGTAGTTTCTAAAATCATCTAACTCATCAACACTTGGTGTGTCATAAGTAGAGTCAAAAGCTGTAGAAGATGCTTGATTAAAACATTCCTGTAAACTGTCTATATTAGGATTCACTGCTGCAATTACATCCGCTAGCGAGAAAGTATTTGTGTTTGGTACTGCCATTATTTTTCTAGTTTTTCTAATCTAGCTTCTAATTCAGCTATCTTTGCAATTAGTAGATCTATATAAGCAACAGACTTGAATCCTTGGTTGTTTTCTCTTACAAACTCAGGGTTGGTTTTTTCTAGCTCTTGTGCTATAACACCGTATCTCTTCTGTCCTTTTTCTGTTTTTAGTTCAAAAGTTTTCCAATCTACTTTAACTCTATTATCACGTACTTTTTTAACATTTTCTTTTAGCCTTTCATCTGAGGATAATATAAAGTTTGAAGCTGTTATTGTTGAATCTGAATCTATAGCACCTCCTGAAATATTAAGGTCGTCATAGAAATAAGTTTGGTCATTAAACGTAGCAACAGTACCTACTTCCAAACCGCCATCGACTTGTACATCACCTGCAAACGTTGTGTTATCATTAGTTCTCGACATAGTCATAACAGGAACTCCCGTAGCGCTATTATTGTGCCTTATTATAGCAAAGTCATTTGCTGTTAGTCCACCATAATGACCACCATTTCCATCATAAGCTAATGAGAAACCATAGTCTAAAGAATCGGTAACTGTACTTTCACCTTCGTTAAGTAATATCCTAGCAGACCTATCCCCATTTCCACCTTTAGCACCAATAATCATAGTTGTTTCAACGCCTCCAGATACGTGTAATTTACCAACAGGACTATTATTACCAACACCCACTTTTCCAAGTTTCATTGTAAGGGTATCAGTATTATTAACCGTATCAAAAGACATATAACTACTACCAGCGCTTGAAGATTTTAACTTTAAACCTTGGTCAAAAGCAGTGTTATTATACGCACCAGTTTTAATAATCCAATCACTTTGACTTGCTGCATAAGATATTGGTGTGATGTAAACGCTACCATTGTAGATCTCTAATTTTTCACTAGGGTCATTTGTTCCTATACCTACAAGACCAGTTGAAGTAATTCTCATTCTCTCATTAGATGCTGCGTTAGTATAACTACCACCATCAGTTTGAGTATGAAAAGATAAGAAAGCACTAGTTGTACTTCCATCATGACTAGCTTTCATGTGAGCCAAATGGTCTCCAGCTCTAGAGAAAGAGAATAGCCCAATATCAGATGCAGTTCCTCCATCATAATGGTCTACATTTACTTCACTGTTTCCACTACTTTTAACTTGCACTATTCTCCCAGTACCACTTACTCCACTTGACGGACTATTTGTTCCTATACCTACGTTACCTGATGAATCAATACGCATTCTTTCGTCTAATGTAGATGTACTTACATCAGTCGTGCTAATTGTTAAATAAGAACCACCTGTAGAAGATGCGGCAAAGGCTTTAATTGCTGTAGAAACTCCGCTTGTTGGAGTTGTGGCGTCTTGTGATTCAAATTCAATAGCACCTGTTAACTGGTTAGCTGATTGTTGACTATCTCTATCCTTAATTCTAATTGTTCCGCCAACCGCACCATCATTATTATGCTCAAGCATCAGTTTGGTACTAGGACTATCAGTTCCTATACCTACGTTGCCGTATTGATTTATAGTAAAAGTATCCGTAAGGCCAAGAAGAGTTCCACCACCATCATCAAGCTCTTGCTGTATCTTAAAAACAGAAGACCCATTATTTGTATCGGAGCGAACAGCTCCTAATTTAACACCATACCTGCCTTCAGCATCATTTCCACTAGTTTTGAAAAAAACTGAAGGACCACCTCCGACACCTACAGTATTTGATAATTTAATAACCTCGGTAAAGTTATTGGTGATGTCACCGCTTTGAATATGTAGTTTTGTCATAGGACTATCTGTTCCTATACCTACGTTACCACCATCTTCAATATAGAATACACTAGTACCATCAT
>ENA-OSIY01002260-OSIY01002260.1-marine-metagenome-genome-assembly--contig:-NODE-2260-length-10106-cov-4.980856_pt1 | contig 10106 bp, 18 predicted proteins | sample MGYA00237884_ERZ534233 | MGnify/ENA primary metagenome ERZ534233 (study PRJEB26412, sample SAMN06343840) | marine metagenome | isolation source: estuarine water | place: USA: Columbia River Estuary... | reverse complement strand
TAAATTGTCCAAACTCAGACTGGCGTCCTGGACCTACTGCAATAACTTCTCCCATTTCGGGCTTTTCTTTTCCCATGTCCGGAATAATAATTGATCCGTACATTTCTTCACCTGATTCGACAGGTTTAATCAGAACTCGATCGTTCTGTGGTTGTAACACTTTTGTCATAAACTTAATTTAATTAATAACTTATTTTAATAATATACATATAAATAGTGCATGAGACAACAATTAATGCCCCTCATACCAATTGTTTGCAATTTCTGGTGGTGCTTTGAGAGTTACTCCTGGAAGCTTTGTTGTGGTTTCCATTATCTCTCTAATGATTGGAGCTACCTCTTTTGCTTGGTGTTCAGGTACGTTAATGATCAACTGGTCATGAACTTGAGCCTGTACTCTACCATCTATTCCTAACTCTTTTAACTTTCTGTTAATGTTAACTGCTGCTCTGTTTACAACCGCAGCTGCTAGTGATTGTAGTTGGTAATTTAAACAGTTGTTCAATCCATTTCGATAGTCTCGATACATTTGAGTTACTGCTGCTTTTCCATATCTAGCTTCTAGATCTTTTCTGAATCTCCAGTCCATTAATTGATCACCATACTTGTCAAAGATTAGTTTTACTTTAGGTAAGTGACGAATACGTCCTACCTTATTGACAATGTATCCATGAGTCTTGATTTGATTCCTAGAATTAACTCTCCACTCTTTTAGTTGTGGAAATCCATTTAGGTAACCCTCTACTAACTTCTCAGCTTCCTTTTGTGTGATCCCTAATGTCATACCTAACGCATATGCTTCCATTCCGTATGCAATTCCTAATGAATAAGGCTTAGCTCTATTACGAGCAGGTGCATCTAAGTTCTTTAGGTAGTTAGGTGCTTTCTTGTCTGGTGATACTCCATTGGGAAAACGTTTGGTGTCTTGATCTAACTTCTCAGTTTTAATTGCAACTGTAGAATAAAAATCCCATCCATTGTTAAAGATTTCTTGTAGTGCAACGTCTCCTGTTACCGAAGCAAAGCAATGAGGTTCTAGTGATTCATAATCGGCATCAACAATCTTTCTACCTGGACCTGCTGTTAAGAATGCTCTAACCATATTGTTGTAGTGAACAATAATTGGTGCATCCTCTCCCTGTTCTTTAGGTTTAGGTAGCTGTTGAGCATCTGAACCATATCGTCCTGATACTGTACCGTGTTGCTTGAAGTAGAAGTAGTATTTACCGTCTTCCTGACCATCTAAGAACCTATCTATGTAAGTAGACTTAATCTTAACTAACTTGTTGTAGATACGTAGATTCTCAGCCCATTCGTATGTTTTTGATAGCTCCTCTAACATATCCATATCAAATTGGTCTTGACCTTTCTTAGTTTGAGTAAGAGGTTTGATTCCCATATACTTGAAAGCAATCTCACCTAAGTGTTTCTTAGATTGAATGTTTAGGTAGTCACCGTCATTGTCATCCTTCCACATTGACATAGAGATTTTAACTACTTCCATTTCATCTAACAACTTTAAATCTCCTGTCAGTAAAAATTGTTTTAGATTACTATCATCTAAGTTGTCAATCTCTTTTTTAGTTAGAGAATACTTACCAGTCTTATCACTTCTTGGTAAACAAAGTGAGTGTAGTGCAACTAAGTTCTGTGCCCAGTTACCTTTGTTGGAAGGTGGGTAAGTTGATAATGCTGTGTCCACTACCCACTCTTTTGCTTCTGGGATTGCTAGGATACTATCTACTACAATTTTCTTGTTGCTTTGTAAGTCATTTGTGATATCATCTCTTGTCTTTTCTAAAAGTGCAATATCTAAATCAACTCCCAACTCTTCCATTGGAATTGTTACTTCTTTGTATAAAGGCATAACCTCATCTTCAAAAAAGAATTGTTCTAGGTTTTCTTCTTTAAGTACTTTCAAAAAGTGATTACAAAGTCTTAAAGTTAAATCAGTATCGGCAGCAGCATACTTAGAAAGAATATCCATGTCTGCTTTGAAGATCTCATAGTTGTCTTTTGTAATTGAACCACCATTAGCTTTGATTGATTCTTTTAACTCAATCTGTTCTTTATTGGCTGCTTCTTGTACATCTAACCCAATGTGTTCCTGGATTGAAATGGCTAAGGGTTTCAATCCAAATACACCCATGCCTGATCCTTCTTCTTGTACTGTGTGTACAAGTAAAGCTGTATCAACCCAAAGATCCTCTAATAGGTCTACTGCATAAAAGTTTTTAGTGTAACGGCAGTCAAAAGAGGCATTATGCATTACCAGCTTTTTTCCCTTCAGCATTGGGAGTAGCTTCTTAGTAATGGCATGTGCCCCTTTGCCGCCAATGATACATTCCTCTAATTGTTCTAGTTGTGGATTCCATTTCTGGGTTGGAAGATAAAATCCTATTCCCTCATCACCTGATACTGACCATCCAACTATCTGTCCCTTTCTTGGATTCAAGCTGTTGGTTTCAGTATCGTAGGCAATTGTATGTGATTGGTTGATGTGATCGATTAGTAGGTTGACTTTATCAATAGTGTCAACGGTGTAGTACTTTTTTTCTAATGTCATTATCCTCTGTTATTGTTCCATTGTAAATTAATTCCAATACTATTAGCTTTTTCTATTAAAGCCTTTTCTAGTTTAGGACCTTTGACACTTCCCTCTGTAAGTACACCATACATCTTTTCAGCAGTAGTATCAAAAGGTATTGCTAAAATATGTACTCTGCGTTTTTTTGATATAGACTGTGCAATCTTTATTGCTGTTGCATCTGTTGACCTATAATCTGCCAACCTTTTGCGTAAGCATCGATTACCTCCTCCTACTTTTCCTATCTTTCTTAGTTGGTAGTTTTCGTAAATAAAATAGGTACAATCTGTGATAGCTCCCCACTTTACATCCTTACTAACCACTAATTCCTGTTCGTTGGATTGTGCTACTAACTTTATTGTCTGTTCAAAATTTTTAAGACCAAGTTGTTGTAGTTGTTGTAGTACTTTTTTACTTTGCATATAACCTTTTTTCTTTCTACTAATATACCAAAAGAGTTGCTTAATTGCAACTCTTTTTAATTAAAATTCACCGTATAGGTCAAATGTTTTTGGTGGTGGTGGTGGTTCAGGATCACGCCATTCGATTGCAAATAGGTAACCTTTTAAAGGTTCTAATCGATAACCTTCTTTGTGTCCGGTCTTTCTCATATAAGCTGATAAAGTCTCAACTAATCCTTCTATGATCTCTCCAGAAGGTTTATGATTTTCATCTACCAGTCTCCACCTATCTCCTGGAGCTTCTCTCTTTGCAATTAATCTAAATTGCATTTGATTTATAGTTCTAGCTTGTTCCATTACTCTTCGTTCTGTGATCCGTACTGATTTATTGACTGCATTAACTCAGCTGTCATTTGTTCTACTGAATCCAGTAGGTTGATGCTGCTTGCTGTCTGTACTGCTTGAATTGCTACCGATAGTGGTACCATATCAACTCCATCTAGGCTACGTACATTGCCTTGTAAGTATTGCATTAGTTCGTCCATATTGATGTTTGTTTAGTTAAAAATTGTACATTGCTCTCAACAAGATCCATATCAACATTTGACATATCAAACGTCTCTAAGAAGTTGTGAGGTGTAGGAGTACGTGTTGTGTGATCTTTACTAAAGTCCTGTCCTAACGATGCTGCAAATACTGGATACACTGAATCTGTACTTCTCATCATAGGATCTGCATAGTATGCAAATTCGGTTGGATCACCTTGTCCCAAGCAATGTATTGGTTTAACCAACATTCCTTTTTGTTTTAGATAATCATAAGCCATATGACGTGCTTCCTTAATACCTTGATCATTTGTTTGATTTAAAAAAGCATTTGGTACTGCAATCTTTGAGAATCCAATAGTATGTATCCACTCTTGATTGATACCCCATGTATAAGCTTCCAACCAATCTTGTTTTGTTTTACCTTGTGGACAAAAGAATATATTGATTACATTTAGTAAACCTTCTTTTTCCATTCTAATCCTAAAACTTAATGCATTTTTTATTGTCTCATCTTTATCAAACAATACATCTGGTGCAATTACTTCATCAGGCATTAACTCATGACAAATATTGATCAACACATCCTCAGTTACTAAAGATCTTTCAGCTGCTGAGTTGTCTAGTGTTATCCAATAACCTTCCTCTTGTTTCTTGAGAATAAACTCTCTGTAGTGAGGAAACTGAACCCATAAATGAGCCAATGCGAAGATACGATCTCCCAAGTTCATTGGCTCTAAGTTACTTACCGGTGATATTACATATACGTCCATCATATTAATAACGACTTTGATCAATTAAGTTAAAGAATTCTGCACGAGTACCTACTTCGTTAGTCCAAAAGTATCCTGACATTTGTGAAGTCTTCATTACTGAATCTTGTTTAATTCCTCTACATCTAACACAGTTGTGCTGACTTTCAACTACAACAGCTACTCCTCTGTTACCAATACACAATCTGTCAATGTGATCATGAATTTGTTTAGTCAAACTCTCTTGAATGTTTGGTCTACGTGAATAGAAATCTACAATACGATTCAACTTACTCAATCCAATAACTAAGTCTGTCTTTTCTTTTCCTGGAATGTATGCTACGTGAGCTACTCCTGAAAAAGTTAAGTTGTGATGTGCACACATACTCATTACTGGAATGCGAGTTTGGCAAATCAATCCTGTGTACCCTTCATCGTTAGGGAATGCTGTAACTTCTGGTTCAGCACTAATGGAACCTGCAATGAGGTCATTAACCCATGCTTTTGCTACACGATGTGGTGTACGATCGCTATGTGGATCTGCTTTCCAATCAAAACCTAAAGCATTAAGGAACTCTCCGTAATACTTAGCTGCTTGTTCGATCATTTGTTGTTTCTCCTCTGTTGTACGAGGTAAATTGCCATTGGCCTTCTTTAATAATTCCATATCTTTATATCTTATTTTGTTCTTTTAACATACTAAATAAATTTGATAATCCCAACAGATTATCTCTTTTTTCTGCCTCATCAAATGATAAAGTGTCTTTGTGATCGTTACGAGCATCAAACCTACGTTTGCGTTCTTCTCTATCAACTTCTAACCATTTATACTCAACACTCCAGTTAGGATGTGATCTTTGTATGTACGACTCTAGTACTGTTAGGATTGTACCTTGTCTGATACCGTCAATGATAATGTAGTCTGGTGTTGTCTCTTTTGATTCGAATACAAATGCATCGTAGTTCCACAGATCATTAGCTAGCTCATTGGCTATCATAGTATCCATGTGTCTTGTCTTCTGTAGAACTTCTCTGTCCTCAGATTTCATTAACTTCTTAACTACGTTTGATACTGTAATGCGAACACTCTTTCCTTCAGGCTCGTAGGTACTTTTACCTGAGCATATTTCTCCAAATAAGAATAATACTTTTACCATACTCTCTCTACTCTAGCTCCGTTTTCTAAATCTTCCCAAACTTCTACCCACTCAGCTTCAAACTCTTTCAAAACTTCTTCAGCTAACATCTCACATGACTTAAAACCAAACTCACAAGTTCTTGTGTAGGTGTTGTAGTATTGCTTGTTAACATAGTCAATGACATCTCTCTTTAGCATGATAAACTCTTTATCACGATCTGAGTGAGTAACTTTACATGCTACTGTGAAGTGAAACATGTGTCTGTGTCTGTTTGATAGGAAGGCTACTTCTGGGAATAGCTCTGCTGCTTTAGGAAAGTTGTGACAGCCATCGACTGCTAATTTTACTATAACCGTTGTTGATGTCTTCATATTATTTTACGTCTTTAGTTCCTTGCCACTGACCATCATACAACTCTGCTTCACTATTATCAAAGATAATAATTTGAGCTACTCTTGCTCCTTTCTCAATTGTAATTGGTTGAGTTGCAAAAAGCACTGCTCCCATCTCATCTACTTCAAATCCTGGATCATAAACTCCTGATGTGATGATTGCTCCACATCGTAATATACTAGAACGATGTCTAATGAAAGCTGTCTTGTTGCTTGGAAGTTTTACTCCTTGATCGAAAGTAAGACTATACGATCCTGGATCAAGAGTAAAAACTATTTTACCTGTTCCATCTTGATCATGTGCTGGAACATCTGTATAGTAATGTACGTTGGTCTTATCCGAAAGAACTCTTCCTCCATTGATCTTTTTTACTTCTTTCAAGGTTAGATCATAACCTACTTGAGCTTTTGCTCCCTTACCGTTTGTGTCTAGTAGCTGCTCTACTTGTTGCGCATTGTTTAACATACGTTTATCTTTTTTATTTAATATACAAAAAAGGATCCGAAGATCCTAATTTTATTCAATTATTTTAATAATTTTTGTTTGAGCTACTCGAATCACTTCAAAGTTTGATTCTCCTTCGAAGTCCTTGTAGATCTTTGCCTCTGCCTCTGTTGCTGACACTGCGTTTACAATGTACTGCTCATTAACTCTTTGTACTTTTCCTCTGTCACTTTCGTGTTGTAACTGAACTGTTACTTGCCAATAATTGCTCATAATGGTTGGTTTTTATTTGTTTAAATAATCTTGAATTGGTGTTGAATCTTTTTTCTCCCATGGATAGATAATCCACTCATCTCCTTCATGTAGTCCGGAGTATATGGTTGGTGTGAAGCAAGCTGTGTGTGGCTTGTGATGAAGTACTGCTGTGTACCTTGCTATTGTGTTTTGTAGTGTTACTCCCGTATCACAAATGTCATCCACTACCAAAGTGTCTTTAGTAATTCTTGTTGTGTAAGGAATGTTTAGTTTGTGTGACATCATCACAGCTGGAATTAGTCCTCCTCTTTCAAGTCCTGTGATTGATTTGATATTCAACTCTGACTCTGTGATCTTTTCACAAAGATTGTTTACAAGACTGTTTACATCATCCCAACTTAGGAATATTTTGTTATCTATTTTGAGTGCCATGGTACTATACTTTTGCGATTGTAATTCCTTCTGCTCCTACAATTTTCATTTCTGAAATGATTTGATCTGCTGGTAGTTCTGGATTAGTTTCGTCTAGTACGTAGTTGATAAGTTCATCTATTGATACTTTGTCTTTGAATCCAGCCTTACCTGAGTCGCTAGGAATTAATCTTAGTTGTAATTCAAAACTATTAGCAGCATCATACTCTAGTATGTAATCCCAGATGTAAACTCCATCTGCTTTAGGATACGATTTTGATAACTCTCTTTCTCCTGCTAGGTCAATTAAATCTTTTAATGTCATAACTTTGTTTATTGGTTTATTTTATATTGTTGTTTTTTGTCTGTTGACTCTGCTGTTATTGATCCATTTGCAAGTACTACTAGCTCTAAATTAAACTCCTCCTTTAGTAACCTCTTTACCTCTGATGTTGCGAGGCTTTTGCTTTTCCATAACGTATGAAGTACTGTTAGTGCTTCAAACTCTGTTGCTCTTTTTACTGCCATGTTATACTTCTCTTTGATCTTCGAATGCAATAATGTGAGGTCTCCAAGTTAATCTATAACCGTTATCTCGAACCCAATCAAACATTTTTGGGTATGATTTGAATAAAGCCTCTCTTGAATCACCAGCAGGCATGAACCAAACTTTGTCTTGAGGAATGTCTAGTACTTTAATGCATCCCATGATCTCTGCCAATGCCTCTTGATCTTCACCGTCCCATACTGGCTTCAAGTGATAGTCGGAGTGGTATGCAATTGACTTAGAAATTGCATCATAATTAAGTCTTAACTTGTTATGTTGAGTAACCATCTTCTCATCAACTGTAGCCCCTTGTGGTGTTTTAATTCCCACTTTAGGTACTGAATTGGAAAACTTGGGAGAGATACTGAGAAGGTTAATAGGATAATCAGTCTCAAGAAAATGAGAGCCCTCTGTCTCAATTGTAATGAAAATATTTCTTTCATGTGCGAAATGTGTTAGTTCATTTACTAATGCTGGATGCATTGTAGGTGATCCTCCTGTTAGCATCATCTCTGAGATGTGAGGATTCTTATCATACATGTTAATAATGTCTTGGAAACTGATATGTCCTTTCTCAGGATGAATACTGGTGTACCAAGAATCACACCAACCACCTTCACCAAACCAACATCTGTGAGTACATCCTGTTGTTCTAATAACAACTGTAGGATAACCTGCTCTACTTCCTTCTGATTGTACCGCTGTGTAAAGCTCTACAATCGGTAATGTTTTGTTATAATCTTCTATTCTTTTCATCTTACTTATAGTTGACTCATTAATTCTAAAACTCTTTCGTGATCACCTTGGTATCCATATATTGGAGTTCCTTCTCCAACATAAGCTCCAAATACATTGTACTGTAAGTATTCCCAAGCATCTTCCTCATTCATTCCATCTCTTTGTTGTAAGATGTCTGCCATGATTTGTTTATCGTAGATAACTCTGAACACTGGACTTGTAGTGTCTAGTCCGATGATTGCATCTTCGAAACCAGAAGCTAGTAGTGTTTGGTTACTCTCCATATACTGCTGAGTTTTTATTATGTTCTTTAAATTCTACGCTCACTACTCTTACTCTGTTATTTGTTTCTATTTTAATAAATTCAGATACTTTGTCGTAAATGTATTTTGCAAACTGTTCTGCTCCTGTAGCTGGAACTACCCTTACTTGAGCTATTCCTTCATTATGCATCTCTAATGCTTTATACATAAATGGGTCATCTAATGCAATGATGTAAGTGTGATCAAACATAAAGTCCATCCATTCTTTAGGAGACATACCATCAATAGTACCTTTAGCTCTTTTCATTCCTCCGAAGTCCCATACCCAGTTTCTTTCATCTAAGTCTCCTTCAAAGACTATTTTAAAAGAAATACCATAACCGTGAAGGAACTTACAGTGAGTACCTTCTGCTCTCCATTGACGAAATACTGTAGAGTATCCATCAAATACTTTTGTTGATTGAAATTTCATATTAATTGTTTTTATATAATGTACAAATTTTATTTTAAGATTCCAAATTTATTTCCAAAATAATTGTATACCCATTATGCAAAGTGCTAATGCAAGGCATGTTAAAGTTTTTATTGATAAAGGCTCTCTAAACCAAGCCCAAGACATTGCTGTAAATACAATTACTCCTATAGCAAATCCCAGTAGACGTGAAGGCCAAAGCTGGCCTTCAAAATGTGCTACCATATGTTTGACTGATGCTAAATATAAGAGTGATAAAGGAAATCCTAGAAGAGCCACATATACTGGGTTATTTTTTGCCCATTCAAATCTAAATTGACCTTGTAGTTGTATAAACGTAAGTATCTGAGCAAACACTCCGTACAATATTCCTAATATAAAATTCATATTTTGTTTTTTATAAGTCTCCCATTTCAATGTCCTCAATATTTAGCTTCCAAATATTGCTACTTACTTCAACAAATTTATGCTTCTTTTTTATTGGTACAAACGATATTGTTCCTATATCCCCAACCCAAAGCACTGCACTCTCAGGAGGGGAAACAAGGTCTCTTTCTTGAGAAAATAGATGTTGAGTACCAGTTGAGGTTAGGTATACTAATTCCTTTATTACAATATCTTTATGCAGTACTGTTAATTTATCTTTTAGTTCCATATTTTAATTACTTAAAGGGGCTTTAATTGTTGGATGTGATTGGTAATTGTCTATTTGAAATTGAGCTATACTTTGATACTCCATATCAATTCCAGTTATAGGACAAGGACTAAATCTTAGTGTTGGTAATGGAAAAGGCTCTCTTGTTCTTCTTGGTGCTTCATACAAGTCACATACCTTATGTATGGATTCATCAGAAGAGTTAATTCCTACACCAAAATCAAATGGATCAAAATGAATATCTGTTGATGATATATTAATTCGCTCATCACAGGTTAAGTCTCTTCCAATTTGTTCCTTAGCAGCATCAATATGGTTTGAATATAAATGAACATCTCCTAAGTTACCAATCAATTGGTCAGGAACCATATTAACTTCTTTTGCTAACATCTCTAGTAACAATCCATAAGAAGCAATGTTAAATGGTAAACCTAAGAATGTATCTACTGAACGTTGATTCCACATTAAAGAGATTGCTCTTTTTGGTATATTGTTACCATCTAA
>ENA-OSIY01002259-OSIY01002259.1-marine-metagenome-genome-assembly--contig:-NODE-2259-length-10106-cov-8.805763_pt1 | contig 10106 bp, 15 predicted proteins | sample MGYA00237884_ERZ534233 | MGnify/ENA primary metagenome ERZ534233 (study PRJEB26412, sample SAMN06343840) | marine metagenome | isolation source: estuarine water | place: USA: Columbia River Estuary... | reverse complement strand
GGGTAGGGGCTACCTTACCTACTGGTTTCAAATTTCTTTTTATGGAGTACTAGAAAATGGGTTACATTGAATGGAAGATTGTAAGCGACCAACGAGGTTATGTTTTCGCTACTGCGCTTACACTATTGGAAGCAGTCGACAAGGCTTTTCAACTGCGTGCTGATATGGTAATAAACCATACCTTGCGAGATGGCGAAAATATTATCGCAGTACCTATTAACTGGTTTTATACAGATCAGGCAGTTATCAGAGATACTGGTACTCGCTACCAGCTTTCACATTATCGCTGGGTTAGCGAAACTGGCGAAATAGCAATAGACTATCTCCCAGCGATACAAGCTATTTTGAATCGCATTAATACAACCGCACAGTAGTGCGATGTAGCTAGTTTTTTGGTAGTGCGCTAGCTTTGGTAAATAATGCGCTACCCTGTTTTTTCCCTTTTGTTATGGAGTATATGTCATGTTAGAAGGCGAAATTGTAGACGGCTCTAAGGCTTCCGATGTAGTGGTAAGGCTTGCGCCTGGGGCGGGAGACTTAGCCAATGCGGGAAAGTCTATGTACACTTCTCTAGATAAGAAAGTACCAGCAGAACTAGCTCTTTTAGTGCGCTGTATGGAGTCTGGGGATAAATGTACAGATGATGTACTTAACCAGGTACTAAATATAGAGCATATTCTAGCTAATAACATTGAGAAGCTTAATAAAGCTACTGGCGAATTAGAGCCAGGTACAAGGATAGTACTAATTACGGAAGAAGGTACTACGATAGGTACTACTTCTAAGGGTATCTACCGATCTCTTCAAAGTATCATTAGCTTGATAGGCACACCGCCTTTTAGGCCAGCGATACAAGTAAGAATTAAAAATAGCCCCACTAAAAGCGGTTATAGCTGTTTAGTACTAGAATTTCTAGGCTTTAAGTTAAGTGTAGAAGAAACCACTAAAAAGAAGGGTAAATAATGGATAAGGCTAATTTCTTCCTGGCTCTAGTAGGTAGACTGCGTGGAAGCAGTTATATTCCATACCTATTAGACGATGTGTTAAAATCTCTTATTTCTGCGGGGTCAATCCCCGCAGATACTATAAAACCAGAATTAATTACGCATTTAACTGCGCTAATCCAATCTGATTTATTGACCTTATTGTTGAATAACCTACCAGTAAAACAGGAAGTGAAAGATGGAAGTAACCAGCAACAAGCCAATAGGCCTAGCGTATTCCCTTTTGATGGAAAGCCCCCCCAAGTACCAAGCGCCCAAAAGCATACCTTCTAAAAGTAGGTATATTCCCTGCCTATTTGAATGCGTACAAGCCTTGCCTAGCCTGGTTTACAGATGGCGCATTAAAACACCTAGATATGATTGCTTTTACTTCTCTAAGGAAGAAGCTGCTAGATGCGCTATCGGTCTAGCGGTATCTGATAAAGTATCATTCGTTTTAGGGATAAAACGGGGCGCAAGGGTATCAGCTAGCGAAATGGCTTTTCTAGGCTTCATACCGCCTGGTAATGATGCGGAAGTTTAAAGCAGCCTGGACATACTGCCCAGACTGTAGCGCAGTAATCGTACTTAGCCTGGCTAAAGGGTTACAGAAATCTTTTAGCCTAGGATCTAAGGGTAAACAGCTAATAGCTGCGCTAATGGTTGAGCAGCTACCAGATAAGACGCTAGAGGATAAAATCAAGGCTATTTTAGGCTCTAGCGCTGCTGGTACTAGGCAAAAGCGCAGTACTCGTACTTCTCCAAAAACTCCTACAGATAAGAAATCTGAATAATACTAATAAAAAGGTGAAAATATCATGCGTAAGAAACGAATAACTACATACCCCAAATTAAACGCAGACCTAAAAGCAATCGTACTTAATCATATTCTCGCAGCTAGAGAAGATTTCGAGAATGGTTTTTTGCGTATGCGTTCCATGGGGAAACTATCTAAAGACCAATGGATATTAAACAATATAAGCTACTATCGTAACTGCATTAGCGCAAGCGATTATATCATAGACAAGCTACAGCTATTCGCTAAAAAGAAGGTGCGCTAATGGCTAAATCACCTGGGGCGGGCTATGGTGGCTTCTTTGAATCCATTGGTATAGCCTTAGACCAATATGTACAGAATCGCTTTAGATTTCAAGCGCCATGGGGCATAACTAAAGCAATTCAATGGCTCGAAAAGAAGTTCTTTAAATATACTCCTGGTCAGATTAAGACCATAGCTGAACAAGGAGAACGAGCGTTCCAGGCGGGTAAGAAGCTTACCAGAAATAAACCCGATAAAATCCTTGAACGGGCTAATATCCCAGTAGATAAAACGCTACCTAAAGGTACTGCGTATAGGGTAAGAACAGTCGTTACCAGTACCGATAGCGTAACTGGGGTTAAAGGGTATACAACCATTACCAGCGATTTCGCAAAGAATCCATCACGCCAGGTATTGCTAGAATCGGTACAGCGATTGGCTGCGGATAACCTAGCAGATTTCGAGCTAGGAAAGCGTGATACAGATATTAAATCGTTTTCTGGGGTAGTAATTGAAATAGAGCAGATCATATCTATCAGAAGAAGAACATACTAATAAGGCTATAAAATGAGTCGATACTTAGACTGCAACGAGGGTACGGAAGTACCAGAAGTAATCATATTCTATCATGTAGTTACTACCAGACTCCCTATTACTAAAAACGGAAAGCGCTTTAAGGATATCTTTAAGCTGGGTCTAGCTTTAGCGGTAATAATGCGGGGTAATAAGGTAATAAGCGAAACGGAATATATATTCAAAGATAAGGCGCACTTCTGGAATTTTATATATTCAAGTATCAAGGCTAAGAAATCTAACTGGGTATATGGTTATAACTGTTCGCATAATCTACAAATTCTAGATATCTACAGTAAACTAGTTTCTAGGGAATTAGTAATTCATGAACAGCCTGGTGATTTCCAAATAGGTAAACCACTAGCTGAAAAGACTAGGCCATGGCATGGTTTATTTGTAGTAGATAACTTACCCTTCTTTATTCGATGTAGGTCTAAGGCTGGTACTCTTGTTTTCTGCGATGTACTCAACTACTTTAAAATGTCGATGTTAGAATTATCGGAAGCTTTACGGCTACCACTACCAGCAGAAGTATCTAACAAGAGTACGGAAGAACAGCTGTTAACCAGCGCAAAAGACACAGTAAACATCTTAAGAAGTTTAATGATTCCCTTGATGATGAATTGGAAGTCTGGGGCTAAAGGTAACTGGAATTATACTGCTGCTGGTTTAGCCTGGAATAACTACAGACATATTCATGCGCCAGTAACTAATACTAAATCTGGTAAGCGTAAAGTAAATATTGTAATCCACGATAACCTAGATTGTAAGCAGCTAGAGCGCCAGGCTTATAATGGTGGTCAGATAATAGCGTTCTTCTATGGCTATGTTAGCCCTATTAAAGATCAATTCGATATTAGGGCGCATAGTACAGACTTACTGCATTCTCTTGATATTCGTAGCCTTTATCCATTCTGCATGGCGCAAGCTAAATACCCTTATTCATTACGGAAGTACATAGAGCAGGGCAGTCTAAAGCTATTAAATCATTGGGGGAAAGCTGCTGGTGTGATAGCAGAAGTTAAGCTAAATAGCCCTAATATACCCTGGCTAATCAAGGTAAATAACCAGCAGCAATATGCTACTGGCGAAATACATACTACTTTATGCGGTGATGAATTAGTACGGGCTATGGACGAGAATATAATCGTTAGCGTTGGAAGAATGGCGGTTTATAATATCGCTGATATTTTTAGCGATTATGTGAAATACTGGTATAAAGAACGCATAAAAGCAGGGGTGGAGGAATTACCCCATAGTGAGCTACTAGCAAAGCTAATGCTTAATAGTCTGTATGGTAAATTTGGGCAGAAATCTTCTAAATGGATAGATCGACCAGAAATAGATCTAGGGGTAGACTTTGGGAGATTTATTGAAAGATCAATAGATGGCGAAAATAACCACCAATATCGGGTATTTTGTGGTAATACCCAAGAGAAGATGGAACAAATAGATCATAAGTTAAGCTTCTGCGCTATTAGCGCCTTTATTACAGCTAATGGTAGGGAATATATGCGGAAGCTGCGTGAACAGTTACCCAAAAACAGCGTTTATTATCAGAATACCGATTCACTCATAGTAAATCATAAAGCCTTTGAAATACTTAAAAAGAATGGTGAAATAGGGGCTAGAATGGGGCAGTTAAGAGAAACGGAAGAAGTAACCAGCAGCGCAGAGTTCTTTGGGCTAAATGACTATGTTTTCGGGCGCAAGGAAGTACGGGGCGGTAGGAAAGATAGCGCAGTTAAGCTAGACAATTACGGCTACGAACAGGAAGAATTTAGCAGTATGACAGAAGTAATTAGCCAGGGTAATCAGAATGGCGCTAACGGCCGTATCGTTCAAATTAATAGATCGCCTGGTAGATATACCATTCATAATACCGATAATGGCTTTATATCTCCTATTGGGGCGGTTTCCTTAACCCCAGACCTTCTAAAGCAGCGTTCATTATTGCGCCAGCTTTCTCTATTTTCTCAGTAGGTGTTTTCTTATCCCCAGGTAATTCAGTTATTGCATCGGTACGATTTCTGTTATCTTTAGCCCCTCGGACACTCTCAAAGATAATTACACCATCGGCATCTTGATAGCCTAGGCGCTCTATGCGCTGCATATATTCCTCTGGACTAATCACATTGTTTTTATATGCGCTGGCTATCTGCGCCAGGCTTAATTCTTTTAGCTTGCTTCCTCGTTCACAGTTCCAAGTAGCTAGAAGCGGGGTTACATTCTCGATTGCTACTCCGATACTGCGTAGCTCTGCTATAACTTCGTTGGGGTCTACTGCGTATATCATGTATTTCTTCTTTAGCCCCTTTATGCAAGCCATCTGCGAATCATTCTTACGCTGACGATCTGCGATAAAAAGCGCATCTTCTGCGCCAGTATCAGACAAGCCCCCATTCTTTAGCCTTTGTAGCGCTTCTGTTCTTCCTATTAGATAGCCCTTATAATACTTTAGTACTGCTGTTACCTTCTCAGTACCACCAGAAGCCTGCTTCCTTTTAGCTTTTAGCTGCATAGTGAAGCGTACTAATCTTTCTGCGTTGGCGTCTGAATAGCCTAAATCACGATAGCTAGCGTATAATTCTTCCTTGCTAACTGCGTCAATCATAAAAGCACGCTGGGCGTCTGTACGAGTTAAAGGCTTATAAGAAATAGCCATCAGCGCATCTGCCCAGACTGGTAGCGTATCATTTACGATTAATGCGTTCTTAATATCGTCTGCTTCTATTACTATGTTACCTTCTGCTTTTGCGTCTGGGCGGTCTGGGCGCAGCCTATGAAGCATCTCGAAAAGTTGGGTATTAGATGGTATCTCCCAATGGCTTCTCCAGTAGTATTTCATCACTTCGTCAGTAATACCCTGTCCTTTTGCCCAGGATTGTAATTGCTTTCCGTATTTCTCTTTTAGCCCTTCATCTGTTCGGTACTTACTAGCTATGTCGTCGTCGTCTGCATCTCTTACCATAAAGCGCACAATATCTGATACAGTCGGCATGGCTTCCGTACTACGATAGAAGCTATTCTTATCAAAGTCGGTGAGTACTCCATTACCTCGTAGTTCTTTGCTAGCTTCTGCTTCCGTATAAATACCCCTACGATGCAGCGCTATAATCTGATCTATCGCTACTCGCTGACGATTGCTTCCCGCTAGCTTTTGATACCAGCTATAGTATGAACCATTAGCCTTTACCATACATTCAAGGCTTTTTTCGTCTATGAAATCGGCTAAAAAGAGATTGACGAAATCTGATTCGCTAGGGATTGATTGCGGGAATAGGTAGTTGAGATCGTACTGAAATCCCCTAGATAAGTATAAAGCTGGGATACCTAAATACTTATCTAAGAATCCGCATAGAGTTAAAGTTAGGAAGCTAGGTACTGCCTGGCCTACATTAGTACCAAAGATTACGCCTGGTACTGCTTCTACTGCATCAGCAGCTAAACTAGTTAAAGCGTAAAAGCCCTCATTCATAGGCTTACCGATTACTGGGATAATATCAAGGAAGCTAAAGGGGCTTGAATATTGCAAGGGCTTAGCTACCCCGAACATTTTATGTGCCCAGTTAGTAGACCACGCAGTAGTCTGGGCTTGAAACGCTAAACAAGGGGCGGTACTACTCCAATCCATCGAAACTGGGTAAATATTCGGGGTAATAGGTGTATTATGGTAAGCGTCATAGGCTGCGGTTTCAGCTTCTAAATTTGGGCTAGCTGGGTCTGGGACTGGCGGTTCTTCTATGTATTCTTCTTCTTCTTCTTCTGCTGCTTCTGCTGGTTCTTCTATTGGTTCTTCTATTGGGGCTGGGCTAGGGCTGGGGCTGGGTACTACTTCTACTATTGGCGCTTCTGGTACTTCTGCTACTGGTACTGGTACTGGGGCTGGTATATCAATAGTAATCGGGGCAGTACTTACGCTAACTGTAGGGCGGTCTTGTTGCGGTACATTTACAGTAATTTGAGGACTAAAGGTTATTGCTGCTGGGGCTGGGCATGATACTGCTGCTGGCGCTACATTTATAATCGGGGCTGGGCAGGTACTTGCACCAGGCGGTAAATTTGGGTTATAGGGGATTTCTCCAGATATTATTTGATCTACTGTAGGCGGGCTAATACCTACTGGGTAGGTTTCATCATAAAGCTGATTAATTTCTGTTACTTGGGGTCTTATGATATCCCCAGTAAGATTAGTGGTAGTAGTGTAAATATCTTCTAGATCGGCAATATAAGGCGCTTCTATAGCGGTTGAAATAGTCGATAAATCAGCAGTAGATTCTAGTATAGGAGAAGAAATCTGCTGGGTTATTGTGTTTGTAATGCTATTTATTAGCGGTCTAACTTCGTTAGGAATTTGAGGGGCGGGAATTACTGGGGTAGTATCGGTAATAATAGTACCAGGTACGCTAGTAGGCAATTGCCCAGTACCAGCGTAAAGCATTGCTACATAGTGAATACAGCCTAAACCGCCTATTAATTGTACTAACTGTACTGCGCTAGATACTGCTGGTATCTCTGAATTACACAAGGCTTCAAGACTAGGAGTATCGGTATAATCTGACTGATAAGGGGGAGAAATCATACCCACAATGAAAGCATTGTACGGCCCTTGATTTCCTTGTCTTACTGCTTCTGCTATGGCTTCTGGTATAGCTATTGGTTGCGGGGTTGGGTCTGGCGGGCAACTATTTGATAGTATCGGGGCTGGTGTAGGAGTAGGAGAAGGACTAGGATTTAATAACGATATAGGCTTACCATCAGACATTCTAAGTCTATCGTATAATTCTTCTATTGCTGCATCTTCTGATAGTGTAGGTATAGGTGTAGAGCTAGGTATTGGGGTAGGTAATAGCGGGTCTAAATCTTCTTTAGATTCTATTCTTACGAGTCTATTAATCACTCTGGTAGACTCCTAATCTTAGCTAGTACATTCACTTTATATTTACCTGGTGTACCTTGTACTTCTCCATATATCGTTAAATAGCCTGGTGTATACCTAGTATCTAGCCAGGCATTAATACCGCTAGTAAGAGCGTTATCAAATCCCGCTACATTACCTGGTAGTAATTCTGCTGGTAAACCAAATTGCCTAGCCAATAGCTCTACAGTCTCAGATCGTTTATTATCGTTATTAAATGCGTAAGGGTTAGGAAGTGACTCCCTATAAGCTTTATCGACTTCTAGAATGTACGATACATATTTTATACCAGGGATTGTAGGCATTTATCTCCCTGGGAAGTAAGAGCCTTTAATAGCTAGAAGTTTAGCCGTTAAGTCTTGTCGTCTTATATCTGATTCTATGCAGTCGATCCCAGCGCATTTAGCTTTCTCAATTGCTTCTATAAGCTGATTAAGCCTGTATAAAGACTTGTTGATTAGCTTTAGGTGTTCTTCTTTAAGAGGGCTATCCATTATTACTCCTCGACTAATACAGTTTCATACACATTCATAATTTGACTACTTGCGCTACTGTTCATAATGTACCAGGGAAAAGTAGTCAAATTGCCGTCAGTAGTAAGCGATAATCTAAGATTGTTATAGGCTAGATTTACAGTACCCTCGATTACTGCCCCCATATCTACAGTATCGCAGCCCAGGGTTTGAGCCGATCCATGATTAGGTATTAGCAGGGCTATTCTATTGGGTCTGTTCTGTAATACTTGAATACTTCCATTAGCGGGTATTGTGTAGCGATACCGATATACGATTGTTTTTCTTGATAGTCTGATATCTTCTATACACATAACTTAATCCATTTCTACTACTTCTAAAACAGTAATAATACTTGGGGTAGTACAGTAAGCATACCATTCTATCTGGGTCAAGCTTCCTACTTCTTTAGCTAGATACCAGTAACCCCCAGCAGGCGCTAAATAGGGTTGTATCTGCGACATTATTACCCCAGCGCTAGTAGGGAATATTGATACTGTGCTATAGCTTGAATATATCCCCAGCGCTATTCTCCTTGCGTTCCCTAAACATATTTGAGTAACCACCAAATCCGTTAGTGATATATTCTGTACGGGGAAAGTATAGGTATGAACAGCGCTAGGTATATATGATGGCATTCTATCGAATACGAATACAATCCATATAGATAGTCTGCGCAGTACAAGCGCCATTAGCAAATATTTCTATCTGGGGTTGTGCAATACTATCAAATTGACCCAATTCCCCAAGCATACCCATGCGAGTATACCCAAAGTCGTTCTCCCCTTCTGTCGCACTAGCTACAGTACCAGGGCGGTAAGTCTGGGCAGGGAATATAAGACGACCAAAGATAGCATTAGCAGCTACCACACGCACCCCGATAACTGAGTACCTACCAGCGGGTAGTACTTGATCTAAAATGAATGCGCCAGCAGTCCAGGCATTAGCAGTACAAGTAAAAGAGCTAGTGGCTCTGAAAGTATACGCTGCGCCAGTCGGTACAGGTCTACCCCCAAAGTTAAACCATACTCCTACAGTATGTACTTCCGTACCAGAGGCTAAATCGTTAGTGGTTTCAAAAGCATTTTCGTCAATCGGATCAATCGGTAAAGCGTAATCTCCCCAGGTTGCTTGGTTAGGTAAATTACCTGGCAATAAGGCTCGCTGTACTGGTTCGATATAAGGAAGCGAAATAGCCCTAAGTTTAGGAGTATTTACCCTGGCTCGAGTAATGGAAGTACCTTGAGCATATGAACTAACTAAAGTAGCGTTCTGCGTTAGTACATAGTGACCATTAGAAATAGTAAGCGATTGATCTGTTACAGCAGGGATATCGGCATTCTGTGCGCCCGCAGCTACAGTACCATTATAACAGGCTAGATGAATCATAATTTAGACCTCGTAAGTAGTTAGAAAATAGTAAGTCTACCCTAAACATATGGAGATATTTAGGGTAGGTTTAAGAGTAGCTAATTGACATTAGGGGTACAAATACCCCCAGTACAACTGCTACTTCTTTTGAAACGCTGCGTTATATCTGATGGCTTCCGTAGCCCTGGCGATAGATTGCTCGATACCGCCTTTAGGCATTCCAGCGAGTTTAGTCTTAAGACCTTCTTCGTAGGGAAGCCATTGCTGCATAAACTTCGTGACCTTATTCTTTCCTTTGGCGACGCCAGTAGTAAGCCTGGGGATACCAATATTAATAGTATTGCTGCGCCAATCCTCAAGGGTGACTGCGCCCAGGTTGCGTTTCCATTTATCAACCTTGTCGATAACTCCAGCCAGGTAATCATCTGCTTTCCTTACTGCCCTTGCGCTAGGGGCTTCGGTTACTGCATTTACTCCCGCAGTAATACTAGGGATTGAGGCCGTTAAATTACTGCCCCACTTTTTAACTACATCGTCAACATTCTTCTGTGGCATTTTATTTGTCCTGGTTAAATCTAGTTAAGAATCTGGGTAGAGCTAACAATACTACTACCCTAGTTACACATTTACCTATTCTAGATATAAGTATCTAATTTAGTCAATACTAAAATAAGAAATAAATATATCCCCACATTTCGCACCGCGCTAGT
>ENA-OSIY01002258-OSIY01002258.1-marine-metagenome-genome-assembly--contig:-NODE-2258-length-10106-cov-10.642138_pt1 | contig 10106 bp, 8 predicted proteins | sample MGYA00237884_ERZ534233 | MGnify/ENA primary metagenome ERZ534233 (study PRJEB26412, sample SAMN06343840) | marine metagenome | isolation source: estuarine water | place: USA: Columbia River Estuary... | reverse complement strand
TAATCAAGGAGGTGAGCGTTTGACTGTGCGATCTCTTCGAGTCTGGCTGCGATGCCGATTGCTACATCATCTGATGAGTATTCACTATCTACGACCATCATGGCGCTGATCTCGACTAGGTAACGGTTCATGGCTTCACCAACAGCGCCCAGCCTGTAGATGCGCCATCCACTTCCCACCTGCGATTAAAGCGGGGTTTGCTGTATTTCACACCTGCGCCTTTGGTGTGGTTCACGTAGCCGCCGTTGATGAGATCTGCCTCGCCGTTGGGATCGTTTAGTATCCAATAATCTGGATCGAAACCTATTATCACAGACCAGTGACCGCCGCCAGTTGGTGCGTTATATGGCCCTTGGTGTAGCCATCCCACGGCAACAGGTCTGCCAGCACGTATCTCCGCCTCTAATAGGCCAGGTGCGCAGTTGGTCACGAACCTTGAATTTGTGAGTCCTAGTGCCCGTAATGCAAGCACCTGGGCCTGTGCGTCGGTGGTATCGCCAAACTTGGAACGGATCGCATTGTATTGATCATCATTTTTTACCTTGCCGTGGTAGCGGGCAATCATGGCGCAACTACTGCTAAAGCACTCGCGGTAACCGGTGCCAGATTTATTGTCGAGCTGGTACTCATAGGGCACTTTCAATAGCACCGATGTTGCCTTTTGGCTGATGCCCCAGAGTTTTGCCTCGGCTTCACGTCTACGGCGGAGGCCAGGTTCTGCTGGTGTACCAGCATTTACGTATAGCATCAATGCCGCTGGCACTGCATCATAATCTGACTCGCGCAAGCATTTGCTTATAGTTACGAAATCTGCGCTACCGCAAAAATGCCAACCTACGTTATAGGCAAATGAGATCAACGCATTTTGACGGTTTGCCGTTAATGTTTTCCAGCCTGGTATTGTTTTTGCTAACGCCGGTACAACTTGAGTTTCCAGCATGTTATCCAGCAATCCATCAGCAGCATCGCGTGTGATGGTATCGCCGATTTTTACTGCTGCGCCATCAGGCCATCTAGTGGTGCCCCAGCCGATGGTTGGCACACCGGCAGGACAAATGTATGCTACATCACTAAACCCCTCAAACTCGCGTATTAGTTTTGCTGCTGGTTCCCATGCCAATGTGGTTTTGGGCGCTGGGTCAGCCCTGAATTTGCTTAGAAATTCCTGCTGCTCCTCAATAGTCAACAGATCCCAGGCATAGTTCCATGCAGCCTGCTGGTGCGGTAATGGTGCAGGCTTGGCGGTGGCTTTTGCGGCGGCGAGAAAATTCATGAGCGCTCATACGGTGCATGGATTGAAATTTCACCACCTAACAACCGGCTAGCGCCAGTTTGCAAATCATCGTTGATAGGGTGTTCTATCACGATTGGTGGCGGCGCTGGGGGCTGGGCCTTATGCCATTCAGCTTCGGCAGCATCTAGCTTGGCTGGCAACGTTTTCTCAAACCACCATTGACGGATGGCAAATTCAAGCTCACGCTCCCAGGCTGCTTTGCCGAAGCGGATCAGCCCTTTTTTATTTTTAACAGGTTAAGGATTTGGAACACCAATTGAACAATGCTATTGCTTTTAAGCGAGGACATGCCGATCAGCTCAGATGCTGCGGCAACAACAATCCAAAAAGCTGGGTGAGATAGGAAGTCCACGAAACTGTGGCAAACGTCACACTCAGTCTAGCCGTTACTTCACCTCTAGCTTGCTAACCCTGTTCTCAACTTGGTTAAGTCGCTGGAACATCTCGCGATTGGTTTCTTTTATATCCGTGTGTAGTGTCTCAAGGCTCGTGGCAATATGCTCCACTGCACTGGTCAGGCGTATTACAGCAGCGGCTGCCTCTTCATTACGACGAGAAAACCCGAACAGCCCCATTGCCGCCACGCTGATGCTGGCACCAGCGATAGCAGCAAAAACTTCGATCACGGCTCAGTCTGATGTTGCCCCTAGTCTAGCGCTAGCTTAATTTCATCAGGAGTTTTAGCCGCGTCAATAGCGTCTTGGATATTGCTGTATTTATTGCGGATCAATTGCCTAGCAGCTTCTGCTGCGATGGCGTCGTTGCCTGGGATTTGCTTAGAGATTACATCGTCATGAGGTTTGAACTCCGCCTCACGCGCTGTGCGGCGCATAGCATGGCCGATGGTTTTGCATTTATCTAGATCGCAATCAATGTGGCCGTCACCAATCACCCACGCCTCACGGAAGGTGCGATCAGATGGAATATCATCAGCATCAACAATTTCGTATTCAACGCCATCAGGTAAATCTTTTAAGATTACATCTTCAATAGAAGATTCACCTGTTGGGATAACGACAGCAATGGTGCCGTTGTCTTGAGTGTAAACAATGCGTGTGTTCATCGGAAGATACTAACAAAGAAATATAGCATATCAAAGGCGGAGCCGCCGTCAGTGTTGCTGCTAATTCTAACAGATGTTGTTAATGGTAATGTTCTGTGAAATCTAGTTAACACATTACCAGCGGCTCCCCCTGCGTTATCTTCAATCCCGCCTACAAATGCAGCATAATTTGCATCTACCATGGCAGTCGTAAAATTTACTGTGTAATCGCCTGTTCCATTGTCCGTGATGCTGCTTACATTCCCGCTGCCGCGAATAGCGACAGTGCCCGTACCATTGAAATTTACCCACGCGCGGCAACCGTAGGCAGGTGCAGCAGACCCATACCCACTATCAAATTTTAATATGCCAACAGTTGTTAGTTCTAGATAATCAAGCTCGTTGCCAGAAACCAGTTTACTTAATTTAAAACTATGATCAGTGCTGGTCTTTTGACCAAATATCCACTCCGCCACTGAGCCTTGATTATATAAATGATACCTAGCTTGACCTGCCACAACTGGCGATACATAAATATTACCAGTTGTGGCACTTGCGGTTGAAAGTGTTACCTGTAAAGGCGACGCCGGGGCGCTAGTGCCAATGCCAATGCGGTCAGTAGATGCGTCAACAAAAAACAAATTAGCATTATTATCTCCTTTAATCCTAAAGTCATAATCTACGGTTGTATCATTAAACACTACTTCCGTAGGACCAAATTCAGCCCGTTCAACACCATTGGTTGCAATGTTTAATTTATTGCTATCGCTTCTGAATAATCCAGTATCAAGGTCACCGCTGAAGGTAATGCCTGGTGATGCAACACTACCCGCTGTGGCCGCAAACGCACCAGTCATGGTGGCGCCTGCTAATGATGCAAGGCCAAGGTTGGCGCTGGCCAAGGTGCCGACCGTGATCCAGGCGCTGTTGGCGGCGTCGCGGATCTTCAGCAGGCCGGTGGTTGTATCTGCCCACCACTGGTAGGCATAGGTGGTGCTCGGCTGCGTTGCGCCACTGTTCTGGCTAACAATTGCGGCTAGGCCGTTGTTCAGGTCACTACGGAATGCGGCGCCTGACTGGTTGGAAATGATGTGGTCGTGCTGTGCCACTGCTTAGATCTCCTTGCCGTAGCCGACGGCAGTGTAGCTGAACTGTCTGCTCACGGATGTGCCAGCACTGTTCCTAAATTCTACTGTAAAGCCAAGGCGTGTCACTGCGGTGATCAAGAAGAAGTCGCCAGTGGCCATATCGTTAGCTGTAATGCCGATGTTGGGTGCCTGGTAGAAGGCATTGGCAAAGGTAGCGGCGTAGGTGCTGGCGCCGCTAGTAAGCACTGCTGATTGCTCAGTGCATAGCTGTAGCTCCATCTCCACGCCAAGCTCGTCGATCAGGATGTTTATCGAAGGATCGCTTGATGTGGCAATGGTTTTGAACTGGAAGCCCCTGCCGCGCACGATGGCATTTGCAAATTGGTTCCAATCGCCGTAAACGGGAGTGCCGGCAGGGTCGTCATTGGTAGTGCGCACATACATCTCTGCGTTTACCCTGTCAAGATTGTCTTCATCAATTTGCGGCCACTCGTCTATTAGCAGTGTGTTGTCGTCAAATAACTGACCAGGCAGAAGCGGTCGTGCCACGAAACGCCGCCTGATATTTACGTCAAAGACGCTGCCCATATCCCATGAGCTACCAAATTCATACTCACCGGCAGGATTAACGCCGCCAATAACGTCAATAGTTGGAAGAGCATCGAAGTCACCGTCTGTAGCCATGTCGTCCATGAGCTGGCCAGAGTCAATAACAATTCCGTCTAGCTCTGGGTCGTAATACATCCCCGTGACGTTGCCGCTAAAGGGTGGCGTCTCTTGATCCTCTGCGTATACCTTCACCGCAAAGCGTGGCTGCGGTGTAGGTAGGTCTACTACTACTGCAGTGGCATTTACGGAACGGTTGCCAAAGTCATCTTCAAACTTCAGTAGGTAGCTGCCTTCAAGAAGTGGCACTTGCTTTTGCGTTTGGCTGCCTGCAGCCGCTGGCACAATATCCTGTGAGTCTTCCCATGCAGGGGTAACAATCGCAACGTTGTGCCGGATTAGCACCTTGCCGCCTAGCAACACGTCCAGCTCAGTGGCGCGTTCCCAGCTGATGATGGCGCTTGCTTCGTCAATTGCAAGCAGGCTGACGCCTACTACGTCTGCGGGTGGCGCAGTTTTGCCAAATGCTTGGAATGTCAGCAGTGCAGGTTGCAGCGAGGGTCTTAAGTTGGCGCCAATTGAATAGACCTCAATCGTGTAAACGCCGGGGGATGTGTCGAGGATTTCAAAGTCAAGCCGCGAAATCGTGAAGATGTTCCAGTTGCCGGAACCAAACCGCCAGCGGATTTTGTAGTCCTTAACTGCTAGCACTGGCTGCCAATCAATAACAAGCTTGCTCTTGGCAATGCCTCCACCGTCGTATAGCAATTCTGTAGCGGCTAGATTGGTTGGCGGTTCGGGGATAATGTTCAGGTCTGTTATGTCGCGCTGCTGTAGCGGCTGGTCGCGCTCAATGTAATCGTACTTGCTGGAGTTATACGATAGTGCGCTAACGCTGTAGTTAATCCCGTCCTGCTCTTGGATGGCTAGCACTCGCCACGTTGAAGGCTGGATGTTGCTGGTTTCGTAGATCCAGACGCTGTTTACGTTTGGCGCAGTGGTAAATGCTGCCGATACCGTGATGACATTGCCGGCGATGGATGAAACCGTGCGCTTCTCGACGCTGCCGTCAGGCAAGATTGCCGACAGTTGAGCGCCTGATGCCGTCAGGTCGGTGGCGTCATCAACTGTGATGGCAGTTGTGGTTGCGGCAGAGATGCGCCCGCCGCGCCTTGTAACCAGCGACCTCCATCGATGGTGACCGCTTCACCCGTAATGAATGCGGCACTGTCCGAAATCAAATAAACACACAGGTCCGCCAATTCATGATGCTCGCCAACGCGCCTTAATGCAACGCCTTGTTCAATGGGTGCTTCCCCAATTCGTTCTTTGGGCATCAATCTGGACCAAGCGCCCTCAGTAGGGAAGGGCCCAGGCACAACGCCAACAGTGCGAATGCCATAGGGCCCCCACTCCACAGCCAAACTTCGGATCATGGCCAGTGCGCCTGCTTTGGCCATGGCTGAAGGGACAGTAAATGGCATGCCTGTCATGGCTGACTGAGTCAGTATTTGCATCACGGTGCCTTTGCGGCCCGCTTCTATCCAGCGGCGACCCACATCCATGGTGCAATAGGCCGAACCTTTAAGCACAATGTCTACCACGGCATCAAATGCGCGAGTGGACAAACGTTCTGTTCGCGCTAAAAAATTTCCGGCAGCATTGTTAAGTAAGACATCCAATGGGCCCATCGCCCAAATGGCGTCCATCATGGACTCAACCGCTTTGGCATCACGCACATCACAGACATGGGTTTCAATACTGACTCCCAAGCTGTCTTTGAATTCCTTGGCAGTCTGCTCAAGAACTTCTTTTCTACGGCCACATATGACTAGATTTGCGCCCAACTCGACATAGCGCAGACCGATACTTTTTCCCAATCCCGTTCCACCACCCGTGATTAGAATGCGTTTTCCAGAAAGCAAATCCGATCGGTACATGCTCTTGTGTGTGCCTATCATTCAGCTTGTATTCCCGCTGCTTTGGCAATGCGGCTAAACCGTTCTAACTCGTCTTGCTGGAATTTTTGCATGCTGTCTCCAAAAAAGGGCATGCTGTCCGCGCCGGACGCCTTATTGAAATCGGCGCCCTCTTTGGAGTCGCGTATTTTCACAAGCGCATCAATGAGTCTTTTCTTGATGACCTCTGGTGTGCCGGCTTTGACATAGAAAGAAGTCCATGCGTAGTTCACATATTCTGGAAAGCCGCTGTCAATGAAGTTGGGTACGTTGGGGAAATCGGGGTGCCGTTTTTCACCAGAAACAGCAAGCGCTTTGAGTTTGCCTGACTTGATCAAAGCGGCTGCACCGCCTAGGTCTGCAATGCCAATGTCGAGTTGATCACCCATGAGATCAGTGAAAATTTGCGCACCGCCTTTGTAGGAGATGTGATTGAACTTGACGTTGGTCATGCTGGTAAACCATTCACCAGCCAAACGATAACCTGCTGAATAATTGGCCAAGCTCAAAGGTTTGCTAGGGTTATTTTTAGAATGTTCAACCACGTCCTTCAAGCTGTTGAATTTGGAGTTGCCATTGACAACCCAAACGTTCATATTTCTGGACAGACCGGCCAAGGGTGCAAGGTCAGTCATGGGGTTGTAGGGTAAATTTTTGATGCTAATTGGATTCACTGAAATGGGCGAGTTGCTGGCCAGCAAAATAGCATGCCCATCGGCTGGCAGAGCCAGCAATGCTTGAACTGCAATGATGCCACTGGCGCCAGGTTTGTTTTCGACCAACGCCGTTTGACCGAATTGTTTTGCCAAACGTTCGCCAAAAAAGCGAGCCGAAGTGTCAGAACCACTGCCCGCAGTAAAGGGCACAAAAATACGAAATGGCTTGGAAGGAAAGTCTTTGTCCTGTGCAAAGACGTTACCCGTCAACGCAATGACCAAAATTGCCACAAAAAAGAAATTTCGCTTAAGCATGTTCATTCTCCTGAGTCAGTTGGAAATCACAAACGTGTCAAAAATGGCCAAAGATTGTCAGCACCCTGTTTCAAAGCCATTTCCCCAATCCGAGTTTGCCAATGGGTTTCGTTGCCAAACTCGTCGCGCCACGACCAAAGACGACGCGTTAAATGGTGCAAATTGTGCTCACGCGTAAAGCCCATGGCACCATGGACTTGGTGTGCAATTTCTGCGCCTTTTCCGGCAGCTTCGCCAACCCGAGATTTGGCAACAGCGACGAAGAAGGGCTCTGGTGCTTCGCTGGAAAGCTCAATGGCTGCATCTGCGGCGGCTGCACTGGCGGCCACATGGCCAGCCAACACTGCAAGCATGTGTTGCACTGCCTGAAACTTACCAATTGGTCTACCAAATTGAACGCGATCATTTGCATATTGAAGGGAATAACCCAAGGACCGCTGTAGTGCACCCGCCATTTGGACAGATCGCATCAAAGCACCTTCGCACAGCAATCGTTCTTGGGCATCGGCTAAGGGGGCAAAAGCAATGATTGGTGCATTTGTAAAATCAAATTGAACTCTGGGTTCGCCCGCTAAATTTTTAACCAATTCCGAACGGCTTTGGGCCAATGCGTCACGCTCGATTAACACGACACAGGCCTGCCCATCGCGGTACGCCACCACAACCAGATGATCGCAAGACAAGCCCCAAGGAATTCGGTGGGCATGACCCGATAGGGTGGGGGTGCTTTGACTCCCATTAAGCTTCAAGCTGTCTTTGGCATGGGATACGCTGACTGATAAAACACCTTCAGGAACCTTCAGGCCCGCCGCGCTTAGTAAACGGCTGGCCAAAAAAGTCTCGGCCAAGGGAACAGGTGCGGCATGGTAAGCACTGCGCCGCAAAACAAACATTGCATCTTCAAAGGACAGGCCACTGCCTCCTTGCGCTTCATTTAAACAAGCTTGCGGCAGGCCGACTTCTTCAAGAGCCTGCCAAAGGGCTTGAGGCCAAACGCCTGCCTCGCTCGACATGAAGACTTCTTTAAGGCACTGCTCTTCACAGATGCGGTCAACTGTTTTTTCCAGATCATCTCGAATGTCACTCATCTCAGCCCCAATCCTTTTGCAATCATTCCCCGCAATATTTCGCGTGTACCGCCCCTGATGGTGAAGCCTGGCGCTTTGAGCGTTGACATTCCAAGCAGGGCATCGAAGTCGAGACTTTCGTTGTCCATAAGCGGTTCTGAAGGAATCAGTTGACGGAAAATCTCGGGAATTTCTCGTTCAAATGCAGTGCCGATATCCTTCACCAGAGCCGCCTCCAAAATAGGTTTTTCTCCCTTTGTCAGCATGCCTGCCACCGAAGTTGACATGCGTCGCAAAGTGGTCAGGTGCGCAACAAAGCGTCCAATTTCATTGACCGAGCGAGCATCGGGCTTTTCTGCCAACTGCTCCATTGACGCCAGAAGAAGTTGGTACGTGCTGAGAAATCGATCGGGCCCGGAGCGCTCAAAAGCCAATTCACTGGTGACCATGTTCCAGCCGCCACCCACTTCGCCAACGACCATGTCGTCAGGCACAAAGCATTCGTCAAAAACAACTTCATTCCAGTCGTGGGCGCCATAGATGTTAAGAATGGGACTCAACTTCAAACCTGGTGATTTCAGGTCCACAATAAACTGCGTCATGCCAGCATGGCGGTTTTCTTCTTTGGGTGCTGTGCGAACCAAAGCGATTAAGTAATGGGCTCTGTGTGCACTGCTGGTCCAGACTTTGGTGCCTGTGATTTTCCAGCCACCTTCAGCCTTGACTGCAGACGTTCTAACTGCCGCCAAGTCAGACCCAGAGTCTGGCTCACTCATTCCGATTGCAAAAAAGCATTCCCCTGCTGCAATTTTGGGCAAGATCAATTGGCGAGCACGTTCGCTGCCATGGCGCAAAATTTGGTTGCCACTTTGTCGATCTGCCACCCAATGCGCTCCTACAGGCGCACCACCCGCCAACATTTCTTCCGTCATGACATACCGGTCGAGTGCTGTTCTTTCTTGACCGCCGTATTTTTTAGGCCAAATCATGCCGATGTAACCGGCTTGTCCGCACTTGCGACTGAACTCTGCATCGCCATCGGACCATGAGTTTTTGCGAGGGGTGAATGTGCCTGCATCCCTCTCTTTTTTGAGGAAATCGCGAACTTGCTGTCTGAGTAAGCTGGCACTCTCTGGCAAGCTCACCGCAGGAAAAACAAAATCATGCATGTCATTCTTTCTCCGCTGAATTGGATTCGTTCTATCTTTATACTGCCTTCAACGAATGTCAAGGAAGCAATATACAAATAGGTGACTCCGGTTGGCTGTCATTAAGCGATGATGGCGGGAATCCTAAATCCGTCACCTCATAAGGAATATGATGCGTACAGGCATTTACAGTTATCCCAATACCCAAAGGGTCATTTTTGGTACGCCCTTTGAACAAGCGCTTTCAAAAGAGCTTGAAACGGTAGGCGCTCAGCGTGTTTACGTCCTGAGCAGTGGCAGCCTTTACCGTGATACCGAAGTGGTCAATCAACTTAGAACCGTTTTGGGTTCGCGTTGTGTCGGCCTATTTCATGAAATGCCCGCTCACACCCCCCGTTTAGCTGTAGTCAAGGCAGCACAGGAAGCGCAAGAGGTTCAAGCCGATTTGATCCTCACGCTGGGGGGTGGTTCCATGACAGATGCTGGAAAAATGCTCACGCTTTGTATGAGCAATGGTATTGAGTCGGCACAAGATCTAGACCGACTGGCAACCATCGTGCACGCTGATGGAAAAATAGAGCGGCCAGAGTTTCTACCGCCCACCGTGCCTTGTTCTGTGATTTCTACAACGCTTTCGGCTGGAGAATTCAGCGCACTGGCTGGTTGTACAGATACGGTCAGAGGCATGAAAGAGAATTTTTTGCATCCAAAAGCCTCACCTCGATCGGTCATTTTGGACCCTGCATTGACTTTGCAAACCCCCGAATGGCTTTGGCTCTCCACTGGCATTCGTGCATTGGATCATGCTGTGGAAGATTTGTGTTCCATCAATCCACAACCCATTTCTGAAGCCACTTCATTTCAGGCTTTGCGCTTACTTGGCAGAGGCTTGCGCGCAAGCCTCTGCCAAGTAAGCGCAAAGCCTGAAATGA
>ENA-OSIY01002253-OSIY01002253.1-marine-metagenome-genome-assembly--contig:-NODE-2253-length-10114-cov-6.641825_pt1 | contig 10114 bp, 15 predicted proteins | sample MGYA00237884_ERZ534233 | MGnify/ENA primary metagenome ERZ534233 (study PRJEB26412, sample SAMN06343840) | marine metagenome | isolation source: estuarine water | place: USA: Columbia River Estuary... | reverse complement strand
GGCAATGACCCTGCAATGGAAGAGGAAGAACCAGATGATATTGAAGAATCAATTGAAAAACTTAAACAAGAAATAAAAGATAAAGGTGGTAGACCAAGAGAGGGTGGAACATATGGAAAAGATAAACACTCATATGGAAGAGACCCTTTAGGAGATAAAGAAAGAAAAGATGCCAGAAAAAATACAACTTCTGAAGAAAAGGCATTAAAATATATCAATGGGATTTCATCAAAAAGAAAATATTTACATGAACTAAAAGGTATGTTAAACGAAGATAATATATTAGACGAATAGTAAAAATTAACTGAACTTTTATAATTTTATATTTATAATAGGAGAAATTTACTATATCATAATAGGAAATAAACAAAATGAAAAAAATAAAACATTCAAAATTTAAGAATACGGGTTTTCTTTTTGAACTTTTAACTAGACAAATTACTCTTGAGATACTCAATGGTAGTGAAGAAAAGGCAAAAGAAATAATTAAAGAATTCTATGGAAGAGGAACACAACTTTCAAAAGAACTTAGATTATTTAACCTTATTATTAATGAAAAATATAATTCAGAAGCTAAAGCTGAAAAATTTATTGATGTAGTATTGGAGGCTCACACTAAGTTAGATTATAACAAACTTCAAAGAGAAAAGTATAATCTGATTAAGTCTATAAAAGAAAACTTTGAAATTAATAATTTCTTATCTTCTCCTGTAACTAACTATAAAATTTTAGCTTCTATACACAAACTTTTTGAAGGTAAAAAGAATGATGTTCTTGATATCAAGGATATATTTGATTCAAAACTAACATTAGTAGAACACATATCAACTAATTCAGAATCTACTTTGAAAGCAAAAGAAGATAAATTAGTTGAAGAATATAGAAAACAAGAAAAAGACCTCAGGTTATTGACATACAAGATTCTTGTTGAAACTTTTAACAAAAAATATACTACTTTAGATAAATCACAAAAAGGATTATTAAGAGAGTATATTAATAATGTTACTAATACATCAAAGTTCAATGAGTATTTTGAATCTCAGTTAATTGAAACAATCACATCTTTACATTCAATGTATAAAGGTATGAAAGATAAGATTACAAAAATAAAGTTGAGAGAAACAATAAATGTTTTGAAAAAACAGAAAATTGGTAAAAAAATTACCGATGAGCAAGTTTCAGCTTTAATGATGTCTTATGAGTTGATTAAGGAGATAAAAAATGTCAATGGAAAAAAATCTTAAAGAATTTTTAGAAGAACTTATCCAAGAAGTAGAAAAAGAATTGGATGAGGCAACTGCAACAGGTAATGTGGCTGGGTATAATGTGCCTGGTGCTTTCTCTGATGGTGGTAGAAAAGATAAAAAACGTAAGAAAAAGATTTCAACTCAATTTGGTATGAAAATAGTTGGTAAAATGGATGAAGCTATCAAAGGTAGAAACAACAAAACTGGTGAAGCATTCGGAATGGTTATCGGTTCTGATAAGAAAAATAGAGAGGGTAATTTTGAAGTAACTATACGAATTTCTTATAGTTCAAGAATGAGTTCTTACAAATTTATATTTGATAACAGTAGTAACCTTATTGATATTGCAGATTACGGATACTCAATGGATGGTAAGTTTCCTGATATGCAAGGTAGAGCTAGTGTAAAAAGTGTTAAACCTAATCCAAGAGAAACTATTACTCAGATAGCTAAAATCACTTCTCCAGCATTTGCTAAGAAGATTGTTCAGCATGTAAAGAAAGTTAACGAATCAGTAAACGAAGCAAAAAACGATAATTTGTATGTAGTAATTGACTTTCACGAAAAAGGTGGTGGATTCATAATGACTAAACCTAGTTCTAAAAAACTTGCAGATGATAGTGCTCGTAGTATTACTAAAACTAGAGATATTACAAAACGAGAAGTTGTAAAGGTTAAAGATGCTCGTAAGATTCGTGGATTGGCAGGCAAACAATACTTAAAGGAAGAATCAGTAAACGAAGCTAAAGTAAAAAGACCAGTAAATCGTTGGTTAGAATTAAAAAACGATGAAACAATGCATCCTCATAAGAAGATGGCAATGGGTTTAAAAGAACTTAAGTATCAACTTAGAGAAACTGAAAAGTTTTTCAATTGGTATAATAAAATCAAAACAATGAATGAGTTGGATTCCAATCAGTATTGGAAAAGAACAAACAAACATATTTATAAGATAAAGGAGAGATTGGTTAATATCGCTCGAACTATACAGGAGATAGAAAAATGAAAATAACAAGAGAAGCATTAAAAAACATAGTTAAAGAAACTATGATTGAAGAATCTGAATATCAAGAATTTTTCAAAAGAGCATTAGAAAAAGCTGGAAAATCTATTCCTGATATGTCTGATGAAGAAAAAAAGAAATTCTTTAACAACATAGAAAAAACTTGGAAAGGTAAAGGAGCAAAACAAGAACAAGTTTCTGAATTAACAGATGCTCAGAAAAAATTACCACCAGCACTTCAAAAAGCAATAGAAAAAAAAGAAGATAAAAAGGAATCAGTTGAGGAATCAATTAATGAAGGATTTGCAACTTGGGAAATGAGTTTTTCAGATATGAATCTTAATGGTGTTAAATTATCTAAGAAGAATAAGTATAGAGTGAAAGCAAGAAATACCGTTGAAGCAATTAAGAAAGCTGCAAAAATGGCTGGATTAAAAGATAAAGATTGGATTGCAACACAAACAAACTATTTAAAGAAAATAGGATAATATAATGACTAAAAAAGAATTATATGATATAATCAATGAAGAAATCGTTAGTTTTAAAAAAGGAGAACTTAACGAGAAACTCAACGAGTCTGATAAAGATTTAATAAGAAAAATCATCAGACAGGAAGTATCTGCAATCTTTTTTGATTTATTTAAAAAACGTAAAAGTTGGGGAGCATAATGGCAAATTTATTAATAGAAACAAACCTATTCGAAGGTAGAGTAAACGAGGACGAGAGTGGAAGAACTATCGTTAAGGGTATTTTACAAAGAGCAGGTGCAGAAAATCAAAATGGAAGGATATATCCTAAACCAATTTTGATGAGAGAAGCTAAGAAATACGAAACACTTATTAAAGAAAGAAGAGCACTTGGTGAATTAGACCATCCAGATTCTTCTGTAATCAATCTAAAGAACGTATCTCATAACGTAAGAGAGATACATTGGGATAACGATGATTTAGTAGGAACAGTTGAGATACTACCAACCCCAAGTGGTAACATCTTAAAAGAACTACTTAAAGCAGGAATCCTTTTAGGTATCTCATCAAGAGGAATGGGTTCAGTAGAACCACTAAGAGGTGCAGATAATGGAAAAGTTAAAGTAGGTGAAGATTTTGAATTGATTGGATGGGATTTCGTTTCTAATCCATCAACACATGGTGCATTTATGACACCAATGAACGAATCTGTGAATAAACAACTTAGTAAACAAACAGAAGTTTGTAACGAATGGTGTAAATCACAAGATTTAATGAGAGAAATAATAACAGAATTAAATTAAAATAATATGGGTTTTTCAATTCAGGACTATATGTCCAAAAATAAAATTAAAGTAGGAACTGTTACCAAAGAAGTTGGTACTACTCCCTATAAAGGTTATAATGATATACGTAAAACGAATTATGATGTAAAACTTACCGAAGATGGAAAGTTAGACCTCTATACTCACAAAACTGAAACAAAGGAACAATAATTATGGCACTAAAAAATCCAAGCTCAAATTCACCACTTAAGGCTGAATTAAAAACAGAACCTTCAGGACATAGAATTAAACCTCAGTCTTTGAATAAACCAACATATGCTCCTAAAAAAGAAGCTAGTGGTAATATAAGTGATTCGCCTCTTGATGGTTTAAAAACTGAACCATCTACTGGTGGATTAAAGGGATAATACTATGATTAGTTTAAAGAATTTACTTAAGGAAGAATCATTTACTGCAATCAATAAAGATAGTGGTGAAGTTTCTGTATTCAAAACCAAGGATGCAAGAGATTCGGCAATCAAAGCAGGTACTCATGATAAACAAGATAGTAAGTCGGCGAAGGGGGGTGATTCTCCTACCGACAAGAAAGACGTTCCTAAAGTAAACATCTTTAACAAAGATAAAGAAGAACCTAAGAAGGATAGTGGTAGACCAAAAGATTCAACTGGTGGTAGAGCAGGTAACCCTGAAGTAAACAAAGTAGTTCGTAAGAAAGCACAAAGTTTAGGTATTACTCCAAAAAAATTAGGTAAAGAAGAATACGAGAGTAGAATGAGTAAAGCAGCTGTTGAAGCACTAACTGATGCAAACTTTCATTCTGAAGCAAGAAAACTAATAGCAGTATTAGAAGATAAGCCAGAATGGGCGAATGACCCAAGAAAAGACCCTAAGATGCCAGATATCATGTCAGATGAATATGAAGAGTGGCAAAAAACTAGTGTATATTCTTCTACATTCTATGATTCTGCTGAAGGTACTGATGATTTAGCACACGCTGCAACTGGTGAATCTGGTTGGGATGGTGTTTCTGCATTAGATGCACTTGCATTTGATTTGAAAATGAATGGTAGTAAAAACTTAGCAGCTAAGATACAAGGAATCATTGATGATACTAATGAATCAACAACATCTATCGCAGATATGATACCAGAATCAGTTGTAATCAACGAAGGAACTCGTTCTCAAGTTGGTGTGATTGGTAGAAATGGTAAGATTATTTCTGCATATGTTCACTTTGATGGTTATCCATCAAATATGAAACCAGGTTTAAAACATCACATGAAAAGTGATAAAGATGTTCTTAAACTAATCAAGATGGGTGGAGCAAGAGGAATCTTTGATGATAAAGAAATTGAATATTATAAAACTGGTAAACCATTGAAAGGTGATTCTAAAGATATTAAATCATATATTAACGATGCTGGAGTTGAAGCTGGAGCAGAATTTGTATATTTATACAATATAAAAGATAAGAAGTGGTACTTCGCTGATGTATATGGTAAAACTAAAGAACTAAAGAAATTATTCTAACATGAAATTAAAAAACTTAATACCAGAAGGATTTGTAGTGATGTTCAAAATCAAAAAAGATTTGAAGAATATGAACATAGGACCTGCTTCTGCATGGTATAAAGATGTTAGAGATGCTGAAAAGTTTTTAAAATCTGTTGAGAAGGATGGTGGTAAAGGAATGATTGTAAAAGATAAGGCACCAAAATCAAAAATAGATAGAGGAATATAAAAGGAGAACAAAATGAAATTAACCCAACTACTTAAAGAAAACGAACAAAGACCTCTTTCTAATGAAGTAAAAAAACACTTCTTAGAAATTGTTTCTACTTACAACAAATACCAAGAATCTATGGATAGAAAATCAGATATCGTAAAGGTAGCTGAAACACTTGGTGGTATAACAGAAGCAGCTAGAACACTTGCTATTAGAGAAGGTGATGATTGGTTCGATAAACACACAGTTAAGAGAAACATGAGTGAATTGGATAAGTTGGGTAAACAATTCGATAAAGTTGCTCTTGAAGCTAAATCACTTGATGAGAGAATGGGTGGATTATATGAAGATATGGGACATATCCTTTCAAGATACTACAAGATAGGAGAAATCACAGAGGACCAGATGAAAGATAGATTAGGTATATCAGAATCTAAAGATGGTGGTTGTGGATGTGGCTGTGGATGTGGTGGTGATAAATCAATAGAAGAACAAGCAGTAACAATCTCTAAAAGAACTGAGAGTGGTAACATTGTAACTCATATCAAAGAAGAAAACGAATTAAACGAACAAGAAAGAGCTCTTTACGAATTCGGACAAAAGGTTGAAACTCTAATGGAGAAAAATTGTCCTACTGATGCTGGTAAATGGTCTGCATCTAAAGCAGCAGCAAAAAAGAAATTTGATGTTTATCCTTCTGCCTACGCTAATGGTTGGGCAGCTAAGAACTACAAGGGTAAAGGTGGAACTTGGAAAAAGTGTTAGGAGAAAATATGGAATTCGTATCATTTATAGACACTCGTAAAGGTAAGAAATTACTTAAAATATTTAAATCACAAAGAGCAGCAAATATGTTCTTAAAAAAGAATACTGATAAAATCTTATCTAAAAGAGATATAGAATCTGTTGGTACCATGTCTAAAAAAGAATGGGATACTAAAGAAGCAAAATACGCTATTGAAGGATTCAAATCAGATGCTCAAAGAAAAGCAGCATTCGCAAATGGATACGAAGAAAAAGATAAGAAGAACGAAGGAAAGAAACGATTCAAAAGACAAGATGGTATTGGTAAAGCAAAATACACAATCTCTTACCACGATGGAAAAAAGAAACACAAAGATGGTAGTGATTTCTTTGATATAAAAATCTTCAAGAACAAAAAAGATTTAAGTGATTTCGTTGGAACACTTGCAAAACAAGGATACAAACTAACAAACGAATCAGTAAACGAAGGAATATCTGTATCTGATGAAAGACACTTTGGTAAAAAAGGTATAATCATTATGATTGATGATAATGGTAAAAAAGTATCTGCAATATTCAAAGATAAAAAGAATGCTGATAAGTTCAATAGAAATAAATCATCAGATATCCAAAAACTTTTACAATTAGCAAAGAAAACTAAATATCCAAAAGCAATTGATGAATCATTAAACGAAGCTGGTAAGTTAGCAATGGGTATTGCAGCACTAACTGGTACTCGTGGTTCAGCAGTACAAGATTTTATTGATAAGAATAGAATAAACGATAAGAAATTATTCAAAGCTCTTAAGAAAGCAAACCTACAAGGTAGAATCAACTTCGCATCGGCATTGGCTGGTAGACCAGGTAATCCAAATGAAAAACTTACAATCAAACTTTTTGGTGAAAGTAAAAAAGAAGTGATTGCTTTTAGAAAGAAAGCAAAATCTGAAACTGCATTCTACGATATACTTGATAAGATTGAAAGAAAGTATGGTAGAGGGGTATTTGAAAAATGGTTAGATAAATCTCTTAAAGATTTGAAATTAAACCCCAAGAAATACAAAACTCCAGCTGATAAACAAGAAGCACTATATCAAGCAAAACTCTAATATGAAACTCCAAGATATCATAGATGAGATATTCGAAGAAACCACAAATGAAGATTTGAGAAATTGGTTCAAGAAAAAGTGGGTGAATATTGGTAAGAAGGATAAGAGTGGTAAACATCCCCCATGTGGTACAAGTGGTAAAAAGAAAGGATATGCTAAATGTGTTCCTGCAGCTAAAGCTAAAACCATGAGTAAGAAAGAAAAAGAATCTGCAACTCGTAGAAAAAGAGCAGCACAAAACAAATCCAATCGTGGAGGTTCTCAATCTGCAGGACAAGGTAAGAAACCTATAAACGTTTCTACTCACACTAAACGAAGTGGTAAAAAAAGTGGAACTGGTAAAGGTTCTTAAAATTTTAAGTATATATACTTATATAAAACAATGTTACATTTAAATAAAGGAGAATGAGTAAAAAGAAATCAATAGTAGGTGTTAAGGTTATCAAAGGAGATATCAATAGAGCACTAAAAAAGTTAAAAAGAAAAGTTAACGATAGTGCACATCTTTTAGAACTTAGAGAAAGACGATACTACACAAAACCCACAACAGTTCGTAGAAAACAAAAACAACAAGCTATTAGAGAACAGCAAAAAGAAACTATTCTTGGGAAAATCGATGATGGAGATACTACTCTTAGATTTTATACTAAAAAGAAAAAACCACAACCTCAAGCTAAGAAAAATACCAATACTGATAAAACAGATAAAATCGTAGAAAGTTATGGTTTACGAATGCAAAAATAAAAACCTTGAAAGATTTTATTGTAACTGGTGATAGTTGGACGTTTGGAAGTGAAATAATTAATCCCAATTTAAACCCAAATATAGATGAGTGGGATTTAAGTAATACTGAATATAGAGAATCTCATATATTTCCAACACTTTTATCAAAAAGTTTAAATTTAAATTCACCAAAAAATCTAGCATTCCCTGCTGCATCAAACGATAGGATATTTAGAACCTTGTACAACTATTTGTACAAATACTATATAAAAAATTCTAAACTAACGAAAGATGTTTTCATACTCGTTCAGTTATCATCATTTGATAGAATAGATTTTCATTACAAAAATGAGACAGATGATGTTAGTAACTACAAAACCATCTGGCCAAATTGGGAACATGATTATCAAGATTTTAATTTTAATAAATTTTCTGATATATACTCAAGGTTCATACAATCAGATATAGATAATTTAAGAAGATATATAACTCAAATTATATCTTTCCAAAACTTTTGTAAACTTTACAAGATACCTTACTTAATTGTTCAAGGTTTCTATCATACTAATTATTCTCCAAATATTTTAGAATGGTATGATTCAAAATATATTAATTTATTTGATGAAGAATATTACTTAAGAACCGATGATGTAGATACGGTATATTACCAAGGAAGTTCAGAACCAGAAATTTGGAACGAAATAGATTCATTGCGTTTTATGAATAAAGATTTAGAAAATCACTCATTACATTCTATTTTAAAACTAAAAAATGATAAATCACTATTTTATGATGTACATCCATCTGAATCTGGACATAGAATATTATCTGAAGAATTAAAAAAATATATAGAAAAATATAGATTATTATCGTTTTCTTAAAATATTACATATTTATATACTAATAACCCACCTATATGTGGGTTTACTTATTGGTTAATGAATACCCACGAATCTTATGTAGGGTCACCAAAAAACCGATTTTTTATTAAATTACATTGAAAATCCCTTAATATTTTCACAAAACATAAACGAAAGGTAACTTATTATGGCAAACTCAAATTTGTTAAAAGAAGCTATCGCTGATGCAAAAGCTGTTAGAGAAACTGCAATTGCTAATGCTAAGATAGCTTTAGAAGAAGCTTTCACACCACGTTTACAATCTATTTTATCACAGAAACTTCAAGCCGAAATGGAAGGCGAAGAAGAAGAAGCTGATTTAGAAGAAGAAAACGTAGTTGAGACAACTGATACCGTAGAAGAAGCAACTGAAGAAGTAACAGAAGAAACTGTAACTGAAGAAGAAGTAACTGAAGGTGAGGAAATCTCAGAGAAAGCAGAAGAAGTAAACGAAGAAGAAGGTACTGAAGTATCTGAATCTGAAGTATCTGAATCCGAAGAAGAAAAAGAAGTTGATGAATCATTATCATTAACTGTAACTGAAACTGAGGAAGAAGATGAAGAAAAAGAAGAAGTATCTGAAGAAGAATCTGAAGAAGAAGTAGAAGAAACTATGGAATCTGAAGAGGGAGAAGAAGATGAACTTGACCTAGAAGCTATCATTAGAGAACTTGAAGAAGAACTTGATGATGAAGAAGAAGGTGAAGTTGCTGACATCGCATCTGATGAAATCGAATCTCACGAAGATGAACACCACAACGAAAGCGAAGAAGAAGAAGCTTCTGAAGAAGAAGTAGACGAAATCGCTGAAGAAGAAGGTGAAGAATCTGAAGAAGAAGAAGAAGAAGATTTAGATGAAGAAATCGACTTATCTGAAATCCTAAGAGAAATGGGATACGGCGAAGACGAAGACGAATCTGAAGATGAAGTTTCTGAAGAAGTTGTAGAAGAAACTAACGAACTTGAAGAAGTAAAATCAGAGCTTACAGAAGCAATGGATACTATCAAGGAACTTAAATCTACGATTAACGAAGTAAACTTGCTTAACGCAAAACTTCTTTACACAAACAAGCTGTTTAGAGCTTATGACTTAAACAATGACCAAAAAATGAAAGTTGTTGAGACATTAGACAGAACAGGTAACGTAAGGGAAGTTAAACTTGTATTTAGCACATTAGCTGAATCATTTAAGTTTAATGGAACTGCAAAAAAAGTAAAATCAAGTAAGATTAATGAATCATTCGCATCTAAACCAGTTGCTAGTACTGCTCCTTCTAAAGAAGTAATTACTGAATCAACTAATACGATGGCTGATAGATTCAAAAAACTTGCAAATATTAATTAACAAACTCATAAAGGAGAAAAATAAAAATGGCAAATTTTGATTTATCTAAACTTATGGAAGGAAAG
>ENA-OSIY01002251-OSIY01002251.1-marine-metagenome-genome-assembly--contig:-NODE-2251-length-10116-cov-6.001494_pt1 | contig 10116 bp, 11 predicted proteins | sample MGYA00237884_ERZ534233 | MGnify/ENA primary metagenome ERZ534233 (study PRJEB26412, sample SAMN06343840) | marine metagenome | isolation source: estuarine water | place: USA: Columbia River Estuary... | reverse complement strand
TGGTTATTGGTCGAACTGCTGAAGTCTTGTGTGATGTGATTACACAGAACCAAGATGGAACTTACAGTTTGCGTTTCCCCAGATTTGTTCGTTTCCGTGACGATAAATGATAGAATACTCAATAGGAGAATATAATGGTAACAATCGTAAAACATGAATGGCATCAGCACGATAGACAATATGCTATTGAAATTGATGAAGCAGTATTGAGTGAAATCTATCCTGACAAGGAAGAAGATGAGATTAAAGTAATACTAGACGGCATTGCCGATGGCACGTATGATTATGAAGATGTTATTAATGATGCCTATGAGAATGACGTAGAGATTGATTGGGAGTTTCAGTATGATGATTGCTGGACTGACCGTAAAGGTGGTTATGATGTTACCTATGAATTAGGTGATGAGTCTAGTTGGGTCGTTGAGCCTGAGCCAGCACCTCATACTCACAAATGTACTAACTGTAAGTGGACTGGGCAAAGTTATGATGCTGAATGGTCTTGGGTAGATAAAAACGGCACTGAAATTGATGAGCCTAGAAAAGTATGCCCTTACTGTGAAAGTGATACAGAACTAACAGAAGCCGGTGTCATAGCAGAAAAAGAAAGTGCAGAACGTACTGCACGATGGGCTAAAGAAACCGCAGAAGATGATGAAGAACTAGTTGATGAAGCTGAACTAGAAGAAGCATTGGAAGAACTCAAAGCAGAGTTTGAAACGTTGACTACAGAAGATGATGGTTCTTTACAAGAAAGTTATCCTGAAGATACATACACAATTCGTATCTGGGGTCGTACACGTGAGATTGGCGTACATAAGATTAAGAAAGCACAGTATGAGCATTGGAGTAGTGAAGAACACGAAGATGATTTGAGTGATGCACTTAACGAGAACTATGACTACGATGAGAATGAAACTCCTAAGGCAGCACGATTTGATTTACCTTACTATGAGTATCAAGGCAAACATTCGTTCTGGGGCTTTGACCAAGACGATACACATATGACTATTGAGAATAGTGAAGGTGAAACAATCTATGACGGTGATATTGAATCATTCTTTAGTGAAGCACACGGTGAAGAAGATAGTCGTTGGGAAACATCAGAAGAACAAGAAGAACTATACCCGGAACATCTAGGTAAGGGTTACTGGTTGATGTGGACACAAGGTGGCAAAGGTTCTTGTATTCAAACAACTATTGAAGGTGTATTTGAACCCAAAAAACTGAAAGTATTCAATTGGGATATTCAAGGCACAAGTGTAGTCACCCGATTAGTATATGATGGTGTTGAACTTGATGACGAGGGCATGGATAGTGAACACGACAACTGGCGAGGACAGTGGGCACAGTTTGATGTGTACCATAATAAAAAATGAATGATATTGTAGGAAAGTCGCACATCTTTGAAGATGGTGCAAAGATAGAAGTTGCGCAAATTAAACAGAGAGAAGATGGTCCATGGGTACACTACTACATAAGTATGAATTCCTCTTTGCCTAGGAAACTAGTTATGAAGTATGATGAATTCATGGATCACTATAAGCATTTGTTTGTAAAATTAAACGAATAAATATACTATGTCAAAAATATTTTCGTTTAGTAATGCAACATTGTTGGTTGCTCTAGCACTTAGTTCAGTTGCAGCCTGGTACAGTATTATCGGTTTGACCGCTATCTTTGCAGGTGCGGTTATTCCTGTCATCATTATGGGTTCTATCCTCGAAGTAGGAAAGATTACTACTACTGTTTGGCTACGCAAATATTGGCATCGTGCCGGCTTTTTACTTAAACTCTATCTAGTACCTGCAGTTATTGCATTAGCACTGTTAACAAGCATGGGTATTTTTGGCTTCTTATCAAAAGCTCACATGGATCAGGGTATTACATCCGGTGATGTGCTATCAAAGATTGCTATATATGATGAAAAAATTAAAACCGAAAAAGAGAATATTGAAGCAAACCGTAAGGCACTTAAACAGATGGATGAGGGAGTGGACCAAGTACTGGGCCGCTCAACAACAGAAACGGGTGCTGAAAAAGCTGTGGCTATGCGTAAGTCCCAGCAGAAAGAACGTACTCGCCTTCAAAATGAAATACTACAGTCGCAAAAGTCTATCGCGGAACTTAACGATGCCCGTGCGCCTATTGCCTCTGAGGTACGCAAAGTTGAAGCAGAAGTTGGACCGATAAAATATATTGCCGCATTAATTTACGGAGACAATACTGATACGAATACGTTGGAAGCCGCTGTTCGCTGGGTTATTATCTTATTGGTTATTGTGTTTGACCCACTAGCTATTGCACTTGTGTTAGCTGCCAATGCAAGTAAAGAATGGGATAAAGAGGAGGGTGACAGCCCTCTAGGGATTGAAACACCATTGACTCCCACTGTCACTGAACCTGCATATGAACCCGATGATGGTCCATTAACTGATGACCAAATTAGTCAGATTGTTGCAACTGCGCCGACTCCTGTACACCCAATCAATTGTTATATGTGTGGTACTACTTTAGTAAATGCCCCGGGAATCGGACTTTTTTGCCCAAATAAAAAATGTGATGTTAAAGACGGTCCGTTGGTTGAGGTTGACACTTCTCCGACTGAAGAGGAAGAAGAAGCATTTAACCAAATTAGTTCAAAAACAAACAAGCTCACTATTGAAGAACAAATGGCTGACACGGTTGACACGGTTGACATTGTTGAACCTGTTGTAGAATTCGAGGGTATTAAAGACCCGGCTACCAATACATGGATTCAAACAGGACCAACATTTACAAATGCACCAAGTACAGCGTCCACTTATAAAGATGTGGGTGATGGTTATGTTGAATTTGAGGGAAAGAAAATGTCTAAGCGTGTGTTACAAACAATGCGCCCTGACCTATTCATCCTACAAGAAGACAATCCTAGAGAAATTGAAATTGGGTATGGAGCCTTATTACCAAATAATGCTAATATGGGTGATACTTTTATTAGAGTTGATTCCACACCACATAGAGTATTCAAATACAACGGCACAAAATGGATACAAATCGATAAGAATGCTAGTGGAGTATATTTGAACAATACATCATATCTACAATATTTGATGGAAAAAATTGCTTCTGGTGAGTATGATCCTGATCTGTTATCGGACCACGAACAGGATGCGATTGCCAATTTTATTAAAACTAGTTGACCGAAATAGTTGACGGTAAACCCGTTATCAGCTATACTACATACATCTTAAAACTTCCTTAAAGGATTCTTGTGAAAACTAAACTTACTGCACTAGTTTTGGCTCTCGCACTCGTCGGCTGTTCATCTACTAAACAAGCCGCTAGTATTGAAGGCGGTCAAATTACAGCAATTAATGCCCAAAAGCTAACTACAAACTTTAAACGCAAGGGCGTTAAACTTGAATGGGAATGTGCTTGGGGAACCGGAGCATTTGGGTTGACTAACTCAATGTGTGTTAAGGGTGATATCAAGGCAATTGAAGTTACATCATATGCAACTAGTAATGGTAATAGTGAAAACAATCGTGAAACTGCATTCAAAGTTGCTGAAATGAAAGCAAAGGCAAAGTTGCGTCACTTCATCCATGAAGACGTATATAGTTCAACTGTTCAGAACACAATGGCAAAGAACGTTGAGAAGGCTAACGATAGAATTAAAAATCGAATCAAGTCTGATGAAGACGTTGCAATGTCAGATGAGGATTCATCAAAGGATACTAACTTTGCAATACGTGAAAATTCAAATGATACTGTTCGTACGGTGACAGAAAGCATTCGCACACAGGCACAAGGTATTCTTAAAGGAATTCAAGTAGCAGATGAGTCTATTGTTGACCGACAAACGGTGGCTGTAACTATACGTTGGGATAAGGATAGCGAAGCATCCGCTAAATATTTTAGCAAGAAATTTCGATGAAATACTTGTTCAGTGTGCTATTTCTTTTTATAGGAATAGCACATGGTCAACTAGTTGACAAGAATGACCCCGGTTACATACAAGTTATGGGAGTGGGTAGAAATGCTGAAGAAGCAAAACAGAATGGTTTTAAAAATGCCATTTCAATGAAGGTTGGCTCAGCCTTACTAAGTGAGAATCAAGTTGCCAACAATAAACTTCTTAAAGAAGAATTGATTGACTATAGTGCTGGTTACATTGATAGTTATACAATTATCGATACCATTGTTAAGCCAGGCAATGTTGTAGTTATAATGCAAGTGGTGGTAAGGTCTAGTAAAATACATGAACGAATCCTTAGTAAAGGGAAAGATGAGAAAGAATTAGATGGATCTAAACTTGCAAATCAATACTTTACTTACCTAAATCAAGGCAAAGATGGTGATAGGGTACTGAATGCAGTATTGAATGATTATCCAAAACGAGCATTTAATATTACGCAGAGTCTACATGAATTTAAATTAAATTCGCATAGAAATGCCGTGTTAGTTGTGCCCTTCGAGTTAAGATGGAGTAAACCATTTTTAGTTTCATTGCATGAGGTTGTGAAGTTGTTGGCAGATGGTTCTTACCGATCTCCTAATAGGTTGGTTATAGGACACAGTAAATATAATTTCAACGACCAAAATAGATATGAGCAGGTAAGGCATCAATTGGGTTCAGTGTTACAACTACGTGCCAACATGATTGACAACACTAACCGTACTATTATATCACAGTGTTATATGATACCTTCTTCCTTTTCCGGAACTTATTCTTCTGGTATTTATGTAGTGTATGAAAACGAAGTGTTGAAGAACACTATCCAAATTGAATTTGATCCTAATAGGGCTAAAGATTTAGAAAAAGTTTCACGCATAGAACTATCAGTAGTGTCTGAATGTTCAAATTAACGGGAGCAATTTATTATTGATAAGTATATGAATATGACAGAAGAAAACAAACTATTTAATCATTGTAATTTTTGTGGTGAAAGCCAAGACACTGTAAAAAAACTAATTGTTGGGGAGAACGTTGCAATATGTAATTCCTGCGTTGATTTATGCCAAACTCTAATTGAAGATGATTCATCTATCAAGTCTGATACTATGGAAAATTTACCACAGTATGACCCAGAATCTATCAACGAGTATCTCAATGACCACGTGATTGGACAAGATAGTGCAAAGATGGTACTTAGTGTAGCTATTGCTAATCACTATAAACGAATAAACAATCCACCTAAGGATTTAGAAATTCAAAAAGGTAACGTATTGATCGTGGGCCCTACTGGTAGCGGTAAAACGTTGCTTGCAAAAACAGCCGCCAAATATCTCAAAGTGCCCTTTGTAGTAGCTGATGCAACAAGTTTAACTGAATCTGGATATGTAGGTGATGATGTTGAATCGATGATTAGTATGTTGATTAATGCCGCTGATGGCGATATTAAACTAGCAGAACGTGGCATTGTTTTTATTGATGAAATTGATAAAATTGCCCGCAAGGGGGAATCGGCTAGTATTACACGTGATGTATCGGGCGAAGGTGTACAACAAGCACTACTCAAATTAGTAGAAGGTACTACTTGTAGAATCCCGGCACAAGGTGGACGTAAGCATCCAGGTGGAGAAATGTCTGAAATCAGTACTAAAGATATTCTTTTTATTGCAGGTGGAGCCTTTGTCGGATTGAAAGATGTTATTGCCAATCGTGTAAATGGTACTAGCATAGGATTTCAAGCAGATGTAGGTGATTCTAAACTTGAAGGAGATTTGTCTACAGTAAGTCCAGACGACTTGACCAAATATGGAATGATCCCTGAATTTATTGGACGATTCACTACTACAGTTAGCATCCAAAATTTAAACAAAGAACAATTGGTCAGCATTCTTACCGATGTTAAGAACAACTATATCAGTCAATACACTTATCTATTAAGTTTGGATGGAATATCGTTGATGTTTACACCTGAAGCATTGGAACAAATTGCAGAAAATACTCTACTACTAAAGACGGGTGCTAGGGGATTACATACAGAGATAGAACGTGTGCTTATGTGTCACATGTTTAATACTAGGTCATATAAAGAAAATAACATAACTGCACTAAATATAGATAGAGAAAAGGTAATTAACCCCAAATCAATCATATGAAAAAAGGCAAACGAGTTCTAGTACAAGACGGAAATGTTGATAAAGCATTGCGCAAATTTAAAAAGAAAATCATGGAATCTGGTTTACTTGAAGAAGTTCGCGGTCGTCAAGAATTCGTCAAGCCCACTGTAAGGCGTAAAGTCGCACAGGGAAAAGCAAGACATAGATGGAAGAAACATCTATCTAGCCAGCAGTTACCCAAAAAATTATATTAACCTAAATAGTTGTATATTTTGCACAGTAGTGTAAAATATATATTGATGTAGATGCCTTCGGGGTCTATCACAAAAAATCTTGCTTTCTAAAGGAGAAAATTATGAGCAAAGTCATCGGTATCGACCTCGGTACCACAAATTCATGCGTAGCCGTTATCGAAAACGGAATCCCCAAAGTAATTGAAAATAGCGAAGGTGCTAGAACCACTCCAAGTATCGTGGCATATGCCAACGATGAAATCTTGGTGGGTGCAAGCGCAAAGCGACAAGCAGTTACTAATCCAAAGAATACAATTTACGCCAGTAAGCGTTTGATAGGACGTAAGTTTGACGAACAAGCTGTTCAAAAAGATATTGACCTTATGCCTTATTCTATTGTCAAAGCTGACAATGGTGATGCTTGGGTTCAAGTCAATGACGAAAAACTAGCACCTCCGCAAATCAGTGCTGAAGTCTTGCGTAAAATGAAAAAGACTGCTGAAGACTATTTAGGTCATTCAGTAACACAGGCAGTTATCACAGTTCCAGCTTATTTTAATGACAGTCAACGTCAAGCAACTAAAGATGCAGGACGTATTGCAGGTTTAGAAGTTCTGCGTATTATTAACGAACCAACTGCGGCTGCATTGGCCTATGGTGTTGATAAACAAGAGAAGCGTGATCGTAAGATTGCAGTCTATGACTTGGGAGGCGGTACTTTTGACGTATCTATTATTGAAATTGCAGACCTCGATGGTGAAAAACAATTTGAAGTTCTATCAACTAACGGTGATACATTCTTAGGCGGTGAAGATTTTGACCAGCGTATCATGGATTTCTTAGTTGACACATTCAAACAAGAACAAGGTATTGATTTAAAGAATGACGTACTTGCGTTACAGCGTTTAAAAGAAGCGTCAGAAAAAGCTAAGATTGAATTGTCTAGTTCGGCACAGACTGATGTTAACTTGCCATATGTTACTGCTGATGCAACAGGACCTAAGCACATGAACGTTAAGTTATCACGTGCTAAACTAGAAAGCCTAGTTGACGAATTGATTCAGCGTAGTATCGAGCCATGTAAAGTTGCTATGAAAGATGCTGGAGTCACCAATGCAGATATTGACGAAGTTATCTTGGTTGGTGGTATGACTCGTATGCCTAAGGTTGTTGAAGCTGTAGAAAAATTCTTTGGCAAGGCACCTCGTAAAGACGTTAATCCAGACGAAGCAGTTGCAGCCGGCGCTGCCATTCAAGGTGATGTACTAGGTGGCGGACGCACTGACGTTCTATTACTTGACGTTACTCCATTGACATTGGGTATTGAAACAATGGGTGGAGTATTCACTAAGTTGATTAACAAGAATACAACTATTCCAACTAAGCATAGTCAAACATTTAGTACGGCAGAAGACAACCAACCAGCAGTTACTATTAAAGTAGCGCAAGGTGAGCGTGAACTGTTTAAGTACAATAAAATATTAGGTGAATTTAACCTAGAAGGTATTTCACCAGCACGCCGCGGTATGCCACAAATTGAAGTTACGTTAGATATTGATGCTAACGGAATTTTAAATGTAAGTGCTAAAGACAAGAATACTGGTAAAGAAAATAAGATTACCATCAAATCTGATAGTGGTTTGTCTAAGGAAGAAATCGAACGCATGGTGCAAGAAGCTGAAGTCAATGCAGAATCTGACAAGAAGGCACGTGAGTTGATTGAAGCACGTAACAGTGCTGAAGGTGCGTTGCATACATTTAGTAATGACTTTGACCAGTACAGTGATAAAGTAACTGCTGATGAAAAACAAAAGGCAGAAGATGCTATTACTGCGCTTAATGAAGCAGTTAAGGGTGAGGACATCGCAAAGATGCAAGAGGCTACTTCTAAGCTATATGAATCTATGAACCCTATCACCAAAGTAAAAACTGAAGCAGAGGCCGCAACCGAAGCAAACTCAACGGGCGAATCGACAACACCCAAGGATGATAACATCGTTGACGCAGAAGTGAAGGAGTCTAAAAATGGCTAATACACTAACACTACGTTCTATTGATATCCCGTCTATCCATAAGTTTGGAATTGGGTTTGACTCAATGCTAGATGAATTGATGCGTATCAATGCTAGTCAAGTAACCAATTATCCTCCATACAACATTGTTAAACGTTCTGAGAACGACTTTGACATTGAATTGGCTGTAGCTGGTTTTACCGAAGGCGAGATTGATATACAGATTGAACATCGGGTGTTGACCATCACCGGTACAAGAATACAAGACTTAGATGATATTAAAGAATATCTACATCATGGTATTAGTAACAGAAATTTTGTACGTGAATTTACTTTAGCTGAACATGTTGAAGTGAAAGAAGCCAAAAATGCAAATGGAATTTTAACTCTTCACCTGGAACGTAAAATTCCTGAAGAAATGAAACCAAAGAGTATTGCAATTAAATACACTAAATAATATAATAACTATTAGTTAGTAAACCCGTGTGCAGTAAACTGCACACATTTTGAAAGAAAAAATGGCACAAACACAAATTGATTCAGTTGTTAATATTAAACCTATCATTGAAATACCAGAACCACCTATGTTCAAGGTAATCTATATCAATGATGAACTAACCAGTATGGAGTTTGTAGTTAGAACTCTAGTCAATCATTTTAATTATACAAGTGATACTGCGGTTAACATTACTACTGGAATTCATGATTCCGGAAGTGCAGTAGTTGCGGTACTTCCGTATGAGATTGCTGAACAAAAGGGTATTGAGGTTACAATGGAAGCACGTACTGAGGGCTTCCCGCTACAAGTTAAGATTGAGGCTGAATCTTAAAATTCTACTTCTATGCGTTTTGCATAGTAAGGGCTTCTGTTATAACAGGGGTTATTAACATAATTGATACTATCAAAAGTAGTATCAATTATTTTTTTTGTGGATCCAAAAACCCAATGAGAGATTTTCTTTTCGGTATCGTTTTCTAGTGTGTTGTCGGGTGCTACGTCACCGTATAGTTTTGGAATTTCACCGTAGAATAATTTAGCTGTAGGGACACTGTTTGAAATCACTACTATTTTTTTCACATCTACATGAAGTTGTAGTTTAGTAATCGTACTATGAAGATAGGAGAAGTCTTCATATCCGGCACATACTAATTCAATTTCAGCTAACGAATCTTCCGGAGTATAAGTCCCGTACCAACCGTTTATACCAATCAATGCTACACCTTCTACAACTACTACGTTGTCATGTAAATACACTACTTTTTTCAATGGTTTACATATTTTTGCAATTTCGTTATTTTGAAATTGTCTTGCCTTAATCCCAGAATGTTCTGCATGTCCATCGATATAAAATATACCTTGATAGTACTCGCTTAAAGATTCTAGTACGTTGCGCAATACTCCTAAATCATCACTGACATTTCCAGGTATAATGCAATATAGACTAGTGGCTTTCCCCTCCCAATCAAAGGTGTTGTCCGGCGTTAAGTGAAGGTCACTTATAATATCAAATCCAAAAATCATATAGTTATTTATGTGGGAATAGGACGGTACCGTCCTATTTTTACTGTTTGATTAAAACAGATTACGCACTCGGAGCTTTAGGGACTCTTGGTGCTCGTTTAGCGGCCGGCTTCTTTACTTCCTTAGCCGGAGCCTTTGGCTTAGCTGGAGCTTTAGGCTTAGCTGGAGCCTTTGGCTTTGTAGCCTTTGTAGCTACTGCAGGCGCCTCTATAGTGACAGTGGCCACTGTCTCTACAACTGGAGCAACTTCTACGACCAAAGGAATTGGTGTTGTCGCGGCTGGTTCCGGTACCTTATAAGG
>ENA-OSIY01002250-OSIY01002250.1-marine-metagenome-genome-assembly--contig:-NODE-2250-length-10121-cov-4.981382_pt1 | contig 10121 bp, 8 predicted proteins | sample MGYA00237884_ERZ534233 | MGnify/ENA primary metagenome ERZ534233 (study PRJEB26412, sample SAMN06343840) | marine metagenome | isolation source: estuarine water | place: USA: Columbia River Estuary... | reverse complement strand
GTCTTAGTTGTTTGCAAAACTGCATCAATCTCCTTGTCGTTTACATTGACAGTAACTAGTGCAGGAGCTGCAGGCAAATCCATATCCCATACATCATGATGAACCGTTTGAAAATGCCAAATTAATTTACCTGTTTCTGCATTTAAAGCAAGCAGGCAATTTCCGTACAATCCTTTTCCCAATCTTTGACCTCCATAAAAATCATTGGTTGGGTTTCCTGTAGGTGCAAATAAAATACCTCTTTTCTCATCCAAGCTAAACCCTGCCCAGCTATTGGTTGAACCAAAGTATTTATAGGCTGCGGTATCTTCCCAGGTTTCATATCCGGGCTCTCCGGGAAATGGAATCGTGTGAAAAACCCATTTTTGTTGCCCGGTTTTTACATCAAACGCCCTAATATCTCCTGGGGTGTTATCTCCAACCAAGCCGCTTACAATGAAGAGGTTTTTATAAATCATTACTGGAGAAGTTGGTGCGATAAACATTTTTTTGTTTTCTCTTCCTAGTCCCTCTTTAAGGTCAATGCCTCCATCTTTGCCAAAAGATGGAATAAGTTTTCCTGTAGTTGCATTAACTGCAAAAGCTATAGAACCTTTTGTAAAAATAATTCGTTTATCTTCTCCCTCTTCCCAATAAGCAACCCCCCTGTTCATATTTACGCTTTCCAGATGCCATGTTTTATTGTTAATGGAATCAGCTGCATCGAATTGCCAAATTTCTTTTCCTGTAATTGCATCAACAGCAAAAAGTTTTAACTTAGGTGATACACCATACAAAACTTTATTAACTATAATAGGGTTGCACTGCATGGGGCCAAAATTTAAACTATCCCCTCCCTCCGAATTATATATCCAGGCAATTTTTAGTTGATGCACATTAGCCGTATCAATTTGTGATAGTGCTGAATAACGTATATTTTCTTTTGAACCACCTGTTACTTCCCAGTTCGCATATTTCTCATTATTAGAACATGCACAATAAACAAGTATTATCACAAGAAGTTTAAAAAAATATATGTATGCTTTTTTCCACATCATGGTTTTTTGATTAAGCTATTAATAACCTTATCGTTTCCAATTGATCACTATAAATACAATTTTTGCATATCCTTCTTTTTCATACAATACGCCAATTTCTTTATTACTCATTTTTACAAGATCTGAATACGCAGTAAAATCTTTTGCACCTTCGACTGGGGACTTGTCTATTGGTATACGCTTTGCCCAGGTTTTTCCTTCATCAAAACTTATTCGCAGGGTCAGGTTATCACGATGTAAGGTATCAGCAGCATTTGAAAAAGCAAGAATATTTTTTTTATTTTTAATCCCAATATTTAAAATACTTCCTTCACACACTGGATCTGGAAGTTGCGTATCATGATAACTAGTATCCCATTTTGCCCCGCCATTGCTACCAATTACAGCTAGTCTTGCTTTAATACGTCCACTTTGATTTCTAGCATTTAGCATAACGCTGTTATTAGAAATTTCAGCAGCTGTAGATTCATTACTACCAGGTACATTTACGGTTTCACTAAGTTTAAACGATTTTCCGTGATCATCTGAATAATAAGCATGCGCATTATAATCCATGAAATTAGGCAATGGTGCACCCGAAGAGTGGTTTGCTGCAATATATATTCTTCCGCTATATAAGCCATTTGAAATTTGTAAACCATGGCCTGGTGTATTTGCGTAACTTCTCCAGTCCTCTTTGAAATTATAAGTTGCATTAACTTGCGGATAATTTGGACGATGTGTTTGTGTGGTAATATTAACAGCATCACTCCAGGTTAACCCGTTATCTATTGAAGTTTTATACCAAACCTCTCTAACACCCTTACCTTTTCTAATTTCACCTTCGTGATTGTTACCAGTATTGTAAAATAAAAATATTCTGCCCTGTGGATAGGCTGGATCTGTATTATCAATAACTGGTGCTGGATTGCCAGCTTGTAATAAATCATAGTTTACCACCTTACTTATACTAGTCCAGGTTTTACCATGATCAGTGCTACGTTTCATAACAATATCAATATCACCAAAATCGCCTGACGAATTTACTCTTCCTTCACAAAAGGCTAATAAATCATTGTTTGAGGTTTTAATGATAGCAGGAATTCGAAAACTTTTATATCCCTCTGTGCCTGATATAAAAACAGATACATTTTTATTTTGGGAAATACATAAGTTAAATAGTGATAGTATTGCTAATAGCAATAGAATTGTCTTTTTCATTTTACTGATATTTTAAATGTTGAAGTAGGTAAAAGGGATTTATTTATTAAGTTTCCAATAGAATATGGCTGCCAACCATAATATACAAATTCAGATTTTTTGTTTGTATTTATGACAATATTATATTTATTTATAGTTGCGGAAATTGGGTTGCGCCCATCTAATGAAACCCCACATAATATAGATGTATCAGACGTTTGAAGTAAACCGCCAGTATGTTTAAATGAAATAGTAATTTTATTATTTTTAAAATATGCTGCAACGGGTTCAGGACCAGAATGGGCTATATTTTGAAAATAGGTTTTAGAAAGCGCTAACAATGCGAGCCTTTCTCCAACTACCTTTTTATTTGTTGGATGTACATCATTTCTAAAACCAATATCACTTGTCACAGCCATACCTGTATATGGAATTGATTGAACAATTCTTCTTTGTTCATTTCTAAATTCAGGCCACAAATTTCCTTTATATTTTAAAGTATCAATAGAAGATAATTGCGTAAAGTAAAATGGCATAGTGGGTTGGTTCCAATTTTTGCGATAATCATTGATCAATAATTTAGTTAATTCACTATATTCAAAAACGCGATCTAATTCTTGTGCATTACTTTCGCCTTGATAACACAAAATTCCAGTTATGGATAAATTAGTGAGTGGGCGGATGCCAGATTCAAAAACAAAACCAGGTTTAAATGCATGATTTGAATTAAAATTATTACCAGACGCACTAGTATCAACTTTCCCGAGATTTTGCAACCCTCTTTCTCTAATCCATACAGGCAAAGCATTATTACTTATCCAATTGCCAAATATTTTATTAGAAAACTTTTTACTTGCTTGAAAAGCGGCTATACTAATAAATGATTCGATCGCTGCTCCGCCAATGGATAAATTTATCAATCCTATTGGAATATTTATTTTATTACTAATACTTTTCCCAAAATAATATGCTACCGCACTCATTAAGCCAGAAGTGGTGCTATCAGATTGCTGCCAGGCACCCTTATAAAAATTTTCTGAATTTAAATTAGCCTTTATGGAGTCAGTAAATAATTGATTATAGGTGTTTTTTCCAGCATAAGTAGGATTATACCATCTTAACAAAGGATTATTACTATTACTTTTTTCTTGCCTAAAGTGTTCTTCTTTAAACATTGGCCATTCCATATTAGACTGTCCAATACATAACCAGACATCTCCAATTAATATATTATTAATTGAGATAGAATCGGCATTGGTTTTAGCTTTAATAGCTTGGGGTGATGTATTTGCTTTTTCAGCATTAAAAATTACAAACCATGTTGCATCCGATTTTGTTTTGGTGATTTTTTTTTGATCGCCTTTTGATACTTGAATAATAGAACCGGGTTTAGCAATGCCCCATATTTTTATAGGTTTATCGCGTTGAAGTACCATATTATCGGAAAAAATTTTATCAAATTTAAGCTGCCCATTTACAATGATTATTGAATAAAATAATACAAGATATATAGTAAAAATAATTTTCATTATTTCTTTTTTAAATATTGATCTAGTATAGTGTAACAATACCACTCTTGTCTGGGTAGGTGAAATGGGCCTTTAAACAAATTACCTTTTGCAGTTTGAGCAATGGATCCATCTCTGTGTAAATAACCAAACCATTCTCCATTAATTTTATCATGAAAATGTTGATATGCATAATCGTGAACGAGCTTATGCATATGTGCATATTTCTCATCACCGGTTACCAAATAGGCAAGCATTGTTGCTATAATAACTTCATTATGTGGCCACCAAAATTTCATATCCTGCCAATACTCCTGTACTGGTTTATTATATACATCACGGAAATACAAAATACCGCCATATTCTTTATCCCAACCCCATTCCCACATATAATCCAGCATTCGACAACCCAAATCAATTAAATGCTTATCATTATTGCGATGCTTTGCTTCATGCAGAATAAACCAAGCACCTTCCATAGCATGACCCGGATTTAAGGTACGACCGTCAATATGATCAATGATACTTCCATCAGGTGCCACCTGCTCCATCACACACTTAATATCATCTTTTACAAAATCATTTTGAATCTCTTCGATCCATTTATTAATCAGTTCATCACATCTTGGATCTCCAATATTTTCTCGTAGTTGTTGCGCCGTATTAATCATAATCATAGGAACACCTATTCCTTTGGATGGTCTGGTATATGTATACTTTGGTTGCAATAGGCCTGGTATTGTGGCATACTCGATACACTTGCCAAATACACGTCTAGCACTCATTGCAGCTTCCTCGCTTCCACTTGCCTTTGCATAGGCTGCTGCTGCGATAACATAAAATGTTTCTGAAAAAAAATATCTTCTTTTGCGGATGGGTCTTCCATCTTTTGTTACATGAAAAAACATTTGTCCATCCGTATCAAAACAATATTTATTTACAAAATCGAATCCTTTTTTCGCACCATCTAACCATTCTGGTTTTTTTTCAACGGTATTATAGAGTGTTGACAACATCCATATTGCCCTGCATTGAATCCAAACCGCCTTATCATCATCTATTAATGTTCCATCGCCATCGCGCATAAATAAAAAACCACCATGCTCTTCATCGAAAGATTTTGGAAACCAAAATGGAATAGTGTCATTTAATAGCTGATTTGAGTAAAAATATTTTAAGTCATTCAAATCCTTTTCGGTATACATAATTATTTGTTTGAAATACTTTAATCAATAAAGTCATTTGTTTTGGGTCGCAAAAATGATAATTGAATTATTAATGCAACAACCACAATTAATGCGAGATATATAAAAACCTGATTCATGCTGCCTTTGTCACTAGATTTTCCTAAAATATTGGTAATAAAAGCGCCCGAAAAAACACCCACTAAATTCATTAAGCCATATGCCGTAGCGCGATATTTTGACGAAACAAATTGACATAAAATAGGCATATTATTAGTATCAAAAATTCCAAAACCAAAGCCAAAACAAAATGAAGCTCCAATTACAGAAAATAATGAATCCCCGCTGCTTATTAAAAATAATGCAGGCACAGTCAACGATAATCCTATTGCACTTGTATAAACCCTAGCTCTAATATTTTTTTGAGACCATCTATCTGATAAAATGCCGCCAAATATTACACCTAAAAGAGAGGAAAAGGCAAGTGTAACTGTAGAAATTGGACCTGCAATACTCATTTCAATATGTAAGTTTTGTGCATATAAAGTTGGAAGCCAATTTTTCACGCCCCAACCTGGCAAACTTGGTACAGCAAAATAAATTAGAATAACCCAAAATGATATGTTGGTTAATAACAAACCTACTCCTCTGAATAGGGATGGGAGAGTGTTTTTATTAATGGAAATTTTAGCGCCCTTTTCTCTTGAATCCTCTTTTAAAAACATTATTAAAATAAAAGAATAAGCAATACCAATAAACCCAAATGTATGAAAAGCTTGTTGCCACGAAAACATGGTTGCAAATGTTGCACCAAAGCCTCCTAATGCTTGACCCATATAAATGCCAGACATATGTAAACCAATTGCTAAGGATCTAGTCTTATTGGTGTGATAATCAGAAATCAATGACAAGCCTGCTGGTATATATAATGCTTCACTAAATCCCATGAATGCCCTTAGCCAATATATTTGATTAAAAGTGGTTGCATATCCCATTGAAAAAGTAACAGCGCTCCAAATAAATAAACTAAAAATAATTAACCACTTTCTGTTTACCCTGTCGGCAATAATTCCAGAAATAGGACTCATTATTCCATAAATCCATAAAAAAATGGCCATTAGGTAGCCAAAATTAGTAGCAGATTGTAATTCATGGATATCCAATTGCATTGTGGGTTTCATGGTGGACAACATTTGCCTGTCCATATAATTTAATAAGGCCACTACCCATAAAAGTGCTACTAAAATCCAAGGATACCTTTTTGAATTATTCATGTAAAATAATTTTAGCGGAAATAATTCTAGGTGTTCTCACGCCTGCTTTGATTTCTCCACTGGGAATTATAATTTCATCCCCCCACTGTACAACATTAGTTGTTACGCTTGTATTAAATGGAATAAATCCATTTGATACCCATACATTTTTTTGTGTATTATATAATAATATTTCATTACTAAAACCGGGATGTGATTCCAGTAATTTATTTTTAATAGTAATTAAATTTTCTTTTTTTAATTCGTCTTTTTCTAAATTTATAGTTGAAATTGTTCGTTCTACTTTATTAAATTGCTCCCCCCTGTCACCGCCAAATAATAAAATATATTTTTCACTAACTACTGCGCCGGTTCCGGCAGATATGGGATAAGGAAGTGATTTTTTCTTATCCCATCTTTTTAAATGTATATCAAAAGAATATACATCGGATGAAAAATCACTAATACCATTTTTTTGCTTTGCCCTGCCACCCATTAGATAAATTTGCTTTTGACCATTCTAGTATTGAGCCACTACAACAGTATTGGATAAGGGTTTGGGGATCGCGGGTAGCATGGTCCAACCATCATTAATTTTATTAAGATTTAAGCTAAAAAATTGGTTGGTAGTATTTACTAATGTCTCACCCCCTAAGAAATAAAGAATCTTATCTATACATACCAATGATCCATTCGTAGTTTTAACAGGAAGATCCGGTAATTTAGTTTGTAGCAGATTGTTGGATGCTTCATCCCATTTTAATAAATAAACTTTATCACTAAGACCTAATTCATTTTCTCCGCCAGCAAAAACTATTCCAAATGGTGTCGAACAATTTGCTGCATAGGCAATATTGCTCACAAGTGAAGGCGCTATTGTTTCTTGCAAAACTTGTCCTTTTTCTTTCTTGAAAATAACAATATTATTATAGTATGCTTTTTTTCCGCCTTGCCATGGCATTTTATCTGGAAAATTTGCGCCAGCTGCTACAATTAATTTATTATTAATTACACCAACGATGGGGCCAGCAACTCCAATTGATTTAGATTGATTATTAAATGGAGGCAACTCGGCAATTGTTTTCCATTCAATTGAAATTACTTTTTTTGACTGTGCAAAAGCTGGCATATTATTTAACATTAATAAAATATAAATTGCCAACGGTTTCATTTTAAATTGGGATTAATCTAAAGATGAACAAAAGCTACTAAATTTTAACCGTTCTACATCTTTTATAAAAGATGCTGCTGTGGTTGACGATATTTTTTGAATAGGTAATCTAAATTCCCCACAATCAAGACCAATTTGTTTCATATAAAATTTTCCTACGCCTATTCCTCCATGCTTACCCAATAACCTTATCATATCAATTGATAATTGTTGCATTTGGTTTGCTTTTTCTAAATCTCCCTTTTCAAATGCACTTATTAAATCATGATATAGTGGTGCGGCATAATTAAAGGTACTACCAATAAAGCCTTTGGTACCTAAAACCAAAGCAGAAAGCATGTTTTCATCCCTGCCCCAAAACATTTCATATTGACCATTTTTATAATTTTGACAGGAAAGAAAGTCCATAAAATCTTCATGCGTATATTTTATACCTGCAAAATTTGGAATTGTATCTCCAATGGCTTCTAATAAATCATACATGGGAAAGTTTACACCTGTTAATACTGGTATATGGTAGTAATAAAAGGGTAAGGTTGGTACTACTGAAGCAACTTCCTCACAACATTTTGCTAGTACCATTACATTTGCAGGTTTAAAATAAAATGGCGCACTTAAACATACAGCATCTATTCCAATCTCTTTTGCAAAAATTGCAAGCTCTTTGCATTCACCTAAACAGGTGCCGCCCAAAAACAAGGTTACCCTAAATTCCGAATCACCCTTTTTGGCATCAGCCCATGCTTGAGCAACCAATTTTTTTTCATTTAATGTTAATGAAGTGCCTTCACCGGTTGAACCACAAATAAAAGCACCATTAACTCCATTACCCTTTAGCATTTGGTAATAACTAGGTATAATTGAAACATTTAAAGTTTCATCTTGATTTAATGGGGTAAAAGGTGCTGCAATCAACCCTTTGATACGTTTGATATTCATCTAATTTATACTATTTTAAAAGATACATAATCACGATTGCCTCCTAAAAGCAATCGTAATTACGTATATAAAATTAATCCTAAATCTTTTATTATTGTGGTTTTGTTGAGGCATAACCCGGCGTTTGATTAACGAGTGGATCGTTCGTCCATATTGCAGGCTCGATTGGCCATAATATTTTATAAGGGAATGTTGATTTATTTAAAACACCATACTTATGACTAGTGCTAATAAATACGAGTGGGTCTGAACCATACTTCATACGTCTTAAATCATACCATGCCTTTCCTTCATGTACAAATTCTTTATTTCTTTCTGCAAATATGGCTAACTCGTTAGCATCCTTTGTTGAGGAAACAAATGGTTTAGGATCCACTACAGGTAAAAATGCCCTATCGCGAATTTGTTTAATATAGGTAGTTGGATCGCCGCCTTCTGCATTCACTATTTCGGCCAACATTAATAATCTATCGGCTTCTCTGTATACTGGCCAATCATCCGTAAAATACCTTTTATTAGCAGTTATAGTTCCTAAAAATTTAACCATCGCAGTATTTCTAACTGTAATTGCATATGGCTTTGCTCCTGAAGCGGTTACTTTATAATAATCATAAAAAGTAGCATTTCGACGCTTATCTGTAACATCATAGGAGGCAAATAAATTAAAAGTATACCCATAACGCTGAATAACTTGTTGGGCATTAGGCGCTGCAATAATCAACGGATCCACTAATAACGGACCGCTTGCTAAAGAATCTTTATAATGTAGATTATCAAAATTAAATGTGGAATATAAAAATTGTGCAACTGCACCCATTTCAGCTTCACCCACTAAATATCTAATAGAAAAAATAATTTCTGAATTATTTTTTTGCCCAAAAGCAAAAACATTTGAAAAAGATGCTTGTAGGACGTTTCCAGTAATTAAATTTAATGTGGTTTTGGCTTCTGCCAAATCTGCATTATTACTATAAACTTTTGCTGACCATAAATATACATCCCCTTTCAACATTAAAGATGCCTTAGGGCTCCATAAACTTTTATCTGCCGGGCTTGCTGCTGATCCAAAACTTGCAACTGATTTATTTACATCTGTTTTTATGGCCGTCAATACTTCTGCTTCGGTCGCTCTTGCTTTACGAAGCTTAACTGGATCAGTATTACCTGTTAATACTTCTGGTTCTAGTCTAAGTGGCACACCTCCATATGTTCTAAGTAATTGGTAATAGTAAAACGCCCTCATTCCATAGGCTTGTCCTAATAAATATTGTTTTCTTGCATCTGACAAAAATGTGATAGCAGAAACCCTCGTAATAAATAAATTTAACTGTAAAATTGGCGAATAAAATCCTGCCCAATTTGAAATGCCTGTTGAGGTTTCATCTATTCTTTGTTCTATTATTTGCAATTCATTTAATGATGTGTTTTGTCTGTCCACATTACTAAAATTACCAGAACGCATTTCTCCTAATCGAAGAAACATAAATTGATTATCTCGGAATTGTTTATGTATACCGACCATAAAGTTATTAACCTGAGATTCGTTTTTCCAAAAATTACCATCACCAAAATAATCTTCAGGAGTCAAGTCTAATGTTTTTGTACATGATGTTGCAGTAAATACCAGAATCACCATGCTTAAAAATATATTTTTAAATTTTTTCATTTTTATTCTATTTATAATTATTTTATTAAAATGTTAAGTTTGCTCCAAATACAACTTGCGTTGGAATCATATATGCGCTACTTTGATTACCGCTTCTTTCAGGGAAATTTAAAAGACTATTTGTTATGTATCCTAAATCTGTCTCTTATACACATCTCCGAGCCCACGAGACAGGCAGAAATCT
>ENA-OSIY01002249-OSIY01002249.1-marine-metagenome-genome-assembly--contig:-NODE-2249-length-10121-cov-9.713361_pt1 | contig 10121 bp, 10 predicted proteins | sample MGYA00237884_ERZ534233 | MGnify/ENA primary metagenome ERZ534233 (study PRJEB26412, sample SAMN06343840) | marine metagenome | isolation source: estuarine water | place: USA: Columbia River Estuary... | reverse complement strand
TAAAGAAAGAAATTGAAGATTTAAAAGCAAATAGATAATGGCAAGTCTTACAAATCTTACTATAAACGATACCGGTTTTATACAATTACCATCTGGAACAACAACCCAAAGACCGGCATCACCATCCACAGGATATATTAGATTCAATACTACATTAGGTATTGTAGAATATTATAATGGTACTTATTGGATAGATTATACGACTGGGAAAATTTCAGAAGGTAGTATTGTAACTGCAAATCTATTACTTCATTTGGATAGTAGTAAACCAACAAGCTATCGAGGTGGTAATATTTGGTATGATATTAGTTCACAATGTGCACATGGAATATTTGTTAATGGACCAACGTATTCTCCAACGGAGAGTTCGGGTGGCGTAGTTACATTTGATGGAACTAACGATTATGTTAGAATTTCTACATTAAATACATTACCAACAACACAAATAACTATGGAAGGTTGGATTAAACCAACGAGAACGGTAAGTACCGGTACAGTAAGAGGTGGTGTGGTTTCTGCAACAAATACAACATATTTGGGTATATTTAATTCTGCAGATGGTGGTAGTACACACTCTTTACATTGGGCAAATACTACCGATAGTAGTAGACCCTCTAGTGCAGTTGGTAATATTCCTAATAATGTTTGGTCGCACATTGTAGGTACATGGAATGGTTCAACAAGTAGAGCGTATGTAAATGGTACTGAAGTATGGTCATCGGCACAAACAGGAACAATTGCAGCTGCAACATATGTAGTTGGAACATATGGAAGTGGATTAACCGATGGAATGCATAATTTCCAAGGGCAAATTGCAATTGCAAGAATGTATAGTATAGGATTGAGTGGCGAACAAGTTTTACAAAATTATAACGCACAAAAATACAGATTCGGATTATAATGGCAAGCTTAAAAAATTTAACAATCAATGATACTGGGTTTATCGGATTACCAACCGGTACTACCGCTGAAAGACCATCCGCATCCAATGGATATGTTAGATATAATACTACATTGGGTAGACCGGAAGTTTATATTAGTAGTTGGTTAAATCCATATGCTAGAGCGGAAAGTTATTTACATTATTACGAAGGTAGAGATGCAAATTTATATACCGGAAATTGGAATAATAGTACAACATATTCAATGTTAAATTTTGGTGGATTAGGGCATGTAACTGCACATGGTTGGTCAACAGGTCCTGCCACATATACATTAACATTGGGTTCGATTCCAACACATACACAAGTTCGTTATGTAGTTTTTTGGCATTTAGTAGATTCATTAGATACTGAAACAAGTAATTTATATTTAATGAATTCAGCTGGAACTGAAACTGAATTTTTAAGATTCACAAAAATATATAACGCAGTACCATCAACATCGGTTTTACAATCTGGTGCTACCGCAACTTGGAGTGGTTCTAAATCATACACATACAGGCCTTGGGGTAATGGTACTTATGGTAACGATGGTTACTATATTTTTGATAGTGGTTATTATGACCACACATCTACATCTTTTACTGCAAGACATGTATTGGGAGCAGACCAAATACAAACCGATGAGGCAATGTATCTTTCACACGTTCAATTATGGATAAGATAATATGGCAAGTTTAAAAAATACAACAATAACAAATTCTACGGGATATTTGGGGTTACCATCCGGAACAGGAACACAAAGACCAACTCCAACAACGGGAATGATGCGATATAATTCTTCTCGTACAGAAGTTGAAGTATATGATGGTACTAAGTGGATGAGTGCACAAAAAAGAAAAGAAAATTATAGTACATCTGGCTTAGTTTGTTATATAGATGCAGGTGACCCAAATTGTTATAGTGGTAATGGAAGTACTTTAACCGATTTATCAGGAAATTCAAATAATTTAACTCTACCTGGTTCCGGCGTAACATTTAACACAACCGGAGGAGGTTCTTTATATTTCGATGGAACTGCAAGAGCAAATGTTGCACATCATAGTTCATTGGATTTTACAAGTACACAACAATATACTGCCGTAATTTGGGTAAATCCATCATTGGGTGGAACAACTTGGCATGGACTAATAAGTAAAGGGAACGACCAACAATACGCTGCTACATTAAGAAGTGCATTTGGATATATTCATTACGAAACAAATTCTTCATTAGGTCCGATAGATACACCCAATAATTCAATAGTAGGAAGCAAATGGCAACAAGTTGTTATTAGAAGCAATGGTTCATCAAAAGCAACATTTATTGATACAATACGATGTGCATATGTAACGGGAGCAGTTAGTTCAACTACAAATACCGAAACATTGAGATTTGGTGAAGGTAATACGGGAGAATTACTTATTGGTTATTTAGGAGCAGTTATGATTTATAACCGAGCATTAAGTGATGAAGAAATTGGAAATATATTTAATGAACAAAGAGGTAGATACGGAGTAGATGCACCATTAGGTTCAGCATTTAATCCAGCAGATTCGGCACAAACAATAAAAACCTTAAATTCAAATGCACCAAATGGTGTATATTATATAAATTTACCTAACATTGGCCCGAGAAAAACATTTTGTATTATGGATAGTACATATGATGGAGGTGGTTGGATGATGGTTATGAAAGCCACAAGAGGAACTACTTTTAATTATGGGGCAAGTTATTGGACTACACAAAATGTATTAAATCAAAATAACTTAAATCAAGATGATGGTGATGCTAAATACGATGCATTCAATTATTTTGAAGGTACGGATTTAATGGCTAGATGGCCTGATATTGCAACAAGTGGTGGTAGTATTGCCGGAACAGGAACTTGGACATGGATGGAAAAGGGGTTTAATGGTGGTAGAGCTAGTACACGAACAAATTTAGTAGATTTTTTTACTAATGCCGGAACATATGAAAGTGGAGATGGTGGTACTTATGGTGGATATTTTATGAGAGATGCAAAAACATTTACTGGTTGGGCTAGTGGTATATTTTCAAGTCAAGTGGATATTAGATTTTACGGATTTAATTTTAGAAATAACCCAACATATTTTGGTGTAACCGATGCCAGAGTTAGATGGGGATTTGGTTGGAATGAAAATGGTGAAGGATTATATACATCTCCATCTACTTTAGCAATCGGCCCGTATAGAGGTTCGGATGATGTTAGTGGTGGAATTGGGATGGATAGTAGATACGGAAACTATTCGGGTGGAGATATGATTGGATGTTGTCAAGATACGACTGGTATAAATAGAAGTGCAAGAGTTGAAGTCTATATTAGATAAAATAAAAATAATAAGTTATGTACGATGTATATTATACAACTGGCGGTGGTCCGTGGGTAAATGCTGGTTCTGATATTTGGGTAAATTTATGGATGGAGTTAGTTGCACCTAAATTAGATGTTAAACCTATACTTCTAATTCATAGAAACAAACCAAATGGTAATGAAGATTACCAATTTCCAATAGAAACTTATTGGCATGGTGATAATATTCAAAAATTTGAAGAATTATGTAATGGTGCACGTAGAATAAACATTTTACACGGCCATTATACACCTACAAACCCAATTATAGATAATAAGGATAAAATCCATTCCAATGTTTTACATAATTCAGTAGACCATATTTTAAAATCACAAATATTAAGTGATGTACCAATCGCATGGCATCCATATTTAAGTTCTGAATGGGAATCGGATGTTATTAATTCATCTAAACATAATATTTGGGTTGGATTATACGAAATATTACACAAAAATATTAACATACCTAATTTTTACGAATTTAAATTAGAATTACCTTTATCTGAATCAAATAAAATAGGATTTGCTGCTAGAAGTGAAGGTAGAAAGAATCCACATTATTTAGATGGGTTACCATCATATATTTTTACAAATTCCGTAGAATTTAATTTACTTTGGAAAAATGGTGTAAAGATAGATTTATCTAAATCTAAGATATATCATTATAATTCAGAATTTAAAGATAAATTTTATAATATGGATTGGGGAATATCACATTCTGCATTTACATCCGAACCATTTGGGTATTCAATATTTGAAGCAGTAGATAGAGGTAAACTACCCATAATACACTCAAATTGGTGTAAAGATTTTGAGTATCCATATCGTGCATCGTCTAAAAAGGAATTTAGTGATATTTATAGTGAGATTACTTTACAATCACACGAAACGAAATTATTTTGGTTTAACAAAATAAAAACGTTTATGAAACGAAATTTTACTGATAAAGATTATTGGATAGAATCTTTATTGGATATTTATAACATATAGGAGAAATATGCCAACATTAACATCAGGTAATACATTAAGTTTAAACTCATTAGGTTCAGCAACCGGAGTAGCAGCAGGTGCAAGAGCATTATCTGCAGCAAAGGGAAATACAACTGGTCCAATCGCAATGTCATCATTCGCAATAGATTCAGTTGGTTCGGTTAGTGGGTTTACTTATGCAGTAGAAGGAACTACTGAAACTTACACAATAGGTTTTAGTGGTGATGGTGCTAATTTTAATAGAATAAGTGGTAGAGCAGCAAACTTTACATGGACAGTACCTGCAGGTTCTTTTATCACATTAGGAACAAATAGTGGTGCAAGTGCTACATTTAGTGTATCTAATATGAACCCACAACATCCTAGTTCTCAAGCAGTATTACAATCTATCCAAACTAACACTATTAGATGTGTATTCAATGATGGTTTTAATGACCACATTGGTATAGGTAACGGATATGGTGCAAATAAAGATAAAACAGTTTATTCAGTAGATTCTTATGATGGTAACTCCGTTGCACTTTGTTTAACATCAGATTCTCCAATTTTAATGGCAGATGGAAGTATAAAAGAAATCGGTGAAATTGAAGAAGGTGATGTATTAAAAGGATATGCAATCGGTGGTTTGGATGAAAATTCAGACGGAACATTCTATGATTGGTCAACATCTACATTAAGTACAACTCCTAAAGATGTGACTGTTGTAAATGTAGTATATTCTTTCACAGGAAAATATTATAGTATTAATAACGGACAAATTACTGCAACATCAGAACATCCACTTTTAGTTAAAGAATTATCAAGTGGTGAATATAAATTCAAACAAGTATTCTTATTAGAAGTTGGTGATAAATTAGTTAAATCAACTGAAACCGGATTAGAAGAAGTAGAAATAACATCTATTACATTAGAAAACGAAACAACTGAAATTGTTTCAATTGACGTTGAAGAAAACGATACTTATTTAGTTAATGGGTATATTACTCACAATAAAGGTGGTAATTCACACTCTGATTTAGGTGCACCATCTGCACCAACGGGATTAGCATATTCATCACCACGTGTTGATTGGACTGCTGTGACTGGTACTGGTACCACTGGTGTTACTGCATATGATGTACAAATTGATAACAACTCTGATTTTAGTTCACCAACATTAGATTATTCAGAATGGAGTACAACTGGATTAGAGGTTAATTCACTTTTATCTGCAGGAACTTACTATTGTAGAGTTAGAGCAATTGACCACGGATTGAAAAGTAGTTGGTCTACAACTTTAACATTTAATAGGTAATAATTTTACGTTTCGGAACTTTTCGTATATTTATATATATAATTAATTACAAACAATATAATATATCAAAATGGCAGAAGAAATTAAGTTTACGGAAGACGAGGTTAAAGAAATCAATCAATTAAGATTTGATGTCGGTGCAGTTTTTACCCAATTAGGTCAAATTCAAATTGAAAAAAGAAAGAGACTTGAAGAATTAGAACAAAATGAAGAAAGTGTATTAGCTAAATATACTGAATTAGTTGCGAAGGAAGATACTCTATTCAAAGGGTTAAACGAAAAATACGGAGATGGTGATTATGACCCTACAACAGGAATATTCACCCCACTAGAAAAATAATAACATCGTTACGCATATCAAAAAATAATATTTTAGAAAAAGTAATTTATACTTATATGTGTATCATTACACAAACTTTAATTAGGAGTAAATAAAATGGCAGAAAAGATTGTATCACCTGGTGTATTCACAAGAGAAAATGACCTATCATTCTTAGCACAGGGAATTGGAGAAATAGGAGCAGCAATAGTAGGACCTTTTGCTAAAGGACCGGCGTTCTTACCAACTGTGGTTAATACACAATCAGAATTTGAGGAAATATTCGGTACACCTGATGGAACATACTATACAGGGTACGCAGTTCAAAATTATTTAAGAGAAGCAGGGACAGTAACTATTGTTCGTGTAGGCCACGTTGGTGGATATTCTCACGTTGACCCAATTGCAATTGCAGTTAGTGGTTCAACTGCACAAGGTGGAACTAAAATTATAGGTACGTTACACGTAACTAATGAAAATAATGAAGATGTTGGTTTAACCGGTTCGGTAATCACATCATCTCCATCTGCATCAGCATTTCAAATTAGTGGTTCAGAACTTGGTTATAACCAATCTGCATCAATTGACCCTGCAGCAGGTAATGATTTATCTGATGTATTTGGAGAATCTCCATTCGGAGGTAAAAATGCTTACACATACACTTATTTTGAAAAAACTGCTACAAACGCAGTTGCTAATGATTTAGTATCTGGTTCAAAGGTAACTCTAATTGAATTACCAACACAAGAATTTACACAAGATATTACATTTGCATCTACTCCGTGGATTAAATCTCAATTGATTAGTGGTGAAAGACATGAGTTATTTCAATTCCATACATTAGGAGATGGTAACCCATATAATACACAATATAAAATTGGTATTTCAAACGTAAGAGCAGCAGGTGATTCTGCAGCAACTGATTACTCTACATTTACTGTAACAATTCGTGGTTTTGCAGATACGGATAAGAAAAAAGTTGTATTGGAAACATATAACAACGTAACCTTAGACCCTGCATCATCTAATTACATTGCAAGAGCAATTGGTGATAGAAATGTAACAATTGATGCTAATGGTAAACAAAATGAAACTGGTGATTACGCAAATCGTTCTAAGTTTGTTAGAGTAGAAGTTAGAGAAGATGGTTCATTCCCAATTATAGCTGGTCCGTTTGCACATGGTGCATATACTAACCCAATTTTTGTTGATGGTGTCGAATCTATCGTTCCTGCAGTAACTTACTCAACTGGTTCGGCAGTAAACACATCATCATCTACAACTAGATTTTCTGGTATTGATTTAGAATCTGCTGGAACTAGAATAAACAATTTACAATATTTAAAACCACTTCCTTTAAACGCAGAAACTGGTGCTAACGTTGATTTCGGTTTAGATACAATTTTAGGTTTAGAATTAACTACTCCATTAACTGCTAACGATGTTTCTAAAAGACAATTCATCGTTGCTTTTCAAGGTGGATTTGATGGTGTAACTCCAACGAGAGCAATTAACAAAGGTAGTGATATAAGTGGTGGTAATTCACAAGGATATAATTTATCTACTTCAATAGCAAGTGGTTCAGTTGCTTACAAAAAAGCAATTGATTCAGTATCTAATCCTGATGATTTCGATATCAATTTAATAGCAGCACCTGGTGTTGTAAGAGAAGACCATCCATATGTATTCGATTACATTTCTGAAATGTGTGAGAGTAGAGAAGATGTATTCTTCATCGGTGATGTAGTTGGACAAAATTCAACTATTGGTGATGCAGTAGAGCAGGCAGGAAACGTTGATTCTAACTATGTTGGAACATACTACCCGTGGGTTAAAACAATCGATAGAAACACAAATAAATTAACTGCAGTACCACCATCAGTATTGATGCCAGGTATCTTCGCAGCAAACGATGCTGTAGCAGCAGAATGGTTCGCACCAGCAGGTTTGAATAGAGGTGGTATCGTTGGAGCAGTTTCAGTATTGAATAGATTAACACACTCTGAAAGAGATGAATTATATGAAGGTAAAGTAAACCCAATCGCTTCTTTCCCTGGTGAGGGTATCGTGGCATTTGGACAGAAAACTTTACAAGAAAAATCATCTGCATTAGATAGAATTAACGTAAGAAGATTACTTATCAAAGTTAAGAAGTATATTGCTTCTACTTCAAGATACTTAGTGTTCGAACAAAATACAGCAACAACGCGTTCAAGATTCTTAAATACAGTAAATCCATATTTAGAGGGTATCCAACAAAGACAAGGTTTATTTGCATTTAGAGTAGTGATGGATGAATCAAACAATACTCCTGATGTAATCGATAGAAACATCTTAGCAGGTCAAATTTTCTTACAACCTACTAGAACAGCTGAATTTATCGTATTAGATTTCAACATCTTACCAACAGGAGCATCATTCTCAGCGTAAAAATTTAAAAAAAGAGAAACATTATATTTATTAGTATAATAGGAGAAAAATAAAAATGGCAGAAGTATTAGAATTTAACGACATGTTTTATACCAATTTCGAACCAAAAATGAAGAATCGCTTCATTATGGAAATCGGTGGTATCCCTGCATATCTTATCAAAACAGCAAACAGACCTTCAATTCAATTTGAAGCAGTTACCTTAGACCACATTAACGTGAAAAGAAAGTTAAAAGGAAAAGGTGAGTGGCAAGATATCGAAATCACTCTTTATGACCCAATTGTACCATCAGGTGCTCAAGCGGTAATGGAGTGGGTACGTTTATCACACGAATCTTTAACAGGTCGTGATGGGTATGCTGATTTCTATAAAAAAGATATCGATTTGTATATGTTAGGACCAGTTGGTGATAAAATTGAACAATGGAAAATTAAAGGTGCATTTATCTTAAACGCAACGTTTAATGATTTAGACTGGGCTTCAAATGACCCATCTGATATTACTTTAACACTAGCAATGGATTACGCTATATTAGAATTCTAATACAAAGTTAAAAATAAAAATAAGAAAGGAGATAGAAATATCTCCTTTTTTTATAACTTTTTTTAATTTATATATTTATATACAAATAACAAAATAAAGGTTAATTATGTCACAATATGATTTCGCAACGGAAATAGTTGCTCTACCATCGGAAGGTAAATGTTATCCAGAAAGTAATCCACTTTCATCTGGACAAATCGAATTAAAGTATATGACTGCTAGAGAAGAAGAAATTCTTTCAACACAAAGTTTAATTAAAAAAGGTGTTGTATTGGATAAATTGTTTGAAGCAATCATAGTAGATAAAAAAGTAAATCCAGATGATATTCTTTTGGGTGATAAAAATGCTATTATGTTAGCAACTCGTATTTTAGGTTATGGACCTGAATATAAGATAGAGATTTCTTTAGATAATGGTGATAAACAAGAAATAACGGTTGATTTAGGAAAAGTTCAAACAAAAGAAATTGATTTTACTAAATTATCAAAAGATAATCGTTACACATTCAAAACATCAACTGGTAATGAGATTGTATTTAGATTACTAACTCATGGTGATGAAAAGAAAATTGATATGGATGTTAAAGCAATGCAACGTCTAACTAAAGATGGTGGTAATGAATTGACAACTAGATATCGTTATATGATTGTTTCGGTTGATGGTAAAGATGATACTAAAAGTATTGCCGATTTTATCAATAATCGTTTCTTAGCAAGAGATACAAAAGCTTTTAGAGAATATCTAAAAGAATTACAACCCGATATCAAAATGGAATTTGATTTCACCAACCCAGAAACGGGAGAAACGGAGGTACGCCCAATTCCTATGGGTATAGGGTTTTTTTGGCCTACCGAGTAACTATGCAATCCATTTACACAAACAAATTTTTGAATTGTGTTATTATGGGAATGGGTTTACACAAATGGATGTATATCGTTTACCAGTTCATCTTAGAAATTTTTATTACAAACAATTATCAGATGCTAAGAAAAAAGAACAAGAGGATATGAAAAAAACATCAAAACCTGCAAATAATAACAATGGACCTAATATAAGAGTGAGGAAATAATTCCTCACTTTTTTTATGCTCTATATTTATAGTAGTATAATTGGAGAACAAATGAAAATAACAAACGAAGATAGAAAATTATTCAAAGAAACATATGCAAAATATAAACTTAAAGAAGGGTTTATAGGTAAATTATTTTTAAGCGTATTAGGTCGTACTTTAAAGAATGACAAAAATATA
>ENA-OSIY01002247-OSIY01002247.1-marine-metagenome-genome-assembly--contig:-NODE-2247-length-10133-cov-12.924523_pt1 | contig 10133 bp, 9 predicted proteins | sample MGYA00237884_ERZ534233 | MGnify/ENA primary metagenome ERZ534233 (study PRJEB26412, sample SAMN06343840) | marine metagenome | isolation source: estuarine water | place: USA: Columbia River Estuary... | reverse complement strand
GGGCTATGCTTTATTGGGCTTGGAAAGCTACCAGGCTGCACAAGACTTTTTCAATAGCGCAATTGGACTCAATGTCAATTTACTGAGCGCCTACTTCGGTTTGGCCCTGACCTTTGCTAAACAAGAGAACTACCCGCTCGCCATTGGCGCAATGGAAACCTATCGACATCGTACAACCGATGATGACCCCTACTTACAGCAAGCCTATGACCATCTACAGGCATGGCGTGAGGCCGGCAGAGGATAAGCCCGAGAACCTGCACTGCATTAAAAAAGCCAACCCAGAGGTTGGCTTTTTTGTGTTCGCTCACCCTTACTTTTGCTTGGGTCGTGGCAGCGCAAAGCTTCCTTCGTACTTACCCACACTGGCAGGACGAAACACATCAATCTTGGCAAAGAATTGGTCAATCATGTATAGACGACCATCTTCATCAAGCGCAATACCAGCAGGCAGCAAGAAAATTCCAGGCCTGTTGCGTTCACCACGCTGGCCTATATGCATCAGTAACTGACCTTCTTTATTAAAAATCTGGGTGTTGCCTAACTGGGCATCGGCGACGTAGATATTGCCATCAACGTCTACAGCTATGCCCTTGGGCCTAGCAAATTGGCCAAAACTCATGCCAATACTTCCCATAGTCCGAACCTCATCTCCAGTAATAGGGTCAATTATCTGAATGCGGAAGTTACCACTGTCATTAACCGCCAACAGGCCATCGGGGGTCAGCACAATATTTTTGGGTAAGTTGAATTGTCCAGGCTCTGTACCGCGACTACCCAAGTCATATAAATGCTCACCGGTGTGTCCATTAAACACGCGGACATGATGTCGCTGAGAACTTACCCCACCGGTATCGGCAACATAGACCTTAGATCCATCAGCCGTAACGGCTAAGCCCGTCGGCTTGTCAAACATATCAGACGAGCCAATCGACTTGATAAAATCGCCATTTTCGTCAAATACCAACACTTTTTTCAACGTGCCATCAACCACGTAAATATCACCCGCATCAGACACCTTGACGGCAAATGGCGCCGAAATTTGATCAAACCCAGCATCTCTGATTTCAATTACCTTTCCAGCCACCCGGTCCAGTATCAATACTTTTTGGCCAGTAGAGTCTGACATATAGATTCTGCCGTTTTTTACAGCCAAATCAAAAGGCTTGCCCAGACCGAATACAGTTCGGTTCTGGCCCACCAATATCCTTTGCAGCATTCTGTCTTCGCTCTCAATTTCTATTTGACCAGAGTGCATAATGGTTTCTTGGTAATAAAATCGCGGCTCGTTTGGCGCTGGCGGGTACACGATATCTGCCACTTCGACAACGGCCTGTTGCGCACAGCCTTGTAACAGCATCGCTGCTGACAACATTAAAACCGCTTTTTTTACATTCAGCATGGGAAACCCTATTAGTTCAAAATTGGTTTGATGGTAAACTAACCACCATTTTACAAATTATTGCAGCAATTTTCATGCACATTCCGCTTTTGGTATGAAAATCGCTTAAAAACACCATCTAATACATTGTGCGATCCTTGGAGGGTCTACTGTGCTAAAAACAGTCCTAATTGCGTTCACTTGCCTAGTGTCAGTATCAATACTCGCTGACGAGACCAATGGCAATCCTGCTGAAATTTATCATGACTTTTGCTCGGTGTGTCACGGAGATTCAGGAAAGGGTGCGGTGTGGGCGCAAAGCGGACTAGACCCGCTTCCTGTTGACTTCACCGATCCCCAAGTATGGATAAAACTTAAGAACCGCGACCGTATGGTGCGCGCCGTCACCTACGGCATTCCTCAGACCGCGATGGCTGGCTGGGGAAACCGACTGTCTGAACAAGATATTGGGTTGGTGGTAGATTTTGTACGTGATGCCTTTATGAATTTGTCGTTGATTCCTGATTATGAGACTGCAGAAGAATCGACCGAAACAGCAATGGATATGAACACAGATGCTGACGGCCACCAGCACGATGCCCACGGCGCAGATGACCTGAATAAACCTTTTGAAAACGGATTAGATGGTGACCTGTTTGCTGGAGAGAAGCTGTATGGCTCCAACTGCGTCGAATGTCATGGCACCCAAGGCGACGGGAAAGGTCCGCGCGCCTATTTCGTATTTCCCAAGCCGCGTAATTTCCATGACCCAGCGCCTCGCGCTACTTACAGTCGCAGCCACTTGTTTAATGCCACGGCAAAGGGTGTATTGGGGACCGAAATGCCGGCCTGGGATAAAGTATTCACCGATCAACAATTAGCGGATGTGAGCGAATATATCTTTGAAACCTTTATTGCAGCCAGAAACCCGCTGGCGGCAGTCGCTCATGATGATGGCCATTCAGACGCAGCCACCCCTGATGGGCATGCACCAGATGCTCATGCAGGTGACAGTCACTGATTATGAAATTCGTGGGTCATATCTTATTTTGGGCGCTGCTCTCTTTCCAGACACATGGGGAGGCATTGCCCGCCGAAGACCATGAAGTTGGTAGAGACATCTATAATTATCGGTGCTACTACTGCCACGGGTACTCTGGCGACGCGAAGACATTAGCGGCGACTATGATGGATCCCAAACCTGCGGATTTCACCCAGTTTAATCTGGCTGAACTGCCGTATAACCGTATGGTCAATTCTGTCACCCATGGTGTAGACGGCACTGCAATGAAAAGCTTTACGCAATACCTGTCGCCAGAGGATATCGAAACGGTCATAGCATTTATCCGCACCGAGTTCATGACCCACCAGAGAATCAACACCCTGTATCATACCGTTGAGAATGGTTGGCCGGATCACGACCGCTATCTACTTGCCTACCCCTTTGCTACGGGTGAGCTACCCCTCGACTTTCCCATGGAACGCATGTCTGCTGACCAAAGGATGGGGTATCGACTCTACATGACCACCTGCATAAGTTGTCATGACCGAAGCCACGTTGAGGATGAAGGCCTAATATGGCGCGCGCGTAGCATCTCATTCCCTAGAAACAATTTTTCCTATACCGACTTCAACAACACCGATGGTGCGACCGGAGCCAGCGTTTTTCTGCAGCACGAGGACCCCATTGACCCTTCTTGGCTTGAACCAGTGGAGGCAGAGGGCCAATTACTGTTCACCACCAATTGTGCGTTTTGCCATGGTGAAGATGGTAGTGGCAAGAACTGGATCGGTGCATTTCTCGATGCAGCACCCCAAGACCTCACCAATCAAGACTTTTTAGCCATGAATACGCCAGAATCACTCAAGGCCAAAATTAAATGGGGTAAAAAAGATACCTCAATGCCTGCTTGGCAAGGGGTATTGAGCGATAGTGAGATTGAGAAAATCATCACCTTTATTTATGTCAATGCGGACATTCGACATGCCCACATCCCGTAAGTTATTGGGCATTCTCGTTGGCATTTTGGCCATCGGATTTCTATTGCTTGCCGTGGTGAGCCTGCCGCCTAAGGCCAGTGGTTTATACGGACAAAAGATTGATCGCGCTTGGTTGCTGTCACAGGCCGTTCATTTTTCTGGCATAGAAGCCTCGCATGACCAATGGCTCATCATTAATTTTTGGGCGAGCTGGTGCCCACCTTGTAGAGAAGAAATGCCACAGCTGGACCAATTGATCGATGCGCGACAATGGCCGGCACCTTTGACGCTTTTGACCCTATCACAAGACCAATCGTCTGAAGTACTGCAGGCCTATTGGAGAAAATACCAATTCACAATGGACGGTCGAATCGACCCCGAGCAAGTGATATCAACCGCATGGGGCATTGAAACCTACCCAACGACGCTGTTAATAGCGCCAGATAACACTGTTCGTTGGATCGGATATTACGCAGAAGACTGGACGGAACCTGAGGTCATGAACCTCATTGCACAGGAAATGCAGCCATGACCACGACAATACTGAGTAAACTGCGCATGAAGTGGTTACCCGTAACGCTGATTGGCAAAGGCCGACTCTTTATTACAGCGCTGCTTCTCTATGTATCAGTGGCTGCGTTTTATCTATTCTCGCAAAAGGCCGAATTGGTCGAAGCGTTTGAGCAGTACAACACCCTTTCGCGTGCTGAGTCTGCTTTGGTCACTGGCGGTCTCGCCATTACCGATGCTTACAATGATCTGTTCTTTATCGTTGGCAATCTTAGTCGCGACGAAATCATTGAAAAAGTGCACCAACACTTTCAAAGCCTGCTTTCCCATTACCAGCAAATTTCAATCCTGTTTCCAGAACAGGCAACCCGATTTAAAGACATGACGGGCGTATTGGCTGCCACCGTTAATCTACCCAGTACCGAAAACCTGTTGTTATTGCGCAGCACATTAACAGAGAACAAGAGCGCCATAGACCAGCTAGTTGAATCGAATTTAGCATTAAGAACGGTTACCGTAGAGCAGTTAATCACACGCAGCAATACGTTGGCTGTTACGGCATTGCTGCTCAGTATTGTGGGCATCACTGGCTCAGGTATCGTGATTTCGGTATTTTTCACCGGCATGGCGTTCAATCTGCGCCAACTCAGTTCACAGCTCCAACAAATATTGAAGAAACAGCCCGCCAGCCCCATACGAATCAAACGGCGTGACGAGCTGGGTGATGTGATGCAATTCTCACAACAAATGGGAGAGCGCCTAGAACAAAGAGACGCAGAACTAGCGATTGAAAGGCAAAAACGGCTCCATCAGGAACGACGGGCTGCCATTGATCACTTATTAGGTGGCCTCATCCACGAATTGGGTAATCCGATAGCAGCGGTCAGTGCACTTACCCAAAATGCTTTATATTCAGCACAGGACAATGAGAGAGCCCAATGGGAGATGCTGGCCTCCTATGTAGACCGGATGACAGCGGTGTTATCGGATCTCAATCGCCTTAATCTCAACAGCCAGGACCAACTCCAATTAATTAATCTCAATGAAGAAATTGATCGTGTACTCAAACTATTCAAATATGATGAGCGGTGGCAACAGATAAAAGTCAGCGAAGTATTCGAACCCAATCTCAGCCCGATTGAAGGCAGTAGCCAAACGTTACAACAACTACTGACTATCCTGTTGAATTTTGGCATGGAGAGCTTGGCTGGCAAGACCACGGCAAAGCTACATATTGAAACCTATTTCATTGACGACCGGCCTGCCTTTAAAATGTCTAGCACTGCATGGTTTAGTGAAGAAGCACTGCGTTTAATCACCTCGGAACAGTTACAATGGTCGGGAATATCTGAAACTGAGTTTGATTTGGTCGTGAGCCGCTACCTCGCTGAAAGCGTTGGTTATTCGTTAGATATCATCACCGATGGGGAGCAGCAGACGCTGCAGCTTTCCTCTATGCCGAGTGATAAAAAAGCCATGAGATCGCCTGAATGATAAAAGATAAAAGCACGACCGATGGTTGGAAAGTTTTTGCCAACCTCAAACTATTCCTGCTGTTCTTTGCTATTACCATGGCAGGTGGTTTGCGTGTTTATTACTATTTCGATGTCGAACTGAAAACCAGCCAATTCAATGAAATTGAACGTGACTTCTTAGAGATTCAGCACCAATACATTGGCTACGAGCTTCAAACCGTCGTCAATGATTTGTCCGTCATGATCGGGCACCATTCTGCTATAGACGACCACGATGGCGCCAGTCACGCAACCCTGCTAGGCAGCGACACTGAAATCAAACAGGAGTTTGATAAAGAAGCTGCACTGCTGTGTACCAGTAGACGCAATTACAGCGGGGTTAAAATCATTGATAACCTTGGTCACGCGCAGGTCTCGGTCCAATGCATCAATGGTGTGCCAACCGTTTCTGACATTGACGATTTAAGCCTTTACGATGACATCGAATTCTCCCAAGAATTACAGGGCGTAGCTGCAGACGCGGTATATATCACCGACATCATGTCCTTATCCCAGATAGCTGGCTCCGATGCCATTAGTCCGTATCTGCGGATAGCCGCTGTTTTAGATAACCATCAAGGCATCGCCACCAAATACATCATTATTGATTACTTAGCACAGGACCTGACCAGCAGCAGGAATGACGGGCTGATGACCTTCAATACCACCGCACAAGGCGGCCAACTCATATTGGCCAACAATGCCCAGTTGGTTTACCCCTATGTCGACGGGTTACATAAAGCGCCGGTCGCGATCAGTGAGATTATCGGTCAAAGGGGTGCTCAGTTGCTGTCGAGCACACACAAAGCGTTCCAAAGTGACGACTTCTATTTAAACCGCATCAGCGTTTACCCCCAGCAAAAGCTATCAGAAATGCTACTGAGACGGCCATTTGCAAGATTCAATACGGTTGCATCAGCAGAACCATTGGAGTGGTCGCTGATATCAATGACCCCAAAAGCCGGTCTTGGCTTCGGCATCAAACACTTTGTGGTCAAAACGCTGATTCTAGTACCTTTCATCACCCTGTTTATTTTACCTATCGCATTTTCAATTCGACGCAGTAAATTGCAACAAGCCATTTTCCAGTCCCGCATGAATGAACAACGCACTTTTTTAATTACCATGCTGGATTCGATGAACGAGGCAGTCATTGCCACCGATCTACAGGGGCGTGTTCAGACCATTAACCCCGCGGTCAGCCAGATTCTTGGCTATACCAATTCCGATCTCTTGAACCGAGACATCGCACCGATTTTGCCTGTGGGTACGCAGTCCAAATTCAGCAATAGCGCCCAGTGGCTGAACAAACAATCTCAAAACCGCAAAAACACATTGGAATACGACTGTATCCACCTCAATGGGACCTGGATTCCTGTTGAACTCACGGTAAGTCGATCGGTTGACGCTGAAAACCCGTTTTACCTGTTGGTAATCCGCAACATGACCAACCAACGTGAAATCGAAAGTGAGATGAAAAACCTGCACCAAAAATACATTCACCGAGAAAAGCTGGCTGAAGTTGGCTTACTGGTAGGCGGCATTCTTCACGAGGTGTCTAATCCGCTGGCGGCCATCCATGGTCTTTTGTCCAACTTACTCTATGTGGATGGTCAACGATCCGATCACAATTTTGACCCCCAGACACGTGAGCACTTTACTATCGTATTTGAACATATCGAACGCGTTAGAGGGCTCAGTTATGAAGTGTCCAGCTTCCTGAAGCCTACCAGCTATGAGATGACATTGACCGATCTGAATTCCGTGATGCATACCACCTCAAGCCTGATTCGGTTTGACCATCGCTGGCGCGATATCGATCTGAAAATAGACTTGGATCGAAACTTGCCTGCAATTATGGCTATCGGCGATCAATTGGTGCAGGTGATGATGAACCTATTGCTAAACGCTGCTGATGCCTGCGAAGGTATCACCACGAGAAAGCCGACCATTGAGCTGGAGACCCATTATCAAGACGGCAAAGCGCGGGTCATTGTAAAAGACAATGGCAAAGGCATGAGTGAAGAAACGGTTCGTAAAATTTTCCAACCGTTTTTTACCACCAAAGGCGATTCCGGTGGCACTGGCCTTGGAATGCCCCTGTGCGAAGGCATTATTAACGACCATGGCGGCTATATGGACATAGTCTCAACACCCGGTGAAGGCACGACAATTACATGCGTGCTACCCGTACACACAGAATCCTAGGGAACTATATGAGACCGCTCAACATTTTAGTCGTAGACGACGAATTGGCACTGAGGCAAATTACTGCCGATACAATTGCCCGGCATGGCCACACCGTGGAAACTGCCGGTGGTGGCAATGAAGCACTCGAAAAATTAAAGGTAGGCGAATTTGATATTTGCTTGTCAGATATTCGCATGCCCGATCTGTCTGGTCTAGAGCTGATTGAACGCGCCAAGGCATTGAAAATCGAAACCTCATTTCTGATGATGACGGCCTACGCCTCAGTAACAACGGCTATCGAAGCCATGAAGCTGGGCGCTTACGATTACATGGTCAAACCGATAAGACATGAAGATTTGCTTAACCGGCTGGGACAGCTGTCCGACATTATTGGTCTGCGCAGTGAAAACGAAACCCTCAGAAATTTGGTCATGGCTGCTGGTGACAACCACTGCCCATCGCAATCCCCTGCCATGCAGCACCTTGACCGACTCACCAAAAAGGTCGCAGTGACTGACAGCACGGTCATGATTACCGGCGAAAGTGGCACAGGTAAAGGGGTTACGGCCCGCAACATTCACAAAAACAGCCTGAGAGCCAATGCGCCTTTCATTCCAGTCAACTGCGGGGCTATTCCTGAAAACCTTTTGGAAAGTGAATTTTTTGGACACGCCAAAGGCGCGTTTACTGGTGCGATTAAAATTAAAAAGGGCCTGTTTCTGGAAGCTAACCATGGCACCCTGTTTCTTGATGAAATCGGTGAGCTGCCGCTGAACTTGCAGGTAAAGTTACTGCATGTTATCGAAGACCGGCAAGTGCGCGCGGTCGGATCGGAAGCGAGCAAACCGGTCGATGTCCGTATAGTGGTGGCGACCAACCGCAATTTAGAAGAGATGGTAAAGGAAGGCACATTCCGAGAAGATCTCTATTTCCGACTCAATGTATTTAACCTTGAAATACCACCTTTGCGCGATCGCCTTGAAGATATCGAGCCCCTTACCCACTTTTTTGTACGCCAAGAAGCCAAGAAGCTCGGCCTGTCTGAATCAATCGACATCGAGCCAGAAGTCATTGAGCTACTCAATGGCTACCACTTCCAAGGCAACGTGCGTGAGCTGGAAAATATCATTGCGCGGTCGCTTATTTTGGCCGAAGACAATATCATCCGCACCACAGACTTACCCACGCACGTGATTCGATCAGGCACACCACTTAATTTGACCGATACGTCACTAAGAGAACAGGTGCGCCAATTTGAAATTCGCGTGATTAACAAGGCCATTGCCGCTGCCGATGGCGATCGCAGGATTGCGGCTAACAGCCTGGGTCTTGGACTGTCGAGCCTTTACCGCAAGCTCGACAGTGGCGAAGAATCTTAAATTCAGGATGGTTCTATGACTGACTTTTATACACCAATAACAACGCGCATACAGCAAATAGCCCTCTGGCTCATCATCAGCATTGGCTGTGCTTTAAGCTCCTTTGCCGCTGCTGAAGGCATGTCTCTTGATGAACAAAAAGCAGCATTGGCTGAAGCCCATGTGCAGTACCAAAACAATCGGTATTTCGACGCGTTGGACGTGATTCGCCCAGCAGCAGAAAGCGGATATGCCCCGGCGCAACATTTTTACGCCTATCTGAATTGGGGTGGTAGCTTTTATGATGAGGCCTACCTTTGGTATGAGAAGGCCGCGCTACAAGGCCACCGGGACAGTATTTTTGCCTTGGTAAGTTTGATTACTGAAAATGAGGTGACGGATAGAAGCACGCAGGTAGCCGTTGATTGGCTTACTCCCTTGGCGAAAGAGAGTGATTCAGACGCGCTAAAATGGCTGTTCACCCAGAACCGCAATGGCCGGGCAGACTGGCCTATCGACGGCAACCAAGCGTTAAAGTGGCTCACCATTGCATTACAAGCACAACAGCCGTGGGCCATGTTTGCTTGGTCAGAGATTTTAGAAAACGGTGACTTCAAACAGGCAGAAAACCAGCAACAGGCTCTCTATTGGCTCACCCAATCGGGCGAGCAAGGATTTCGCCCAGCAATCGACAAGCTCATAGCGGTATACTCAACGCCCCTATTGTCACAAAAAGTTGACCAATCTCAAATTCGGTATTGGTCTTCTAAATAGAATGATTAAAATAGACTGTTTACACTAAGTGCCCATTCAGACGAATGACCAAAATCGATTTACTAGGCACACAGCCATCGTAAGGGACCCGTACCAATGAACAAAAAGATTGCAAGCTTGCTGACCCTGCTCACCACACTATTGGTGGGCTGTGATCCGTTAAGCCTTACCGTGGAAAAGCCAAATTATACTGTGCTAGATGTCTTTGAAACGGGCCCAAGCGTCTATGTGCGGTCATTGGCGGTCGAAGAAGCCACCGACACCCTGTGGGTTGGTACCTCAATCGGTGTCAATGAAATTGACCTCAATACCCTTGAGGCTGAAAACTTTTTCAACCGTGATTCTGGTTTGGCAAACGAATATGTATTTGGTATTGGCATCTGTCTCTTATACACATCTGACGCTGCCGACGAATAGAGAGGTGTA
>ENA-OSIY01002243-OSIY01002243.1-marine-metagenome-genome-assembly--contig:-NODE-2243-length-10137-cov-27.350199_pt1 | contig 10137 bp, 7 predicted proteins | sample MGYA00237884_ERZ534233 | MGnify/ENA primary metagenome ERZ534233 (study PRJEB26412, sample SAMN06343840) | marine metagenome | isolation source: estuarine water | place: USA: Columbia River Estuary... | reverse complement strand
CTTTCTTTACTGTGTAAACCGAACCTGATTTCTTATTCTTAACGTAAACATCTTCTTTTTTTAATTTGTCTTTTTCGTAAGCAGTAAGAGCATTTTTTGATAAGTCTTTGATAACTTTTTCTTTATCATCCCCACCATCAGGTCTTTCTTCATCTTTTGAATCTTCTTCTTCATCTTTTTCTTCCTCTTCTAATGGTTCATCGTAATCAATAGCACCATCTTTATCATCATCTTCATCACTATGTAAATGTGCCGATACTGCTGTATCATTTGAACCCACCTGCATACCTGATTCTCTATTTCCACCTAAATGAAAATTAGTAGGAGTTTTAACTGCAGATTCTATTATATATTCGATTGTTTCTGAATCAAAGTCATATTCTTCTTTTAGGATTACTCTCAATCCGTTTAATGACTTCTCTGATATTGGGTTCTTTAGTTCCGTTCCAACTTCAACCCACCATAACCTAGCTAATTCGTTAAGAAATTTTTTCATATTTGTTCCGTTATTTCTAAATCAATAGATTTCATTTCAGAATATCTATCTCCGATTTCTATTTTTGTAGGAAATCCATTCCCTTCTATAAGTATCTTTAAATTTTTTAAAAGTTCATTTTCAGAAGGATGTACATCCAATAAATATGAATCATAAGTATATAAAACCATTTTTGATTGTTTTTCTTTTAAATACTCCATTACTTTACTTAATATCTTCATATTTAACTCTGTTTCGGTAGCTTGTAACATATAGTTGAATAATTTGTTAGCATTCATATCTCTAAGGTTAGATTTTGATAGTTTTCTACCTAATGGAGTTTCAACATAACCCCTACGATTAAATTCCATCCACATTTTATCAATTTTGTGTGAAACTTTTGAGAATAAAGGAATATGTAGATATTCCTCTTGTACTCCACCATACAATTGTCGGAATGTGATTGCTTTTGAATCATTATAAGGTACTCCATACATATCTGCTAAGGTTTGGTGTCCACTCACATCCAATGGAATCGGTTCACCTACCATCTTACCAATAATACGTGGGTGATAAGCATCGTAATCGAATTGTACCAATTTACCCCCTTCGAACCTACTAACGAATCTATCCCTACTACCATCATCTTTATTAAGTGCGGCATAATTCACTCCACCCCAATTGTTTGAAGGACGAGAAGTTATTGTGAACGGATGATATTGAGTCCACTCTAACCCATTTGTAGTATGTATCCCATTTCGTTCTACTAAGTGTAATGACTTTATATAGAAATTGGAAAATTTCTTCACACAATCGAAATATTCCCCACCCAAATCGTAATACTGTAGGAATTCATCTTTCACATCTCTTATTGATTCTATGTGTTTTAATATAGGAATAAGATTATTAACACCTTTGAGAGAATTGAATCTACGATGATAAAAAAGATGTGTTGGTGTTAGATTAGATTGTAGTGGGGAATTCGATTGTAAATATTTTACTAAACCTGCATCAACTGAGTTCGGTATCTGAAGAATGTTTAAGAACGATTTATCATCGTATATATATGATTCGTTGAACTGAAACGTAAACTTATCTAATGTGGTTGTTTGGTTGTCTATATTTTTTAAGTTGATTACAACTTCTGTATCGTTGGTTATATCGTATATGTACAACATAGATAAACTATCTATGCATGGGTGTACGGATACACTCTCCCATATAGGGTGAATATATACCTTATCCATTGTGATATTACCACTGCTTAGAAATTTAACCATATGTAAATATACGAATTTATTTTGATTTATCCAAACAAACCTTACATTCTTTTCCTAAATATACTTTTGTGTTTTTACAAACTCCACAATCAGTAACCTTGCCGGCCGTTTTTACGAATAGTAACATTTCATCTAAAATTTTGGATATTTCTTTTACTGGATTTCCACCGAACATATCATCTAAATTACTCATATCTTAACTACAAAAAAGGTTAGTAGGAATTTCGATTCCTTTTTGTTTCTTTATCTGATAGAACACATTGAAGAACGCTTTGTAAACTTTACCAGCGTGTTCTAAATAATCTGAATATGGAGATTTCCACATCATTTCACCACCATTCATTCGGTGTTTGTTAACAACTTTGATTTCATATCCTTTAAGGATTAAATCAACAATCTTTTTTTGAGCTGGAGTGAACTTAACACCCTCAATTGATTTTTGGAACTTTTCTATTTTTGTCATTTTTTAATTATTAGTGGGGTTAAACTCTCAACCCTTATTACACTACTAATATACGACTTTTATTTGGATTTACCAAATTTTAATGTTAAGAAATTGTTAAATTTTTGTTAAAGTTTTAAACAGAGAATTCTGTTAAATCAACCAAAATATCTACTAAATCAGGATATTCTTCGGATACTAAATCAATAGTTCGTTGATTAGTATCTATTATACCAGATTCCGTAATTATTCCAGTTTTAGGGTCTACTAAATCGTTTCTTCGGCCTGATATTTTCCATCTTAAATTAAACTTTTCCCAAATAAATTGAGGTAACCCATTATCCGTTGCAACTTTATCGTAATCTGTTTTATTTAATTCTAAAATTTGTTCATCATTTACTTTAGAGGCAAAATATCGAACCATCCACCCTCTTTTAATATCTTTATCGGAAACTTTTATCATTGCCAATGATGGTGATTTAGATTTTTTTATTTTTACTGTTTTAATATCATCATATATAAAATTTTTACCAAAATCAAATTTAGAACCACCAATTAATTCAACTAACTCCCCACTTTCAGTTTGTAATCGAACATAAGGTATTAGTTTACGTGATTTATCTTGAACAAAATTTGCTTCTGTAAATACTTCACCTGTGGTGTATTTGTGATACTGACCAATGTACTCAGTTCCATCCGAAAACATCCACTCCTCTCCCTTTGTAACTAACCCATTAGTAATTTGAGGTTTTGTATAAAATAATCGTTTTCTTTTAAAATCACTCATTATATATCCCCCATAGTCATTACAGCTTTAAGATTGGTCTCCCACTTACCTTGTCCATCAAAAGAATGTTCAGTTGAAGTTACTAAAAATTTAACCCCAGCTTTTCTAAATCTTGATGGTAATCTATCAACCCCAACTGGTGCTAAAAATGGTATTCCATCTATTCCAGGTAAAGTTATATTTAATTTTAATTGAAATGGTAATACAGGTGTTATTGTTTTTTTTGGGTCTTTTCCCTCTGGAGTTGTAAGAAGTAATTTCATAGTATTTGCAATAGTACCTGCTTTATGGTCATCTAACCCATCTTTACCTACACTAAACTTTGCGTTTGTAGCTTCATCTTGGGCCTTTGCTTTTGCATCTGTGGCTTCTTTAGAAAGGGCTATATTTGGTATCTCTTTATAAACACTTTGAAGTGGCCCTAATGGGATATTACCATTTTTAACATTACCCTTTGTCATAATTAACATCAAATCAGCATCAAACTCAGTTTCTATAGATATACTTGTTACATGAGATTTTTCACCTACTGTAATAAATCTATGAACTGCTTTTGGTTTCTGAGCCTGTAGTTTACTTACTTTGTTTACAATTAAATACTGTGCTTGTGCATTACCATCAACACGCTCTACTCTTAATTGAACTAACCCACCTGTTACGTTAGCAATTCTACTACCGAGTTCATCTATAACCTCTTTAGCAGTTGGTGGTTGAAAGATTTCATTTACAGTTCTTCCTTTATTAGAAAATATTTGATTAATTTCATCAATAGATATTAATATATTATCTATTTTTGTGTCACTAAATCCAGCTCCTGCCAATGCTGATTGAAATTCATTTTCTTCACCATAATCTGCAAAAACACCTGGTAGAATATATTTACGTGGGTCAGATGAACCAAATTTTTTATCTACAGGTTCTATTCCACCATAATGACCACCACCTTTAGTATCTATTACAAATGTTTGTTTGTTTGAATCTCCTGATGTTTTATTCAAAAGATATATAAGTGATTTAAGAGTTGTAAATGCGGCTCTGAACGGGTCATCTGCACCTATTCCCATAAAACCATCAGATGCACCAACGTTTTTTATAGCACCCATAAATAAATTTACGTTTGAATCACCTTCGGCTACCTTATGTTCTAAACTACCGTTTTCAATTCCATCATCAGCTGGTTTTTCATCAGAATCTAACCCAAATGCATTTTTATACATTGCAATTAAAGCACCAGCTACATCAACAGGATTGGTAGGTTTTTCACCCATTGCCTTAATTTCACCATCATTGGTTAATTGTATCAAACCACCAACTCTAGGAGCATCGGCCATAAAATCTCCAGAAATACCTGACATAGTACAATTAAATGTACCATCCGATTCCATTGTGAACCCAAAGTTATAAACTGTCATTGCAACCGAACCTTTTTCGTGCTTTGAATCTAAAGGTTGTAACCATCCATAGTTTAGTGTAATAGTTGAACCTAATCTAAATAAATCATATTCTATTCGATTCATTTGTGCTAGTGAGTAAGCTTTGAATGCGATATCTATCTCTCTTATAAATGAGTTATATACATCACCACCACCACTTTGGTTCATAGTTACACTTGTTATCTGAGGTTTTAATCTTCTCTTCCCATTTTCAATATCATATAAACTTAAATGACCTCCTGATGGTGGTATTCCAATTGTTAATCCTTTTTTTCCATATAAATCAAATAATGAGATTGAATCTCCATCACTATCTTTAGGTGCCTCCTTTGCCTTAGAGGAATCAGATGTAAGATAGATATAAGCGTATCGTTTGTAATTGAAATTTAATTCCTTTTCCTTAACACGTTTACCTCTCGCCTCTAGTACTTTCGCAGCTCCTGATGGAAATCCTGGATTTAATTCGAATGTTTTAGCCATAACTGTTATTCATTTAAAGTATTATATTCATCTACTATTGATAGATAGTCCGATGGGATTCTTATTTGTTTACCAATAGGAACTGTTAAATCACCTTTACCTAAATAATTAGCTCTTGCGATAATCCACCATAATCTAGAATCACCAAAATATTTATAAGCAAGATTATCCAACCTATCACCTTGAATAGCTATGATATAGGTATCATCTACAGTTTTTATCATTTTAGGATATACTACAGTTTTTTTGTATCGTTTACCCTGTTCGGTTTTAATAATTTTTATATCGCTGTATCTATTTTCCATCTTATCTCCACCCTAAATCATAAACTTGAGCTTTGTACTCAGGTCTTACATCATCTAATATTTTAAATCCGATTGAAATATCGATACCCATAGGTCTAACTCCCAAATCACTTCCATCTAAATTAACATCCCAAGGTGCTTCATCTGGAAATGAATATGAAAGTGATTCAATAAATGTTAATTTATCTACATACAAATCACCTAATGTCATTTTTACTAAAATTCCTTGATAAGCTGTTGAACCTCTATACAATGGCATTGTAAATGTAGAAAGAGCTTCTAATTTTTCATACATAGGTTTCATCTCAGTACGAGAAGTTGCCCACATTTTGAAATTAAAAGATACACTTCTTTCAAATGAACTATATTTGTATCCTTGGTCTGCTCTACCACTAAATTTTAAAGAATCCCAAGATGGTGAGAATGTTTCTGTTATACCATTCACAGTACCTCTGAATTGATAAAACTCATCACCTGTATCTTTTTTACTAATAGGTTGTAAGTAAAATTTAACCAAATCATTTTTTAACTCAGCTTTAGTTGCAACTGGCCTTAATGCCTGTACTGCATCAAATCTTGTTGTATCTTTTGTATAATCTGTTCTATCCGCTCCAACTAAACCAGGAGTATTAAATCCACTCTTTACTTCTAATCGATTTTCTGAATATTTAGAAACGTCAGCCCTTTTCTTTTCATTACCAGTTAATAAACTTCTAAAATCTATTAGGCCATCGTTAGTTCCTCTTTTGGGTATATTACCATATGCGATTGTTTCGTAATCTCTTATAGTAAGTTCCGTATCACTCCCCTTCTTTTCTAGATTATGAGGGTCACCATCTTCAGTTCTTATTTTATTATTTAAAAACGAAGCTGGTAAGTTATTTGCGTTTAGACCTAAATCAGTTTCTTTTGCAAAATCATCTACTGTACCTTCTGATGTGGTTGTTTGTGTGAATCTATACGGAACTTCGTTATCATATTTTCTTCCAGCAAAATCATCTGGATTTTCCTGCTTGTTACTAGTATCATATCTTCTTTTAAGATAATCAGTTCCAGATACCTTATCTACAGAACCTATATCTTCACCTATGGGTGTTTTACCTGGCTCAAACGTACTACCTTCTTGAACATATGTATCTCTTAGTGATACATCACCTGTTTTCATAGCCTCTGTTAAAGGATTAAACTTTTGTTTATAGTTGGCCTTATCAGCTGCGTTATCTTTTGATTGATTTGCAAATGTATTTACATATCTTCTATGTTCACTTGGACCTGTTATGTTTATACCATATAGTGAATTAAAACCACCTTGTTTATCAGATTTCCAAGTATCACCAACACCGTTTTTAAATTTAAAACCTTTTACAGTTTTTCCATATACTATATCTAAGGTATCATACTGAGCTAATAAGGAAGCTGCCTTTTTTGCAAGAAACCCAGCATTTTCTGCAACTTCATATCCTTTTAGAATAGTTCCATATTTTACAGTTGGGTCATCTAATGGTATTAGACCAGCTCTCATAGGTTTTAAACCAATATGTTGTCCACCAATTGCAGCCAACATATTAACAGGTGTCCATAATTTTCCAAACTGTTGTTGACGTTGCATTCCGAATTGTTTTGCTCCCCATAGAATACCTGGAACGGATGCGAACCAACTACCAATTCTAGCAACATCTATAAGTGCTCTAACAGTTGATGTAACAATACCACCTCTGATAGCACCTTCATCATAATTAAATCCACCCAATCCCCAAACCTGTGGTTCTCCTTTAGAAACTTTTCTTCGTTGGATACCTCTTAATATAAATGGTTGTCTGAATAAACCTAATCCTCTATTAAATGAATCATCTTTAAGATTAAACTTACTGTACATTTCATCTAAAAATGATGGTGATTTTCGTTGAGCATGTCCTTTACCAAGTCCAAATCCTTCTTCTCCTGAATTCAATCCTGCTACATCATTGAATGATTTACTATATGTAGAACCTAATGTAAATTTACCTTTATGTAAAAAATTGTTAGGATTAGAATACAATGAATTTGTACTATCAAATACAGTATTGTTAGGATTTACACCAACAAACTTAGTTGCCTCAACTCCACCGAATCTAGATGTAAATCCTTTTGAATGAATATCTTGAAAATAGTTTACTTCTTTAAAATCTTTTCCTTCGTTCTCTAATTTATTTTTAAATGAAAAATCACTTGGTGTTGTTTCACCCAATCCGTTTTCACCATTTGGAATATTCATTGGAGTTGGTGTTGTTTCTCCTAAAAATTTAGAACTTCTATCTGATGATAGTGGAGTAGTTTCACCTAAGAACTGAGATTGATTGTTTGCTTCAATTGGTGTTGTTTCACCTAAGAACTGAGATTGATTGTTTGCTTCAGTTGGTGTTGTTTCACCTAAGAAGTTACTTTGATTATTCATCTCAGTTGGTGTTGTTTCACCTAAGAACTTAGAACTCTTATCAGATTCATTCGGTGTTGTTTCACCTAAGAACTTAGAACTCTTATCAGATTCATTCGGTGTTGTTTCACCTAAGAACTTAGATTCATTATCTGCCTGCTTAGGAGTTGTTTCTCCTAAGAACTGTATTTTATTATTAGCTTGTTTAGGAGTTGTTTCACCTAAAAACTGAGATTGATTGTTCATTGATTTAGGAGTAGTTTCTCCTAAGAACTGTTCTGAGTTATTTGCTTTTGTAGGGTCGGTTTGACCTAAATATCTTTCTTCTAAACTCATTGGTTTAGTAGTTGTTTCACCTAAGAACTTTTCTGAGTTATCCATAGGTTGAGGTGAAGTTTCACCTTTAAACTTTTCTGATTGGTTTACTTTTTGAGGATTTACACCTTCTTTATTAACTGTAGTAGTAGAACGTGGAATCTTAGGAGCAGATTCAGCCATTGAACTTAAAGGTGTTTTATTTAAGTTCTTATTAACATCAACTCTTTCTTTAGATTGTAAAGGTTCTTTCTTTGGCATTCTAAATTTGGACAAATCCGATTTCATATCTTTAAGTGCCATTATTTATTTCCCCCACTTTTTTGAGTATTACCAATCGATTGAGATTCTTCAATTTTTCTTCTTAGAACCTGTACTGTTTTATTATTAACCTGTAACACTATAGGTTGAGTTCTTACAGCTTCATCTAAAGATTTAATAGCACTAACTACTTCACTCATACCACCACCATCTGTAGTTTCCGATGAAGAGGATTCTGAATCACCACCACCGAATCCTAAAGCATCAGCGATTATAGGTAAGGCCATACTTAATGCCAATAATACAGGTAATGATAAACCAACGGCGGCCAATCCATAACTCAATCCTACCAATCCTAAACCTAATGCTCCAAATGCAGTTGCCAGAGAAAATAAACCAGGAACTAAACTTATCAACATTCCTACGGATTGGGACATTCCATTTAATATATCCATTCCACCACTCATTGATGATAACGCCAATCCTACTAAAATTAAACCACCAGCAAATATTAATAAACCAGGAAGTGCAACTGCCATTAAACCCATAGCATATCCAAATGGAATTAATGCCACACCAAGTAAACCTAATCCTAAGGCCAATGATGGTAATTCACCAGCGATACTAGCTAACGATGTTAATCCTGCAACAAATACTGGTAAAAGAGCACCTATCACACTCATACCAACACCTAATCCAATTAATGCCAATCCAAATGCTAAGAACCCAATTCCAGCAATTACAAGAAAAGGAGCGGAAGCGGCGGCCATTATGGAAAATGCCAATAGTGCCACTCCAATTGGAACTAAAGCAATTGCTACTAATAGTAAATCACCAAGACTTTCAGATAATCCGGCAAGTACTTCTAAACCTTTACCAATGGCCTGAAGTGCGAATCCAAATACTAACATTGCTGCTGAAATTGCTAACAACCCAACTCCACCATATATTAGAGCCACAGTTGCTGTAGAAAGTAAACTCCCAAATATGGCCATTGTAACACCGAATAATACTAAACCAGCTACTACACTACCAATAGTGTCCATACTAATAACTTCACCAAATTTACCCATCGCCATTGCGAATATTAACATCGAACCAGCTATTAATACCATAGTGGCAGCACCAAAAAGTACATCTTTATCACCAAAATCCTTAATAAAACCTGTAACAGGATTACCTAATTTAAAGAAAGCGAATAATTTTGATATTCCCCACAATGCTAACATTGCTACTCCTAATCCAGCAATGGCCAATAAAACAGTTCCTACTATATTACCCATACCATCAAACATTCCGTTTAACATTCCGGCCTCAGCTGTATTATCTTTCAGTCTATCACCCGCTTCACCTGTGGCATTTGCATAGTTTAACATTTGTTCTTTACTCATACCTGTGGCATCACCGATTAATCTTTGCATTTGAAGATTGGTAGCGAGAGATGGTCCTAAATCTTTTATTAACTTTGCCTGTTCTTCTGCTATTTTTGCAGAATCACCAGATACTTGAGCGGCTCTGAGGGCATTCATATTGATATCTTTACCGGTCATCATTCTGAGTTTCATCTCATTTTTAATAGATGATTCAATATCTAATGCCTCACTCGCAAGTTTGTTGACGGCCTCCATATCAGCACCAATTTGCTTCATACGAATACCTTTTTCAATTTGAAGTTTTATATCATCCTCAGTCATATCGTTTAGAGCAAACTGATTCTGAGCTAAGAATTTCATACCATCAGCAGAAGTTCCACCAACTAGTTCGGCGTGTTCTTTTGCAAACGCCATCAATTCTTTTGTACTATGACCAGCATTATCTAATGAACGAGTTAAACTTACAGCATCAGTTGAACCGAGTTGTTCGGTTAACATAGCAACATCTTTAATCATTCGATTAGACATTCTTACATTACCTGTAGTTTTAACAAGATTCTGCATTGCTGAGTT
>ENA-OSIY01002240-OSIY01002240.1-marine-metagenome-genome-assembly--contig:-NODE-2240-length-10139-cov-6.546412_pt1 | contig 10139 bp, 9 predicted proteins | sample MGYA00237884_ERZ534233 | MGnify/ENA primary metagenome ERZ534233 (study PRJEB26412, sample SAMN06343840) | marine metagenome | isolation source: estuarine water | place: USA: Columbia River Estuary... | reverse complement strand
CGAGATTTCTGCCTGTCTCGTGGGCTCGGAGATGTGTATAAGAGACAGAGCTAAACCTGATTTTTTAGATCTTGATAAAGATGGAGACAAAAAAGAATCTATGAAAAAAGCAGCAGCCGAAGCTAAAAAAGCACCAGCTAAAAAAGCACCAGCTAAAAAAGCACCAGCTAAAAAAGCACCAGCTAAAAATAACATTAAAAAATATAATGAATCAAATGAATCTAAAATGATTATAGATTCAAATATTAAAAAATTTCTTGATAAACTTACAAATCACGAAAACTCAAAAGTTAGTGGAATATCAAAAGCTATTCTTAATGCGGAAAACAAAAACTTTGAATTTGGATCTGTAAATGATGGTAGAGAATCTAAAATCGGTAGATTAGTAAAGAACAACATTGATAGAGAATTTCCGGATGGTTCGATTGAGATGTTTGTAAATGCCTTTGCTGCATTAAATGATGGTAGTTCAACTATAAAAATTAAATAATCAAATTATAAAATAAAAAAAAGCCACTCAAATGAGTGGCTTTTTTATGCTTCTATTTTAACATTTATTCGTTTAATAGCATCTTGAAACCAATCCGGTAAGAACTCTGAACTGTGTTTAATTACATCACTAAATCCACCATCGATGATGATAGTATCACCATAATCTATATTTGACCTAACTATTCTACCACATGCTTGTTGCAAAGAACAGGAAGTTTTCCAAGAATACCAATCGGGATTATTAGACATTCTCATTTTATTCTTTTGTGAACCCAAACTTGGATAAGGAACTTTAGCAATAATTTGAAAACGAGCTTTATCATTATCAAAACTAACTCCAGTATCCACTGAAGGAGAAACAATTACAGTTGGTTCTTCACTTTCAAAGTGCATTTTTAACATCTCATCCTTATTTGAAGAATCGTGAAAAATAAGTCTTGGATCTTTAATACTATCTTGAATCCACTTAGCGAGCTCAAATGAATTTGTATGTATTACACCTTTCTTGTTTTTATACTTATCAAGTAATTTCTTTATATAAGGAATATAATTTTTAAATGTATCTTCTTTACTTTTAAATGACATCTTACCAATTGGCATATAAAAGATTGGTCTATTTTTTAATGGAAATGGTGATCCAATTGAATAATAAACAGCTTTAGAAACTTCCAACCCGTTCAATTGACAGAATAAATTTTTATCTAAGATTGTACCTGACATTAAGAATACCATATCATATTGACTAAAAACATATTTGTCTAAGTAATCAAAAGCCCAAATTGGTTCTAATGATAACTCACGTTGTCTTAACTTCTCATTCCAATTTGATTCTAATACCCAATTATTTGGATTCTCTTTATACTCCTTTAAGAAGATTTCAATTTTTAATTGGTATTGTTTAAGATCTGTTATTTGATTCATCAATTTAACATCACTATTCTTTTCACTAATAACTTTAGATATTTTCAAATCTCTTTTATCAACCTTAGCACTTCTGGGAGCAGAACCCATACCTTTTTCCATTTGTTCACAAGTATCAAGAATTTCGCCATTAAGAAATGATAAAAAATGAACGTAATTGTCAATAGTATTAACAGTTTTTAATCTTTTTATTATTTCTCTTTCATTAGAGAATTTCATTTTTTTGATAATGGTCTCTGTTATTTTAATTGATACGAAATCCGACATAACATCATCAAAATCATGAGCCTCATCAACTATCAACACTCTAGCTCCTCTAGATTCCATAAGTTTAGGATTGTAAATAGCGTAAAGAATATAAAGATAAAAGTTAGTTAATGAAACGCCACCACTGATATAATTTTCTCTTGAAGTTGAATAAGGACATTCTTCACAACTTGTTTTATTTAATCTATTAAATTCAGCACCTTGTGCACAAGAACAAGAGTAAGCTTCACATTCATAATTCTCTTTACCTCTTAAACCAGATATAGATTCAAATGTATCTTCATATTGATCTTGTAAAATTTTACTATTTGTGATAATATCAACTCTGGCGAATTTACTAACATTCTTTTTATACCAATCACTTATCATCAAAGCTAAATAAGATTTTCCTATTCCAACGGGTAGATTTAATAAGTAAAATTTATTTGTTTTATCCTTTTGATATTGAGAATTAATAAAATCCAAAGCTTCTCTTTGTTCTTTTCTGGGCTTATAAATAGCCAAATCAGTTTTTAATGACATTATATTATATAATTTTTATAATTTTTATATAGAAATATTCAAAATTGTTTAAAAAATGAGATTTTTTATATTTTTTAATAATATATAAGAAAAATAACAATATATCCCATGCACATCCTTGACTATGACGAATTTAATATCTACAGTACGGTAGATGACGTAAAGGAATATGTTAATGAATTACTTTCAGAAGGTTATGAGTTTTCAGAAGAAATATATACTATGTGTGTTAAGCATTTTGGTGATAGTATAAAGTCTGTCATTGACGGTATGTTTTATGAAGAAAATTAAAAAATTTAATGAGTTCAAGGTTGAGAGTGTTTTGCACATTTTTGACTTTGATGATACTTTAGTTGAAACTCCCGACTTTGAAGAGTTGGCTATTGAGTATTTAAAAGAAGATGTAACTATTTCAGATTTATTAAAAAAGTGTACTGATGAAATCGGTATTTCTGATAATAAACTAAAATGGCAAGATAATAGAATATATTTTGAAGATCCTCAATCTAATTTTACTATTACTCCAAATAGTAAATATTGGATAAGAAAAGGTAATAGAATTTACCTATTATCACCAAATGAGTTTTCTTTAAGTGATATGAGTTTACCAAGTGAAACTAAAGAGTTGAAAAAACTTTATAACTCAGTTGAAAATAAATGTATAGTAACTGCTAGACCAGAGATAATGAGAGATAAAATAATTGAAACTCTTAAAAGATTAGGATTTCAAGATCCGGTGGGTAAAGTAGATCCTAAATTTGGACTTCATATGTACCCATACTTAAATCATAGAAATGCTGGTCAATGGAAAGGTCATAAAATTGTAGAAATTTTAAATGATACTGGTTTTAAAAGTGCTATATTTTATGATGATAATCCAAGATATATTAAAAAGGCTAAAAAGGTAATCGATCAAGAGTTACCAGAATTTGATATTAAATATGTAAAAGTACAAAAATAAAAAAACCCACTCGATTGAGTGGGTTTTTTTATTTTATGATTTAAAGTAATCACCAAACTTTTTAATTGTTATATTTTCATTAGCTTTATAATAGTCCATGATTTCTTTCATAGTTTCATTATAAGTTTTTAAATCCTCACCAAATTCACCAAGTGGTGCATAAAGATTCTCACCTTCAAATTGCTGAGTTCTCTTATGTAATCTAGCCATTTTCTCAGCAAAGATTAAATTTTTAGATTTATCAGTTACTAAACTTTCTTTGTATAAAACACCAACATCTGGTAGTGTTTTAGAATATTTACCAAACAAGTATTCATAAACGTTAGAGTAAAGTTCTTTAATACCTTCTTTAGTATCATTATCCATCTTATCAGCTAAGATATCAACAATTGTCGAATCTTTATCAACTTTCATTTTATCATCTAAGAAAGATTTAATTGATCTTCTAACATTTGTTAAAGCTTGTGTAGCGTAAGAATCTTCACCACCAACCATCATATTTCTTGGTCCTTTTGAGAAAGTTTTCTCGATGATCATATCTTCAAATCTATCAATAGAAATACCTTCTTTAACAGCTTTTAATCTATCAACCGCAACAGCTATTTCAGGAGATTTATTTGAATAGTTACCATCTTTATCTGGGTAGATAACAGATGCTGAGTTAGGAGCTAATTCACCTACTTTAACATCATCTTTAGTTAACCATTTTTTATCACCACCAATAGAAGTATCGTGTGTTAAAGAAATAAGTTTTACTTTTTTAGTAACACCTTTTTTATTAGTAAAGTAATATATCTTACCAACTTCTAACTCTTTACCTTTTCTTTTTTCTTTACTTATTCTTCTTTGTTCTTTTTCTTCTTCAGAACCACCTTGACCTTCAAGACTCGCTCCTTTATAAGTAATAATCATACTTTGAAGAGCTTTAAGATTTTTAATCATTATAGGATAAATCGAAGCAGCTGTTTGTTGATTAGCTTGTTGATTAGCTTGTTGATTAGGTTGTTGATTAGGTTGTTGATTAGGTTGTTGATTAGGTTGTTGATTAGGAATAACTACGTTATTCTGATTAACAGGAACAGGTTTAAGAGATTGTAATAAATCATTAAGAGTTTTAGCTCTTGATTGTCTTTTACCTTTTTCTCTAAGTAGTTTAACAACTGCACCAGCACCAACTAAAATTACACCTAAAGTTTTAAGTATAGGAGCTCCTAAAGTTAAAAGTAATCCTTTTTTAATAGTAGTTTTAGTAGTCCATTTAATAATTGATTTTATAATGATTGTTGTAATTTGACCACCTGATAATGTAGAAAGAGTATCACCTAAAACTTTACCAGTACCAGATCTAACACTATCACTAGCAAAAACTTCTTTTAATGTATCACCATGTTGATGAGGATTTGAAACTAAAGCACTTAAAGTATCTTTTGCTGCATCTGGATTAGTAAAAATACCACCATCTTGTGTTATAATTTCCACACCTTTCATAGCGTCACCACCACCTAATTTTGATAATGCAGTAACAACTTCATCTGGACTAGAATTTGGTGTTAAGTGAACACCTAAATCCGGAATAGAATTAAAAGTTTGAGATAAACCATCACCAGGACTAACATGACCTAATGTTTTTTGAGTAATTTGTTGAATTTCTTCAGGTGTAAGTGTTGTTATTTTTTCAGCAGGAAACATATACTCAATTAACCAAGATAATGCTCCAAATGAAGCACCAGCTCCAATTAAAGCTAATGGCAATCTCCAAGAATTAAGAGTTTTCATTCTTTCAGAATCAACTGTTCCATCATCACCAGCTCCTTGTAGTTTAGCAGATTGTCTACTACCAGATTTTCTTGCTAAAGCATCACCATCTTCTTTACCAAAAAGTTTATCCATTGCTCTACTACCAAAATCTCTTAGTTTCTTTAAGAACTCTTCATTTAGTGTTTCTCCATTAGATAAAGATAATTCTTCAAAAAGACGTTCTTCTTCTTCTAATAAGTCTAATTCTTCAAAAAGACGTTCTTCAGAATCAACATCAATATTATCCTTAGAATCCATAACTGTATAAACTCCAGCTAAATCTACATCTAAAGCTTTCTTAACAACTTTTTGTAAGTTTTCAATTAGTTTATTAACAATAGCTGGATCTAAGTAACCAGGTTCGCTTGGATCTTTTTTAGCAGCCGCGACTATTGTATCATAAAACTGACCGTATAAGATAACACCTTTTAAGAAGGTGAATCTTCTTTTATCATTTGGAAACTCAGGTGCTCCCTGTTTAACTTGGTTATAAACAGCCTTTAAAGTAGCATTAGCGGTATCACCCATAATTTCACCGATTTCTTGAGCGGCTTTTTTATCTGTTTCACCTTTGCCAAATATTTTACCTCCCGCTTTGTATCTTCCTAACTTGGAAATACCATACTTTATAGTGTCCCATAAACCTTCTTCTTCCTCCGTAACGAGTTTAAAATCTGAGTATTTTTGAATATTCATATATAAATTTATTTTTTATTAGATTATATATTAAATTCAAAAACTTCTTTTTTATAATTCTGCTTCTAATTCTTTAATTCTATCATTTACTTTTTTGAGTTCCTGATTCTTATCCATCATGATTTTTTTATTTTTCTTTCTATCGGCGTAAACATCTTCCAACATTCTCAAAGTTGGGGATCTTCTTTTCTCAAAAACTACACCATTTACACAAAGTACGTGTTTATCATAATCTATTTCTCGACCATTGTCACAATGTGTCTTTTTATTGACATTCTGAACACCAATAAAGTTTTCAGGTGCTATAAAGAATTGTAATTGAGTTGTAGGATAAAGTGAGGCAAAGTCATAAGTAACACACCATCTATTCATACCGACGACTGGATCCTTTACCCAACCACCAGCAATAGTTGATTCACCATCAGCTTTCTCATCTCTAAAAAGAACTATATTATCCTGTTCTCTAAATCTATTTCTTAATACACCTTCGGTAATAGCCAAAGAAGCTAAGGCATTATTCATTTGAGAAACAACATCAACTATTCTAATCTTAGACAATGATGAAATCGCATAAACAATTGAAATATAGTTACGAGCTTCGTGTATCTTTTGTACTAAGACACTATCGACCGCATTATAATACATAAATGTTTCAAAATCATCTTCATATAACTTTTGTAAAGATCCATTATACTTAATCTTATCAACACCTACTAATTTTTGAGATACGAAATCTAATGATGATGACTCTTTTACTTTAATTGAAGTATCACATATCTCATAAAGTTGCATATAATCAAAAATCATTCTATGAGCTGGAACTTCAAACTCTGTATTCCAGATTTTATTCATTCTTTTAAGTGGTGATGAAACTGCAGGGTCAATTTTATACTCTTTACCATTTACCCATTTAGATAATTTTCTAGAACGATTAACTAAATACAACCAGTCATATTGAAGAAAATTCCATCCAGTTAAAATTGGCATTTTTGGAACCATTTTATTGAAGAAAGCATATAACATATCAAACTCATCATCATATTTAATATATTTGAATTTATATTCAGTACCAAATTTCTCAAAGTACTTATTCGTATTGTTACAAATTCTTTCCTGCATATCTTCCGGCATATCTTTCAATCCTAAAAGAATGATTTTATCATCATAAACAATTGATATAGAGAGTACTTGTGTACAGGCTCCCTCTTTAGTAACATTACCATCAGCATCTTTGATATCCGCAGCTTCGGGGAACCCATCAACAATCTCCGTTTCTATATCTATAAAATATATTTTAGGTAGATTAAATTCGAATAGTTCATCTCTTTCTGCTTCTGGAAGAGCATCTAAGAATTCATATATTGCATATCGATCAGGACGATCGACCTCAATTTGTTTAACAGATTTATTATCCCAAGATTTAAAATTAGGGTGTCTTTGTGGATCATTATCTTCACAAGATACATACTTCATAGGATTTTCCCAATCATAATACTTTAGTTTTATATCACCTGATTTATCTACATAACTACATACTAATTTTTTAGTATGTGTTAAGAATTGAGTTTCGATTAGCATTTTATTTATATTTATTTATACATGTTATATGTTAATTTTTATCATGGTTTAATCTTATTTAAAATAAAAAACCCACATCTAAAAAGATGTGGGAAACTAAACTATATGAAAAGAAAAATTAAAAATCTGAGTCAAAGTAGTCCAAAATAATACCATTTCTTTCTACCACAAATTGTAACTCATCTCTTTTAACTAATTGATATTCGTAATGTCTACCTAATTTAAAAAGAGTTCTAATAAACGGAATATCTTCACTCTCATTAACAACTTTTTCTTCAACCATTAGACATAATACTTTTTTATCATCTTCTGCATTAAAGTTAATTAATTCATCATCGTGATTTCTGTCTAAGCCTGTTTTACCGTAAGCAAAAAATTGACATTTTAATTTTTCACCAGATGGTGTATATGTAATATTGACACAATCACCTATTTCTATATTTGGATTTTCATCTTTTAAATAAAGACGTGTCCAAAAATAAACAACCTCTGGTGTTATATCTGTTATAACTTCATCTGATACTTCATCTGATAAGTCAGCTGTATCTACATCCATCAATTGTTCTTGTACAAACTCATATAATGTTTTACCATTATTTAAATCATCTAAAGTATATTCTTTATTATCTGACATTTTTAATAATTATTTTTTAAACCGCGATTTCTAATTTATGTGAAAGCTTTTGAATGCCATCAATTCCACTGATTTTGAAATCATCTACTGTTATATTATAAAAGTCTGAATTTGTTGTTAGTTCTAATGATGGATATTCTCTAATAAATGTTGGTTGTGTATTTTTACTAGGTATTGATAATTCTTGTCTATCTAATATCTCTTTAACTGCATCCATATGTCTATCATAAACATGTAGATTTTGAACTAAATGACAAAACTTACCTAATTTATATCCACAATGAGAAGCCACCATCATTTGTAAAGCTACATATTGTATCTTATTAATATATCCAGCCATAATATAATCATTACTTCTTTGTGTTAAAGTCATATCGAGATAATACTCACCATCAATTTTTCTAACAGACCAAAGAGTTTCATATGCACAAGGAAATAATCCATTTGTTTCTTTTAAATCAGAATATTGAAACATATTAATAATGTGTCTTCTACCAAAAGGATCAATTTTTAAACCATATAAAAGTTGATTCATTAAATCATATCTATTGATAGTAGCACCATATCTTTGTCCAATTGTTTCATCTCCAATATTCCATTCTTCCCACCAATTAACTCCTAATTCACGAGCATCAGCTAATGAGCTAGTTTGTTTTTGATAAATCCAAAGAACTTCTCTAATACCAGTTTTGATTGCAGTATTTCTTAATGTTGTAATTGGAAACTCTCCTTTTGAAAGGTCATATTCCTCAAATACTCCAGTAATGAATTTTGTATGAGCTGGTGTTCCATCTTTCCATTTAGGTCTAGGATTTTCATCCCAAGAACCTTCTGATAAAATCTTCTTTAGATTTTCTATATAATATTTATCGGCTTTATTCATCTAATAAATTATTTATTTTTTTATCTCTTAAAAGTATTTTTCTAAAATCACTAACAAAATATGTTTCATCATCACAACCAGTAACTATTGTATAAAGTGGTGTGGGATTAAACAAAGTGATAGGATGGGTACCGGTTAATTTATTAAGAAATAAGTAATCTAAATCACTATTATTAATGTTTTTAAGAATTTCATCATTAAATTGATGTGATGTAGTTACTACTTTTTTACATTTAATCTTATTAATCTCATTTCTAACATCTTCATTTAAGATATCATAATCATCTATAAAAAGATAATCTATATTTCCTCTATCAGCAATCTCAATTAAGATGTTAATTGATTTTATATCATATTTATTATTCTTTTCATTTGTTATATCAATAGATAATTCAGAAATCTTTTTCATATCTTTACTAATATAACCCATACTTTCAATCCAATATACTTTATATCCAAGTTGATTTTTAAAATCATCGGATAAATCTCTTAATAAGGTAGTTTTACCTGTATTATTAAGTCCCATTATTATATTGAATTTTTTTTCAAACATTAAATCTTATATTTGTTTTTTATCCAAATGTTTCTTTTTCCAAACTTATGACGGTGACATTCTTCTTTGTTACCATAAAAGCTTAACCATTCATCTATTCTGTTTTCACCAAATGGATTTTGCCAATCTTTTATCTCACCACCACCAAAACTATATGATTCTTCACAACACCTAACAATCATATCAAAAAGGTCTTCTAATTCTTTCTTACTTAATTGATTTATTGTACGATGAGGATTATAGTCTAATCTACCTACAATCTCTGCTAATAAATAAGCACCTACACCATTGAAGTATTTCTGATTTAATAATGATTCACCGAGTGGTTTATCAAAGTCTTTACAACCAATGTTATCTAAAACACTAGATTTAAACTTATCATTCTCTTTTAGTGGATCTGGACCTCTTTTAACACCCGTAAAACCACCCAATTTGTATTTAGGTCCCATATACCCACCATATAGTAGTAAAGACCAACCATCAATTGTATCAAGACGCATTCTAACAAACTTAGTTTCACTCCATTTATCTGTTGGAACAAACTTCCAATTTCCAGACATTCCCATAAAGACGGAAAAAGTAAAACATGTAACATCATGATATAAATAAACTAATAATTCTTTACCGTTTGAATTACTAGAAACTTTAAAGTCTGTAACAAAATTATCTTCTTTAGGTATATTACCCTTTTCTACGTGAAAAAACTTATTGAATTTCTTATCAGAAACTTTATCATTTATAAATTCTGACATGATTTTCACTTCTACATATTCCGGCATAATTATTTAATCATTACAATTTTTTTTAACCCATTTTACAAGTATATCACCATGAC
>ENA-OSIY01002239-OSIY01002239.1-marine-metagenome-genome-assembly--contig:-NODE-2239-length-10139-cov-7.019181_pt1 | contig 10139 bp, 10 predicted proteins | sample MGYA00237884_ERZ534233 | MGnify/ENA primary metagenome ERZ534233 (study PRJEB26412, sample SAMN06343840) | marine metagenome | isolation source: estuarine water | place: USA: Columbia River Estuary... | reverse complement strand
AGACAGGATTCATACATCTCTGGAATAGAAGCAGCTACTAATCCAACACACGTACACTCCGTTGCCTCCTTCTTTATTAGCCGCATCGATTCATCTATTGATGCTTTGCTTAAAAAGGATGGTTCAGAGGCTGCCACTTCCCTACTAGGAAAAGCTGCCATTGCTAACGCTCATCTTGCCTATCAACTCTTTGAAGAGAAGTTTTCTTCACCTAGATGGCAAGCACAGCTTGCTCGCGGTGCTCACAAGCAACGTCCACTCTGGGCCTCTACTGGCGTTAAAGACCCCGCATATGATGACACCCGTTATGTTGTTGAATTAATTGCACCTGATACCGTCAACACAATGCCTCAATCAACTTTAGATGCAGTAATTGATCATGGAAAAGTACGAGGTAACACCATTACTTCAAACTATGCCGCTGCTGTGGAAGTCCTAAAAGGCCTCTCAGCTCTCAATATCTCTCTCGATTCTGTGACAACAGATTTGGAAGTAGATGGTGTGAAGAAATTTGCGCAAGCATGGGATGAACTACTAGCAAACGTGAAAGCAGCTCAAGCGGGATGATCAAGCTTTTAGGAAATGCAATCTCCAAAGTTGATCGCAGTGATGCGCGCTATAAGGCCCTTCTAGAAGTTCATTCACGTCTAGCTAAGAAGGACTCAACAATCTGGGGCCCAGCTGCCCAAGTTGAAGCCGCTGTTCGCTTAAATTGGATAGATCTTCCAGAGAGTTCAAGAGAACTTCTACCTGCACTCGATGCTCTTTATGCAAAGCACCGCGACAAGACCAATGTAATTCTATGTGGCATGGGCGGCTCTTCCCTTGGCCCTGAAGTTATCGCCCAAAGCTTTAAGAAGAAACTCTTCATTCTTGACTCCACTGATCCTGATTATGTAGCGCACGCGCTCAATGTTAATTTGGCGAAGACTGTTGTAGTAGTTAGTTCCAAATCAGGTTCAACAATTGAAACAGCATCACAGCGCGCACTCTTTGAATCTGCCTTTACTCAAGCATCCCTTACTCCACAAAATCACATGGTTATTGTTACCGATCCTGGTTCGCCACTAGATAAGCAAAGTCGCGAGGCCGGTTACAGCGTTATAAATGCTGATCCCAATGTTGGTGGACGCTTTAGTGTGCTCAGTGCCTTTGGCTTGGTGCCATCTGCGTTAGTAGGTGTGGATGTCTCAGTTTTGTTAGATAACGCCAGTGATGCAAAATCTGCATTCCTTAAAGACCCATCACTTGTAGTTGATATCGCATACCTTCTTGCCTATCACGCAGATCAATATCTTTCCTATACCGATGCTGGCTCTGCAATGCCAGGTTTAAGTGATTGGGCTGAACAGTTAGTTGCTGAATCAACGGGTAAGAATCAAGTGGGTCGACTCCCTGTAGTAATTGAAAAAGCTGCAACTAGTCCAAACGTATTCTCAATTGCTTACGCTGGAACCGCTGATTTGATTGTTGAAGCTGATCTAGCCGCTCAATTCATTATTTGGGAATGGGTAACAGCCCTTGTTGGAGCAGCGTTAGAAATTGATCCATTTAATCAACCAAATGTTACTGAAGCTAAAGAGCAGACCTCAGCTCTACTCAAGGAATGGTCTGGTTTACTTCCAACTTTTACTGCCCCACATACAGATGGCGCAGTTGAGATATTTGGTGATGGCGACGATGTTGCTAAAGCCTTACGCGCTTTCATTCAAGGAGTTCATTCTGATGGATACGTAGCCATCATGGCCTACCTAGATCGCAAAGATGAAGCAAAGATTTCAGAGATCAGAGCGCTACTCTCTGCCAAAATCGGCAAGCCAGTTACCTTTGGTTGGGGTCCACGTTTTCTTCACTCCACTGGGCAGTTTCATAAAGGTGGCCAACAAAACGGCTCCTTCTTACAAATAACTGGAACTCCGGCAACAGATATTGCAATCCCTGGACAGATCTTTGGTTTTAAGACTTTAGTTGCTGCTCAAGCGCTGGGAGATGGAAAAGCCCTTGCATCAAGAAAATACCCGCTCCTGCGATTTAATTTAACAAATCGTAGTGCGGGTATAGACCAACTACTTGAAGCAGTTAAAAAGATTTAGTCTTCGTCATCTCCACGAAGTTTACGTAGCGCCTCTTCTAAAATTTTCTCACCTTCAGCATCAGTGCGACGCTCTTTAACGTAAGCAAGGTGAGTCTTGTAAGGCTCATTCTTAACCGGGCTAGGTGGATTGTTGCGATCACGGCCTGCTGGGTAACCACACTTTGGGCAATCCCACTCAGCTGGAATAACTACAGTCTCTTCAACAGCAAATGATGGACGAACTTCATGACCATTTGCACAAAAGTATGAAACATATGCGCGAGCAATCGAATCACCGCGTTCTGCCTCGCCCATTGGGCCGGCGCCGACTCGGCTTCCACGAATTGCACTTGCCATGTATTACTCCTTTTTAAAATAAGTATTAAAAGATTTACTTAAGAACAAGACTTAAGGCAACAACGAGTGCGAACCACAGTCCACCAGCAACGATTGTGAGGCGATCAAGGTTGCGCTCTACTACTGATGACCCACCGTAGTTAGTTGAGATTCCGCCACCAAATAGGTCGGAGAGTCCGCTGCCCTTGCCCTTATGCAAAAGGACGAGCAGGATCATGATGACGCTTGTAATGACGAGCAAGATTGATAGTGCTAATTTCACGTTGTCGAACTCCTTGTTTCGTAGAGGGTAAGGATACCTGCAAAAGCCGGCTCAGCCTTACTCGGATTGCGCGTGGAACTTCACAATCTTGGCTAATTCCTCAGGGTCTAGGCTCGCTCCCCCGATGAGGGCACCATCCACATCGTTCTTTTTCATGATCTCTGCGATGTTGGAAGATTTCACTGAACCGCCATAAAGGATTCGCATGTTTGAAGCGATTTCGGCGGAACCGATATTTTCAACCTCTTCACGAATTGCAGCACATACTTCTTGTGCATCCTCAGGTGTTGCCACTTTGCCTGTACCAATTGCCCATACTGGCTCATATGCAATAACAATCTTTTTTAGCTCTGGCTTTGTAAATCCTTCAAGACCTGCGCGCACTTGGCGAATCACATGGCTCACATGTGCACCTGATTCACGAATCGCTAACTCTTCACCAACACAAAAGATTGGGATAATTTCATTAGCAAGGGCCGCCTTAATCTTTCGGTTAATGAGTGCATCTGATTCAGCGTGGATAGCACGGCGCTCAGAGTGACCGATAAGAACAAATGTGCAACCAAGCTTGTGCAGCATTGACCCTGCAATATCGCCAGTAAATGCACCGCTTGCCTCTGGTGAGAGATCTTGTGCACCGTATGTCAGGCGCAGACGATCTCCATCAATCAAGGTTTGAATAGAGCGGATATCTGTGAAAGGAGGAATGATCGCAACATCAACTGCGTCATAATCCTTGTCATCGAGTGAATAAACCAACTTCTGGGCAACTGCAATCGCCTCGAGGTGATTGAGGTTCATCTTCCAGTTTCCAGCCATCAATGGTTTACGCATGAGTGCTCCTTATAAGCCAAGTGCTTGAAGACCAGGAAGTTCCTTGCCCTCTAAATATTCTAACGATGCTCCGCCGCCAGTTGAAATATAACCGAACTCTGAGTCTGCAAAACCCAAAGCACGCACCGCAGCGGCCGAGTCTCCCCCACCAACAACTGAAATACCTGAAACCTTGGTTAACGCCGTGGCTACAGTTTTTGTACCAGCTGCAAAATTGGGAAATTCGAACACACCCATTGGGCCATTCCAAAATACTGTCTTACATTTCTCTATTTCAATTGCAAAGGCTGCAGCTGAATCAGGACCAATATCTAGACCCATTTGATCTGCAGGAATCGCATCAGCAGAAACTAGCGTTGGGGTGGCATCTGCTGAAAAAGTAGGAGCAACAACAATGTCAGTTGGCAGAACCAGCTTCACGCCATTGTCTTTTGCGGTTTGGATTAATCCCTTAACAACTTCGAGCATTTCAATCTCAACTAGAGATGTGCCTATCTCTTTGCCTTGGGCTTTAAGGAAAGTGAAAACCATTCCCCCACCTATTGCCAACACATCGACTTTGCCCAATAAATTCTCAATCACACCAAGCTTGTCTGAAACCTTTGCTCCACCTAGAACCACACCATAAGGACGCTCTGGATTGTGTGTAAGTTTCTTTAATACTTCAACTTCAGCTGCAACTAATGTTCCGGCGACATGAGGAAGAAGCTTTGGGAGATCAAAGACCGAGGCATGCTTGCGGTGAACTGCACCAAATCCATCACCCACGTATGCATCAGCTAACTTAGCTAACTGGCTTGCAAACTCTGCACGCTCTGACTCTTCTTTACTTGTCTCAGCGCCACTAAAGCGAATGTTTTCCAGAAGAAGAATTTGACCAGGCTTAAGTCCTTGAGCTGCTGCTGTGACAACATCTCCCACTACTTGCTTAGGAAAAATAATCTCTTGCCCCAATAATTCACCCAAACGCTTAGCAACTGGAGCTAGCGATAGCTCTGGTTTTGCTTCACCCTTTGGTCGACCCAGGTGTGCGGCTATAACAATCGATGCACCCTTTGCAAGCAGAGCTTGAATAGTAGGAAGCGAGGCTTTAATACGCCCATCATCTTTAATGACACCATCCTTTAATGGGACATTTAGATCACAGCGTAGGAAAACCCGCTTTCCCGCTACATCAAAGTGTGCAAGATCTGACATTAAAGAGTTTTGCCAACGTATGAAATCAAGTCCACAAGACGGTTTGAATAGCCCCACTCATTGTCATACCAACCAACAATCTTGACCTGGTTACCAATTACCTTAGTTAAACCTGAATCGAAGATACAAGATGATGGATCAGTCACGATATCTGAAGAAACGATTGGATCTTCTGTATATGAAAGGTATCCCTTGAGTCCACCCTGTGAAGCAGCCTTCATCGCAGCGTTAATCTCTGCAGCTGTAGCCTCCTTTGCGAGTTCCACAGTTAAATCTGTTGCGGAACCTGTTGGAACTGGCACGCGCATTGCATAACCATCTAGCTTGCCCTTGAGCTCTGGAAGAACCAAAGAGATTGCCTTTGCAGCACCTGTTGATGTTGGAATCATGTTAGTTGCAGCTGCGCGAGAGCGACGTAGATCCTTATGTGGGAAATCTAGGATTACCTGGTCATTTGTATAGGCATGGATAGTTGTCATCAAGCCCTTAACAATGCCCCAGTTATCGTTGAGAACCTTGGCCATGGGAGCAAGGCAGTTGGTTGTGCAAGAAGCGTTAGAGATGATGTTGTGCTTTGAACCATCATATTTTTCATGATTAACACCCATAACAATGGTGATGTCCTCATCAGTTGCAGGTGCAGAGATGATGACCTTCTTAGCACCAGCGCTAATGTGCTTTTGAGCATCGGCAGCCTTGGTGAAAATACCTGTTGATTCAACAACTACATCAGCCTTAACTGAGGCCCAAGGTAAGTTAGCTGGATCGCGCTCTGAGAAAACTTTGATTGTCTTTCCACCAACAGTGATTGAATCATCGGTGAATGTAACTTCAAGACCCAAGCGACCCAAGATTGAGTCGTACTTGAGCAAATGTGCCAAAGTCTCATTAGGTGTGAGGTCGTTGATTCCGACGATATTGATGTTTGGGTTTGTTAAAGATGCGCGAAAGAAGTTGCGTCCGATGCGTCCAAAACCATTAATTCCGACATTTATCACAGTCTGTTTCCTTGCTACTCATGGGGCTTTAAATGAAAAAGCCCAAACGTTGAAATATGCATTTAATCTGCCACAACGTTGGGGTCTTGGTGCTAATTGTATCAGTGACTATTGCGTGAACTCTTCAGTAATAAAGGCCTTAATTCAACAAATCAGGGGAAAGCCCGCTCTCAGTATCAGGAATTCCGAGTTCTCCCGCTCGCTTATCAGCCATCGCCAATAGGCGGCGAATGCGACCAGCAATGGCATCTTTAGTCATTGGAGGTGTGGCAAGTGAGCCCAGCTCTTCTAACGATGCTTGACCGTGATTAATGCGAAGCTCACCCGCTTCTTTCAAATGATCTGGAATGGTTGGGCCAAGAATCTCCATTGCTCTCTGCACGCGCGCTGCTGCAGCTACTGCTGCGCGAGCAGAACGGCGAAGATTTGCATCATCAAAATTAGCTAAGCGATTGGCAGTTGCACGAACTTCACGACGCATACGACGCTCTTCCCATGCAAGGACTGACTCATGCGCACCAAGGCGGGTAAGCAAAACTCCGATTGCATCACCATCGCGAATCACAACGCGATCAACCCCACGCACTTCTCTGGCCTTTGCAACAATTCCCATACGACGTGCTGCCCCAACTAATGCCAATGCAGCTTCAGGTCCAGGGCAAGTAATTTCCAGTGAAGAAGAGCGCCCTGGTTCAGTGAGGGAACCATGTGCAATAAAAGCTCCGCGCCATGCAGCCTCTGAATCACAGATTGCAGCTGAAACAACTTGTGGCGGTAAGCCTCGCACTGGGCGACCATTGGCATCGACTAAACCTGTTTGTCTAGCAAGGGCGTCTCCAGCTTCGATGACGCGAACAACATAGCGTGAACCTTTGCGCAATCCACTCGATGAGAGCACTGCCAAATCAGAACCATGTCCATAAATGTCTGCAATGTCTTTGCGGAGTCTGCGCGCACTTTGAGAAGTATCTAATTCCACTTCAATCAAAATCTTGCCTGCAGCAATATGTAGTCCCCCGGCAAAGCGGAGCAGGGATGAAACCTCAGCCTTGCGACAGCATGGCTTAGTTACTGAGATACGACTGAGTTCGTCCTTAACTGCTGCTGTCATCGCCATGGGGTTATCCAACCAGTTTTGGACCCATGATGTGGCCCAAATGGAGAGTTAATTTTGAAACATCATGATGAACACTGCCTGGTGCCTTGCGAATATCGGCTGCAATCACTCTTCCGCCCATTTTTGCTGCAGCTTCATCAAGGGCAGCAGAATTTCGGACCACAGATGAATCAACGAGACAGTAATCAATCTTTAATTGCGGAGCATATGAATGGAAAAACTCAAGGTGTTCCTCTGGTGTGGATCCAGCAAACTCTTCGCCACTCGTTGCACTCGTAGCATCGAGGTTAAGAATTAAAATCTTTTTAGCTTTTGTGCGAAGAAGTGCATCCTGTTGCATTGGAACCATGAGATGTGGCATGACCGATGAAAACCAAGATCCTGGTCCCATAGTGATCCAGTCAGCTACTCGAATTGCAGTGAGTGCTTCTAAGCGAGCCTGCGGATTTTCAGGAATCACGCGAAGGGATTCAATACGGCCCTTTGCTGTAGCAACTTCCTTTTGTCCTCTAACAACTATTCGACCAGTTGAAGTATTAAAAGTTCCTTCAATATCTAAGGCAGTTTCAGCCATAGGTAGCACTCGGCCAATAACTTTTAACAACTGACCGACGCGATCTAAACCAATGACAGGGTCTTCGTTTTCATTCCAGAGTGATGCAAGTAAGAGATTGCCCATAGCATGGCCATTAAGCGGTCCATCACTTTCAAAGCGGTGTTGCATGATGTTGGCCCATGTGCGACCCCATTCATCATCTGCACACAAAGCAGCTAACGCCATACGCAGATCACCAGGGGGCAAGATGGGAAACTCTTCGCGCAAACGACCACTAGAACCACCGTTATCAGCAACGGTGACAACTGCAGTTATGTCATTGGTGAGTTGGCGAAGCGCCGATAAAGTTGCGGCAAGGCCATGGCCTCCCCCAAGTGCAACTACTTTTTGCACTATCTATTCTCGCCCAACATCTCGATGCGTTGCATAGGCAGAGCGATCATTAGAACTTAGTTGAAGGGCAATCTCTTCGGCTACGGCAACGCTGCGATGCTTTCCACCTGTGCAACCCACTGAAATCGTTACGTACTTTTTACCCTCGTTCATGTATCCAGGAATCATCGAATTGATGAGTGCGACATAGTCCTTCACAAACTCACTCACACCTTCACTACCCAATACCTTCTCACTCACTTGCGTCGTTAAGCCGGTAAGAGGTCGCAGTTCAGGAATCCAATGTGGATTTGGAATAAAGCGGCAATCCAAAACTAAATCTGAATCAACTGGAATTCCATACTTGTAGCCAAATGAGAGGACGTTAATGCGGATTCCCTGAATCTTTCCCCCACCAAAAATCTCACCAATTCTCTTTTCCAACTGGTGCACATTCAAATTCGTTGTATCAATAGCAATATCGCACTCAGCTCGTACTTCTTCAAGCTTTGCTCTCTCGCGAGCAATTCCATCAACTATGCGATCTCCGCCTTGCAGAGGATGTGGTCTGCGAGTTGATTCAAAGCGCTGCACTAGCGCTTGATCTGTGGCATCTAGGAATACAAGACGGTATGTAGAACCATTCTTCTTTAGCTCTGCTAATGCAGCAGTTAACTCATCAAAGAAATGTCCACCACGAACATCAACTACAACTGCATACTCTTTTCCTTGTGTTCCCGTGCCTTTGCCAACTAGAGCAGGTAGTAAGGCAGGAGGTAAGTTATCAACGACATACCAACCCAGATCTTCCAGAGCATGAGCCACCGTTGATCGCCCAGCACCAGACATTCCGGTTAGGACCAAGGTCTCATTGCTCGTCATGGCTTTATCCTCTTACACCTGTCAAGAACCCACTCACACGCTCCATGCTCTTCTCTAAATAGGCAGGCAGCATCTCCTTGTGTTCAGGGTTTTTAGTCTCATAAAGATAGTTCAGTAGAACCAGTCGTCGCTGCAGCAGTAGGGAGTCCATTTGAGCCTTGGTGTAGGTGGGTAGTTCGCAGACCGTTCTATACCCCTCCAACACTGCCGCATCCTGCTCGGGAGTATCTAAGTAATACAAGGTGATTGCTAAATCTTGATGCGGGATTCCATAGCCACAATCATCAAAGTCAAAGATGAAGAGTTCACCTTCATGCCACATCAGATTCCAGCCATGAAGATCGCCATGAATCACCTGAATTGGATTTGCTGAAAAAAGATCTCTTGTATCAGCCTCAATAATATCGACCGCAGATTTTATTGCAGTGAACTGTTCCTTTGTTAGCAAGCTCTTAGAACTGAGCAAAAAGTCCTCAGTCCCCCACAACCAATCACTAAAGGTTGGAAGTACGGCTTCTTCTGAAAGCATAAACTCACGTGAACTTTGATGCATCCGTGCCATTGCAGCACCTAGTGCCACTAATTGCTCATGTGTTGGTTCATCACCAATCTCTTCACCTTCAAGCCATGTGTAGAGAATGCCAGAGACTTCTTCTCCTGATTCGGCGTGCAGAATCGAAGAGATATAACTGTCTTTACTATTTGCAACAGGTCTTGGAACTTTCAGCCCTGGGACCCTTGCTATGAAGTTAACAAACTCAATTTCACCATGCATGTTCTCCAGCGTTCGAGTCGAATTCACGTTGATGCGTAAAGCGTATTGATCTCCCGCGCCGGTAACTACTGAAAAAGTGGCATTGAATTCATAGTTAATGCACTTAACCTCAACCTCACTTAGACCATAGCCCGCGAGCATCTCTCGTGCCGTCTTAGTGAAAGACTCTATTTGTTGCTCGGTTGTAGAATTAAAGAAATCTGCACTCACTACTTACTCTCCACTATCTCACCTGTTGCTGTGTTTACTTGTTGTGAACTCATAGCCGCAAGTTGCTCACCAATAACCGCAGCAATCTTGCTTCCTATACCCGGCGTTGCAGCGATATCTTCCACGGTTGCCTTGCGAATAGCTGCTACTGAACCAAATCGTTCCAGTAATGCTTTTCTGCGCGCTTGTCCCAACTGCGGTATCTCATCAAGAATCGATTCCAGCATTACCTTTGAACGTCTAGAGCGGTGGAATGTGATGGCAAATCTATGTGCCTCATCGCGAATACGTTGTAAGAGATAGAGACCTTCACTGGAGCGAGGAAGGATGAGTGGGTCAGATGAACCTGGCACCCACACTTCTTCTAATCGCTTTGCAAGACCGCACAGTGCAATGTCCGTTATTCCGAGTTCTGCTAACGCACGTGCTGCTGCATTGACCTGGGGCTGACCACCATCAACAACAATGAGTTGTGGTGGATATGAGAACTTACTTAACTTTCCAC
>ENA-OSIY01002238-OSIY01002238.1-marine-metagenome-genome-assembly--contig:-NODE-2238-length-10139-cov-7.764262_pt1 | contig 10139 bp, 7 predicted proteins | sample MGYA00237884_ERZ534233 | MGnify/ENA primary metagenome ERZ534233 (study PRJEB26412, sample SAMN06343840) | marine metagenome | isolation source: estuarine water | place: USA: Columbia River Estuary... | reverse complement strand
TAAACCTTCCTGTACCATTAACATCTAGTTTATATCCTGCATCTGTTGAAGTGTTTATTAAGACGTTACCTCCACCTATTACAACAGGACTACCATATAAAAACAAGGCATTTCTAGTAGAACGAGTATCATCCCTTGAATCAATTGCAACTCCTGTTAATCCATAATCAGCACCATTTCTAACCTCAAGATTAACATTTGATGCAGTTGCAACAACTAATTTAGCAAGTGGTGTATTTACCCCTATACCTACACTGCCCCCCATTAAATTAATACTACCACCGCTTCCGCCTGTTGCATTTGCACTTAATTGTAAAGCATCATAACTTAATATATTTAATCCATTTGGAACGTATCCACTTGCTCCATTTCCTCTTAATATTCTACCTGCTACAAACCCTGCACCATTACCAAAATCTTGATAATGTTGCGCACCACTACTATTATTATTTGTATATAAAACGGAGGTTGTTGTTGCACTATTTGTAAACGTAGCACTAGTCCCACCCAAAGCACCTGTAAACCTTCCTGTACCATTAACATCTAGTTTATATCCTGCATCTGTTGTAGTTCCTATTAATACATTTCCATTATTTTTTAACATCATTGTGTAACCTACACCAATGCTATAAAAATATAAATCATCTGTATTACTTTTTGATATTTCGTATTTTGAAGTACCTGAATTATTTGCAAAAGCTAATGATGAATATTCATTTGAACTTGCATTTAATTGTATTTTAGTTTGTATTGTACTATTAAATGTAGCTGCTCCTGTAGAGGCTATGGTAAGTTTTGTAGAAGGTGCTGTATTTGCAGCGCCTGTTTGAAAAGCTATTGTTTCACCTAAAGTAATAGTTGAACTTCCTATTGTATTATCATCAAATACATAAGCACTTCCATTATAATAATTATTATTTTGTAAAAAAGTTGCACCAAATGCTGCTCCTATATGTGTTTTAGCACTTGTCGCAGCCGCAATAGTTATTGCATTTGTATTATTAGTAGTTCCACTATTAGCAGTTAATAAAGAACTAAACGTAGCACTAGTCCCAAACAAAGCACCTGTAAGTGTACCACCTGTTAATGGTAGATATCCACTTAATGCTGATGTAGTTGCATAGGTATTAGCAGCCCTTTGCCTGCTTAATATAGATGCGCTTGAAGTATCTACTAATAACGTTCCGCTTGTTGTAATTGTGCCACCGCTTAATCCTAATCCTGTTGCTATGCTTGTAACCGTTCCACTTGTTAATTGTGATGTTAGCGCAAGCGTTCCTGTTGCAGATGGTAAGGTGTAATTATAAGTTCCGTTAGATAATGTGCTGCCAAATGTCGCAATACCTACCGACTTAAAAGTTCCATTAACTTCTAATTGATAAGCAGGCGCATTTGTTTTTATCCCTACATTTCCCCCTGCTTGTAAAGTAATTACTGGTGTAGCTACTCCCGATTCATTGAAATTAATATCGTTATTATAAGATGAAAAATCCCATAATTTATTTGATGACGACGTATTTTTAAAAATCAATCCTCCAGTACTATTATCGGTATTCATTAATATATTACCACCATAACTCCCAACTTGTAACGCACCATTTACACCAGCAGTTGTACTTACACTAACTGCATTTCCATCATCTTTTATATTGCTATTCCCTATTGTAGTTGCTGAAATAAATTTAGGAACCGTGTTAGTTGTTCCACTTAATGCGTCTGCTTTTGTATTGATACGATTTGATAGCGAAGCAGTGTCACTACTATTTAATTTTGTGTTTATACGATTTGATAAACTTACAGTATCTGCATAATTCATTTTACCATTAAAGGTTGACCAATCCGCAGACTTTAAAGCACCTCGTTTTGTTGCGCTTGCAGTCGGTAAATTAAAAGTATGTGTATCAACTAAACTGTTAATATTAAAATCACTTCCTACCGTATCAACTGCCAAATATTGAGTATTTGCAGCCAACCCATTTAACGAAGTTACACCACCGGCAAAACTTGTTGTAATTAAACACAAATTCCCATTTTGGGTATGTAGTGTAATTGTCTTACCCGAAGTAGTAACATAAACCCTTACCGCTAATCTATCTGTAACATTTAGCATAGTGTACGGAACCGCTAAAGAACTTAAATATAAATCCGTAACTGTTCCCCCCGTTATGCCTTCTGGATTTGCTGAACCACTTGCAATTGTTGTGAAATTAGTTCCATCGTATTTTAATAATTCAATATAATAAGTAGGCAAGCCACCACTTGAAGAAGCACTAAAAAACATTTCAAAATTCCAAGCACCAGCCGGAATTTCAGTTCTATTTGGGTCTAAAGAATCAGTAATAAATTGCGCAATTAATCCGTTGCCCTGTGCGTTTGTTCTTGTGAAATCTGCATTAGTTCCAATTACTGCGTCTTTGCTCATTTCATAATAAGTACTTCCCCCAATAGTTCCCTGACTTGTACCACCATTTAAATAATAATCAACCGAAGAACCACCGCTTGCGCCTGATGGCAAAGTAGCTAATTGACCATCACCACGAATATATTGTGCTGCCGTTCCTGATCCTGTTACTGCAATCGTTCCTGTGCTTGTTATAGGGCTATTAGAGACGTTAAAAGCAACTGGCATTGATAACCCTACACTTGTTACCGCAGCAGTTAAATAAGGGTCTAACATTGCCGCAGTATCGGTATATTTAACACGAGCATTTATAGCGCTTTGGTAATTAGATAACATACTAGCCGTATCACTAATATTTAATTTTAGATTAATCCTATTGGAAAGGCTTGCCGTATCACTAGCATTTAATTTTAAATTTATTCTATTACTTAAAGAACTTGTATCTGCTTTTCTTAAATAAGGTGAAAGCATAGAAGCAGTATCTGAAATATTTACTTTTAAATTAATTCTATTGCTTAAAGAAACTGTATCGCTTGCACCTATTTTTGCATTGATTCTATTTGATAAACTTACTGTATCCTCTACCAATGCGATTGTACCTGCACGAACTGGTAAATTATAAGAGAAAGTAGTACCGCTAGTTGGATAATTAAAATAAGCACCCTTTTGACCGCCAGTATAACTAGTATAAAAATAGTATCCGCTATTATTAGAACTTATAGAAGTATATCCTAAAGTAGAAGCACCACCTGCGCCGACTTCATTTTTTATTTGTAAAGAATAATCTGCATTTAATAAAGTTCCTGTTAAATTATAACTTCCTAAAGTAACATTATTTGTAGCACCACTATAAGGCACATATCCGGTTAATGCGCCACCATAATTAGGTATATTTAAAGTAGTTCCTAATAAGGTTGCTAGTCCTCCAGTGCCAATGGTAGTCAATATTAAACTATCCATTTTTTTATTAATCCTATCCGATAAACTTGCAGTATCTAATTTCCTTAAATACGGTAAAAGCATCGCTGCCGTATCCGAGTATTTAACCCTCAAATTGATTCTATTTGAAAGGCTTAAAGTATCTCCTTTTCTTAAGTAAGCAGATAACATTGATGCAGTGTCTGAAATATTTAATTTACCATTAATTCGATTGCTTAATGAAACACTATCAATATTTATTTTAATCCATTGTGTACCACTATAAACATAAAAACCGCTATCGGTTGTATTCCATCTTATTTGCCCTGCATCCCTTCCACCAGTAATATTTCTTAAAGAATTTATACCAGTTGGAATAGTTAAAACACTATCAGTTAAAAACCTTTTTACAGGTCCATATCCAGCCTGCGGCATAGCTTGGTAAACCTGCGCTTTTAATCCAAAAGATAAAAATAATAAAACTATAACAATGGCACGTTGCATCCTGTAAATTCGTTTTGTGTTGAAATATTAATTGTTAATTCTACTCCGGCTAAATAATCCTCGTACTTATCAGAAATTGCATTGAAGGAAACATTATCATCTATTGAATAATCTTTTCTACCTGTTCTCATAAGGGTTAAAATATCAGAAGCAGTTTGAATTTGGTCACTTATAACATCGTTTTCAAATTCTGCCTCCTTACCGCTTTTATCTAAAAAGAAAAATTGAACATTAAAAACTTGTTCTCTGCCTATATTTATACTGCCGGAATTAACCGAAAAGCAAGCTATTGGATAAACTGGCTGCTCATCTCTTAACAACCACTCTTTTGGGGTTGTGAACTTTGCCGTTTCTATCATTGCATGGCTTTGCAGTAGGCTTGTTATTGTTGTTATTAACTGGTTGTAGGTCATGAAATAAAACTTTTTGAATTAATGCTTTTTTATAAGCCATAAATTTATCTTATTGTAAATGAAAATACTTCGCCAGCTTGCGTTAAATCTCCGGTTGATAATGTAACTACACTATTAACAATTTGCAAGTACATTGGGTTTGCAGTTGGTAAATTAGTAATTCCCTTAACTAGTCCTGACCTAGTTGCAATCAATACCACTTTATTAGATAATCCACCAACTGAAAAGCTATTATCTCCGGCTGCCGGTGTATGGTAAATAGTTGTTGCCCCATCGGTGGTTGCATTGTTTGAAAATACCCTTATTCCATCAACTACATTACCTAAATAAATAGGACTTGTGTATGCTTTCAATTCAGGGAAAATAACATCCAATCCAGTTGCAGGATTAAAGTATTGAGAATATAACAAATAGTTTTCCCTTAAATAATTAATTAATCTTTGCTTATAAAATTCAGCCGTTTTTTTATATTCATTTCCAATCAATTCCAAATCCGCCCTACTTGGTGCGTTGCTTTCCTCACTTGTTTTTTGCAATATACCTTTACTGAAAAATTGATAACCCAATCCGAAAGGTAAAAGCGACATCGTATACCATACAAGGCAATCGGTTATATAATTATCCAACAAAACTTTTTCTAAATTAGATAAGTTATCTGCTTCAACACCTGACTGTAAACGAAGATATAAGGTTGAACCTAAAGCAGGCTGCAAATATAAATCCTGTGCTACCTTAATATGTGGCTTTAATTGTTTACCATCAATTGCGTCACTTATCCCAGTTCTGCTTTTAATTAAATTCTCCGATATGAATAATATATTTGCGCTCATTTATTTCTTTTTTTGAATTATTAAAGCCTTCCATTCATGCCGGCATTGTGTATCTATTACTCCGTCATTATTCCAAAATCCTCCAACCCTATCAAATACCGAATAACCTAGCGCCACACTCATTTGCTCAATCCTTGCCCTTGACCATAATTTAGTTGTTGCAAGTTCCATCATTTTAACACAAAATATACGTGATGGATGCGCTGGTGTATTTCTTTCTGAACTTGGTACAATGCTTCTCCATGCGTAAGTATAACCAATTTGCAAAACCAATGGACTAGGTTTTGGTACATCAGCTTTAATGCTTGTCCTTGTTCTTTCTATGATAATATCTTTCCCTACCTTTACTTCTTTAATATCAATAATCTTATTATCAATTAAACTTTTTAAGGTTGCATCAATGACCTTTATATCCTGTTTTAAGACCTGTGAAAGTACTTCGCTAGTAATTCTCTTATCCTTGTTGAGATAGCCCAAAATATCAGCCTCTAATTGGCTCAATTGCTTATTCTCTGCAAAGTGATTAAAGGTATTTGCTGGCTTTTCGCTTAACACTTCATAATCGCTTAAATCATCACTAAACTTTTCAAACATTTCTACCAACTCCATTTCGTTGTCATCGCTTGAAAATGTAGCAGGGTCAGCATCCAAACCAAGAAAAGTATTTACATCGCTATCGGTAAAAGCAAATCCATTCTTTAACATCAATGCAGCTTGTTCCTTTGTTAGCTTACCATTTGTAAACTGTCTAACGATACGCATTACATTTTGGTATTGTCTGCCTGTTAAGTTTTTAATAGAATCATTGCCTAATCCTTGTGGTGCTGGCATTGAACCATCCGGTACTACCGTTCCACCAACTGCCGGAATTAATCCAGCCAATGAACGTATTTCATCCGGTGTCATTGATTCCAAAACCTTATTTGCAACTAATGGACTTAAGGCATTTATATTATCACTAATTACTTGTGCTTGTGTTTTGATACTTGGCTCTAAAGGTTCTTTTCCCATTATTTCTCTTATCTCATCTTTAGTAAGATTTTGCGCCATTACCGATTCGCCAAATTCAAACCCTAAAGGTTCAACTGGTATCAATTCATAATCTCCCACAATACCTACATAATCAAATAAAATATTAAATACTTCCTCAATCGCTTGTTGTCTTTCGTTTACGTATGTATTTGAAAAGATAGTGTAAGCGTCTCTTATCTCGGTTGAACCGCCAAGTTGACCTTCTGTTTTAATCCCGAATAAACTAGGCGATGTAACCTGATGGCAGGCGAATATTTCTTGTTGAATTAAATTATTTACATTGGTAAAATCTTCTTTGGTTAACATGGTAGAAGATAACGGCAATATTTCAGCACTATTATCTTTTGACTTGTTAAACATTATCACAACCCTATCCCCTTCGCTTCCTGTGAACTTCTTTTTTATTCCCCTTTCAACCGCTTCCTTTGCTTCCTCTGCTGGTTCACCACCATTTAAGTTAATTAAAGTTGTAGCTACAAAACCGTCTTTTGCATTTCCTAAAATATGCCTGCTTACTTGTACATCGCTTTCGATATAATTTAATCCTTGAAAGTAATTAGGCAGCGGATAGATATCTGATTTAGGATTGTATTGTTTTACAAATAATATTTGACTTGCTACTGGGTCGTTAATATTAAAAGCTGGGTAGTACCTAGGCTTTTCTTTATTATCTGACCAATCATTTTTTACCTGAAATTCATTTTGTTCTTTATTCGTTCTTACTTTATGATATTCAAGGTGATATACATCTTTAATTTCACCTAATAAATTATAAATTATTTGTAAATAATAACCTCCAAAAAGTTCATCGTCTAAAATACATTTTTTAGTGATTTGATTCCAGCTTTCACCCTTTACATTTGCCTTTTGTTCTATGCCATCCCAACCTTGACCAAATATATAATTAGTTTTGCTTTTGATGATAGCACCATGTTTTGGACTTTCATTATACAAGCCTATAAGGTAATCAGGATAATTGTTATTTAAACCAAATTCAACGTATCCTTTGCCTTTCTTTTCCTCAAATTTAGGTTGCTCCGCTTGTGCGAATTTAACCGTAATAATATTTTTATAATTATTCTCCATAAGTAACGAAATTATTATTTTGTTCTTCGTATTTTGTTGGTTCAAATGCAGTTGCTGGATTAAGATACATAAAACCTTCCTCAACTATTAACCCTGCTACTGTAAAATCAGTTACTAATACTTTTTGATGTATAGTATAACTCCAAAATCCTTCCTCTTTTAAATCAAAAAAGTTATTTACCGTAAATGCAAATTTATCATATCTGCCAGTTATACTCTGATTTGTAGCCATTAACTTAACCACATCAAGCGTTATCCTGTGGATAAACACAAATAAAAAAAATGGGTTATCGATGGTAGCCTTTTCAGTACCAGTAAAGTAAATTGTTTCGGTAAGTCCTTTCGTTAAATTTATCATAAGAAAAAACCCCGACTTTCATCGGTCGGGGCATAAATTAATAAATTAAGAATTGTTATCCTGCAGTAGTCAAAGCCAAACCTAATGCGTTTGTAACTTCAAAGAAATCTTCTCTTTCACTAGCTTCAAATTTCAACACATATCCTTGGGCATCAGCAGCAGCAGCGCCACTTGTGCCAGTGCTTGCAGCTAAATACATTCCGAACTGTTTACCGTACATTCTATAAGTGCCATCCTTATCTAGGGTAACTGCAACGACTTTATTTTTACTTAAAGTTGTTATAATGTTTCTAGTGGTGGCATCCCTTTTATTGATAGGGAAATCCAAAGTTTGCTCAAAAAACAAAGTACCATTTTCGATTGAACCAGTTGGATTGCTTGAAGCAACTGCACTTGATTTTGTAGGTATCTCGAATTTATAAAACTTTTTACCAGCTACTTTTGTAATTCCTGTAACGATACCACTAGCATCAAGTATTGTTACGTTTCCAAATTCTGCGAAATATACTGCATCAATTCCACCTACTGAATCCCGACAGTCTATTGTATATCCGCTTACGATTGCACAAGCCATATTGATAATATTAAATAGGGCGATATTTAACTACCGCCCTATGTTAGAAAATTTAGATTGCAGCGATGAAAGAAGTTACTTCGTTTGTAAAGGCAACGTTTACTCCCATTTTAAATTCAACTCTATAACGTACATCGTTATTATCTTCGCTATACCACATTTTATATGAACCTTCTTCATCAACCAAATCAACCGCTAAAGCCATATTTGAAAGACTGATTGCATAAGCATCACCAGTGCCATTTAAACCATTTACGCTAATCACTTCAACGTTAGTTGCAGGTAGGATAAATGAAGCAGCTTGAGAATCTTGTGGGTTGTAAGAGAACATATTTTTCTCTCTATAAGCCAAGATCAAAAGTCTATACCAATCATTACCAACAAATATTTTTACATCACCTTTGCTCAAAACTTGAACAGGGATTGCTTTGTAGATACCTTCAGTTGCAGCGATAATGTTTGAAGCGTTAACGGTTACAATTGGAGAACCTGTTACACCTGTGTAACCTGATACGTTGGCAAGTACTGGTGAACCAGCAGCAATCAATTTTTGTAATCCGTCGAATTTGTTGGTGTTGGCGGTAGCGCCTGTTGCGTCTCCCTGCCATATTGCAGTTTCAAGTTGAGAAGCGATACGGATATTCTTTTTATCGAAGTATGCTTTTTGGAAATCTGCATTACCAAAGTCCTCATATGTACTGCCCGCTTTGAGCGCCTCTTGGAGGAAATAATTTTCGAAATCCTTCGGGCAAATTTTTTCTTCTACTTTAATTTTACCAACTGTAATAGTACGTTGACTAAAAGTAGTTGTACCACTCGCATCGAAAGAGCAAGACTGTGCAGCAAATACCGCATCGGTTTCCATCAAAGGAATAGCAACAGAACTTTTTACGTTTGGTATAACGATACCGCTTGCAAGAATTAACTGCTGTGTTTTTGCGTCAAATACAGCACTGGTAAGTAGTGGTTTAACAAGTTGTTTTGTGTATGCGGATAATCCGCTAAAAGCTAATGCCATGATTTTTTTTTATGTTTAATTTAATTAAATAAAATATTAAGATTCTTTTTTTCTACTTCTTCTTTAAAAGCGTTTGATGTTCTTACTGAACTATCAGGTGCTTGTACTGGTGCTTCCACAAGTAAAGTTGATAATTTTAAAAGTTCATCGATTACTTTATTTGCTTTTTTCATTTTAACTTCGTAATCAGCAAAACGTTGTTCGTAGGCTGAAAACTTAATTTCATAATTAGCAAACTTTTCAGATGTCAATGTTTCGAATGCGGCAAACTTTGTTCCCATATCTTCAACGATAGGTTCTCCAATTGGCTCTACTGGTTCAACTCCTGTACCTAATTCGATTGCAGTAATAACGCCATTATCTCCGATAGTCATTTTTGTACCGTCTACTAATTCAGCTTCTCCGGGCAATGCAGCACTACCATCAATCATTACGATACCGCCAACTTCAAGAACGTCAATCATAACTTTGCCGCCATCTTTTAGTTCGTATTCTTTTGGTTCTACCATTGGGGCAGCCATAACTTCAGGTGCAGCTAATTCGTTAAAATATTGCTTTACTTTTTGTAAAATTTCTTTTGCTTCCATAATACTATTATATTGATTTTTAAAAACTGTTTAAAATTTCCCTTAATTCTGCTAATTGTTTTTCATCTTCAGACATTTGTTTTTGTGGTGTTTCATAGTCAAACATTCCCTCGACGCTAAATCCTTTTACTTCACCTGACTTTACTAATTCCCAAACTTTAGGATTCTCAACGTAGAAACTACCAAACCAAGTTCCATCTGGTAAGTCTTTAAATGCTTCCATTGGTTTAATACCTCGCTTTGAATCGCTTATAAAACTTTCAAACATTGTTACCCCTTCCACTTGCATATCTGCCTCGTGCATTATGTTTACGTTCTTTTGGTAACCCTTCTTACTAAACTTGATTGCTATTTGTTTAATTGTCTCAACTGAAAACTTTACATAATGCTCTCCGAACTGTTCTGAATTTCTATAAAT
>ENA-OSIY01002237-OSIY01002237.1-marine-metagenome-genome-assembly--contig:-NODE-2237-length-10143-cov-5.688556_pt1 | contig 10143 bp, 12 predicted proteins | sample MGYA00237884_ERZ534233 | MGnify/ENA primary metagenome ERZ534233 (study PRJEB26412, sample SAMN06343840) | marine metagenome | isolation source: estuarine water | place: USA: Columbia River Estuary... | reverse complement strand
ATAGGAACATGTTCTTCTTTATAAGAAACAGGATCATCCCAACTTGTGTTAATATGTGTAAATGGATTTGCATCGTATTGACGCTTTACTTTACTGCCAGTGATAGTAATCTTATAATCCAATAAGACTTGACGAACGCTGTCTTGTTTATACATAACCTTCTTGATTTATTATAAGTGAATCAATCTTTGCTGTCAATTTATCAACATCCAATCCATTTGCTGTATAGCCCTCAATTAAACAATCTTCATAACCATTACTAGGAAGTTCTTCCGGTCCTTTGCTAGTCATAGTATAAGCCATGGCAACGATATGTGTCATATTGTCAACTAGTGTAGATGGATTAACTACTACTTCAACTTTGTTATAGTAAAAAGGATATCCTTCTAGTCGATCCAAGGCACGTTCACAGTCTTCAGTGATATCCCAAAGAACACCTTCCATTTCACTGCCTTCTACTCGATCAATATCAGCATGAAGTCTAAACTTTAGTTCAAAGCCTTTTAATGTACAACGACCAAGATTAATTGCCCTAGGACAGCGCATTGTCATCTCGGCAATGTTTGTATTCATGCCATAGGCAAAGTAATATCTTTTCAAACGTTGACCTCTTTAACATTCTTTACAACAAAACTACGCCACCCTTTGGCATTGACATCAAATACAGAAATGATGTTTGTATTTTCTTTTTTATTACCAACATCTTCTTTTAACAAAAATGGTGGAAGGAATGTAGGATTCAGTGTACATTCCATTGTTCTACTATCACCATCTTTTTTAGTAAAATTGACTGTAACAGTTCCAAACTTTAATTGTTCTACTAGTTGTGTTCTAAAATTCAACCATTCTGTGTCAGTCCAATTACTGGACTTTGTTTGCAATTCTTTGTTTAATGTATTCGTCATTATGTATCCATTTGTTATTAACTAAAAATCCCCATTCACGTTTTTGAGGACCAGGCATAAACATAGTCCAGCAATCTACACCTTCGCATAGTTCAATACGATGATAAGAAGTAGCACTACATACACGGAAATGGCCAGGACCACGGCGCATTCTTTGCTCACCAATTTTTTGGCCTGCGGAGTTAAATTGCGGAACCCATTCATAATAACCACCTTTTAGTATTAGAGTAGCGTAAGGCCATGGATGATCATGCACATCATCGGGGTCTGACTTAAGGAACTTGTGAAGAAAGATATTAAAGGGGAAATGCTTTCTATCTTTAAGAAATAGGTAGTAGCGTTCGAGATAAGGTTCATTTTCTTGTCTATCCATTACAATACGTTTACGGCCTAAACGTTCTAATGTATTTAAAAACAATCTAGCCAATGACATATATTTCCTTTAAAAACGTTGGTTAACTACAAATCCCACTGCGTGATCTTTAACGCCTTCTTGTCCACGGAAGTTCTGACGATTCTCTAAGAACGCTGTTACATCTGTAGAGTTCTTTTCAGAGAACTTGTAATATACACCTGCTCGTACTTCACGTACATCTGCCGCTAAACTACCACGATGTTGCTGAATAATATTAAAGTCACTGTCAAGTCCAACTGGTGCTGTGATATCTGCTCGGGCATGATAAACACTAACCGGTTGATAAAACATCATACCTAAAGTATTCTTACTATCAAGTTTGCGTTCTGCGCCTAGTGTCCATGAGTAACTCAAAGCAGGACTAATATTTTTAACATTGTCACTGTTGGCACGAGTAACAGTTATACCATGTTGTGCGTTGGCATATACCTTTGTACCACCAAACTCACGACTAGCACCAACTCCGACGAACTGTGTGGTACTAGACATGTTATTGCCTTGACCATTAAATCCTGCCACACTATTGCCTAACCATGTGTTAGCTTCGGAGAACACGCCTGCGGAATAACGAATGTTAACGTCACCTACAGATTTATTTACAGCAACTTCGACCATGCCCGGTGTGCCAACATTGTCTTTGTACATGGCAACTTCGACGTTGTCTACACGTACACGATTTTGATCTGTGTAACTGTTAAACAAGGCATAGTTGTTTTGTGTAGAATATGGCATTGATGCCTGTGCGACATTGAATGATCCGGTCTTATTGTAGGCTGTTAGTACCTTGCTGTTTACATAGAAGTCACGTTCAAAACTATCTACTACCATTAGGCTACTAGTCTTGCCTGTACCGGCACTACCTGATGTAACAATGATTGAGCCAACGCTGGCAACTGTGGCACCACCTAAACGTCCTGTAGTTGGAATACCAACAGCACCGACCGGGCGTGTAGCACGATCCAAGTCCATCATTCCTTGACCCATTGTTGTCACAGAGTAACCTGGCAAGTTTTTGTCAGCAGTTACCAACAACAAACGAACAATATTAGCACCTGTCATCTGTGGCCACATTTGATGTACAATGGCAACACCACCTGAAATAGCAGGAGCCGCCATTGACGTTCCTGACATTGTTGACAAACCTAATTTATTAGTTGTTGTGGCTCCTACCTTAGGTACTGTGGATGTAATACCTACGCCCGGAGCAAGCAGATAAAAGTCTGATACTTTATATTTGTCTTGGCAAGTTGTACCAACCATAACCATACACAATTGAGCGGCACCGTTGTTATTTGTACCAACAGACTTATTTGTTTGTTCGTTCCAGTTACCGGCAACAATCATTTTGCCACCTAACAACAAATTACCTTTACTATCTGTAACTGCGGCAAGTTGACTAATACCTCCTGACCATGGAGTATTATCATTACCTGCGGCTACGACTAGTACAGTTTCTCCTGTTAATGCCGCGGCCCACTGTTGGGCATTCATACCACCAGGCAATTTGCCTGTGTTTGTAAATGCGGTTTTATACACACCCGGTGATACTAATTGTGCTTTAAGCGAAGTTTGAGATAGAGCAACACTGATTGATAAGTTGGCCACATCTGCTCGATTACTTGCCGCCCATTGAATGGCAGGAATTAATGTGTTAACAGTTACAAACCCATTTGTTGTAACCTTGCCAATAATTAAATTAGCGTCAAAGGCAACCCCGTGTACACCTAATCCGTTTTTAGCGGCCGCCGCAATACCGGCAACGTGAGTACCGTGTCCTACCTTGTCAACAATACTTCCACTATTTGAAAAGTCTTTGACAAATAAGATTTTACCGTTCTTAAAATCTTCATTAGTAGTGTCGATACCAGAATCTATAATAGCAATAATGCTACCTTTACCTGTGTATCCTCGAGAATATGCTGTACTTGCTTTAATAGATGCTAGTGTGCGACTTTTGTAGTACTCACCAGTTTCCCAAGTTGACAATGTTTGTGCGGACAAGCCGGTATAGGCCAGTGCCAAACTAGCTACTAATGCTCGGAGTTTCATAATGGATCCTTACTTAAGGTTGGTTAATAAATCACTAGCACTGAAGAATCTCTGTGTTAAATCTTCAGCCTGTTTACGTAATTGAGGAATTTGTTTGTCATAATTCGTCATCAACGTAATGATATTGTAGCACAGATCTTGCCGATGAGCAAGATAACTGTCCCAATCTTTTGTCCAAATACTTGGATATTTGAATCCTTGATAGTACATTTCGGAATAACTTAACCGATCTGGAACTAGCGGAATGGCATCTACAATAGCACCTTCATAACATCCGATGCCCAAAGTTTCTTGTAGGCTACAACTAAACACCATTTTGGCTTCGCCCAAAAGATTATGGTATTCATTTTTGGTAAGTTCTTGATCTTGGCATACCACAAACTCATATTGGGGTAATTGTTGTTTTAGATCTCGGAAAATTTCAACTTGTTTTTCTGGAGCAATACGATGTGGGAACAAGATAAGATCACGTTTGGGCATATTCTTATACATGGTTAATGTACTATCCATATACTCCATAGGCCAACCTGTGCGTACAATCTTTTCTTTGGCAAAGTATTTTACAACATTCGAATCTCTTTCGAGCAAGTTGTTACAAAACATTTGGATATGAAAGTCTGTGGCAAAGTAGTTGTGATCAATGGCGTAAAAGAAACTCTTTTCTGCGTGACGTACCCAAGGAGCATCGCCAATTAATCGACCTAGGAAGTCAGCAGGATCATAACTACCGGCATGCCAAAGTGCGTGAATCTTGACAGGAATGCCAAGTAGTTCACTCATGTATTTTAAGTTAATAATGCCCGGGTGCCAAGCATCAGTAAAAAGAAAGTGGTCGCCAGCATGAATGCGTCCATCACAAAATAATCTGCTAACTTGCTCAACTTGGCTAGACTTATAGATATTAGTCCCACCAAAATTAAGAAAGGCGCCAGGAGTAGTGGCACTAGGAATGTCCGTAGGGCCAGAGATAATTTGAACATTGTGTCCTGCCTTTTTAAGTAGATTAGGTACATGAGACTTCCATTGTCCCGTGTACCTAGTTTCTACGCTTTCCAGATCAATTAGGAAAACGTTTGCCATTTTATTGTTCCTGGCGAGCGCGGCTTTCGCGACGGGCTTTGCGTTCAAGATACTCTTGACCACGTTGAAAGTTACGATACGCATCGGATCTATAAAGATCTTTTGGTTCGAACGCAATCAAGTTAAACCGGCAATAGTCTAACCAGTTATCAAGATCATCAAAGATCTTTGTAACCTCGGGCTTCATGCGAAGAGTCTTTTGAATGTATTGTGGCTGTGCCATTTGAATTTCCTATTTAAAGGGAGTTAAAAAATTTAAGGAAAGCGCCATTCTCGCCGTCCTCACTTACATCAATCCAAGTCTCACGACCTGGATATCTTGCGTTGATTGTTGCGTTAAGTTCGCGAGCAATCATTTCGCAGGATTTGTGGTTAAGCTCTAACGTACCATCGCTGTAGCACTTTTCAAGCCAACGCTTAAACTGGATAAATTCAATATCGCGATCATCGTGTGTGACAGCAATATAAACTTTAAAATGGAAGATATGGCGATGCGGTGTTCCTAGGAACGATACATCATATTCATCGCCTGTGGCAAGTTTAGGATCTGTAGCCGCTGCCGGATACATATGAATACCTTCCTTGCGAAAGGTAACCCAGATCATAGATGCTTCACTCATTCTGCTGTCTTCTTAGCTTTGATAGTTGTCTTAGCTGTAGGCTTTGCTGGCTGTTCTGGAAGATTGTCTTTTAACATATTCATCATTTCCCACAACTTCCAGTCAATGCTTTCGAGCAGTTTGAATAGACGTTCTTCTGTAGCGGCAGTTGGTGCGCCTTTTGATACTTTTGCGTTAATCATTTAATTACCTTGTCGTTTTTATATTGATTCCAGTCTGTGAACTTACTACGATCCATTAGTGTATGTAGACTGTGGGACCACACACCGGGATTGGTTGCTTTAAAATCTTTGTCATCGATCTTAATCATTGTATTATAATTCCATAATTTAATATACGGAAGTGGAACTCGAATCTGTGGAATAAAGTTATTATATTCGTTTAGACTATTTTCGAGAAATTCTTCTGATACAGAAATTGGAATATCAAGACTACACAGATACTCTTTATCGAGGAAGTACATAATCATATTTTCCCACGCCTTCCATTCGTCATATGACTTAGGATGGAAACTATGATTAGCACCAAAAAAGATATGTTCTGCTCCGTTTAGATTTATAGCAATCTCATCTGTGGAATGAATTCCTGTAACAAATAATGTTAGTTTTCCAAATGCGGGCGTATGTTCAACTTCAGTTCCTGTAAAGAACTGAATGTTGTCTGATTCGCCGTTGGTATAATCTCGTTTCATGATACTAGTATATGACAATTTAGGTTAATTGTCAAATCCATTTTCTTCCAAATTTCGTAAATTATCATCATCTGGATTGGAAAAATCAATTTGTTTAGCAGTCTTCTCGCTCCAGTCAAACAGATCCTTGTTAGCATAAGCAACAGGGCCACCTTGTAATCGAGCACCTTCTAATGATTTTAAGAAAGAACTAGCTTGATCAATTAATTCAAATGCTTCATCTTTGGTTTTAGTATTAAACAGGTCTTCAATAAAATTGTTAAAGTATAAAATGTTGCGAGGAACCCAATCACTGTATTCATCACTCATGTCCTGCGCTTTAACTTTCTTCCAATGTTTCCAAGTTAACTTATCTTTGGTCTTGGCAATTTCAATGTCCATTAACTGTTGAGCACGTTGTACCGCAACAATATGACATTCAACATTATGACCCATCATTAGAGCATAGGCAAAACTATCCCACGATGTCTTGTTAGGAATCTTGTCTAACTTGTTAAGTCTAGGAACAATATGATAATGTTCAGGATTTAAGTGATCAAATTTAATCTGTTTACCCTTGGCATCTAATCCTAACTCTGCGTTAGTCTTACGCTCGCCTAGATCATAATAGGCAATGTCTGCCATTGTTAATCTACGGCCGATTGACGATTCGAAGGGAAACGGAATGTCTGACCCTGACAATGCTTTGTTATCTGGTGCTTTGTCCATAATAACACTCCAGCGTTTGGGCGTGTGGACTGCGCTGGTGTAGACAAGTCCGTGCGCTGTTGCGATGAACGGTGAGGCGCAATCAAAAGAGATGGTAATTTCTTCATTAATGTGTTTCCTGATTTGTCTTTGAATTAAAGTTAAGTAACAACTCCAGTCAAGTTGTGCTGTACCCAAGAAGTGGATCCAGTTTTTGCCCTTCAGCAAACCATCTTCTCTCAGCGTCATCATACGCTTGAGAGTAATATCCATTTTACACATGTTAGCGCCACCGAAGGCCCAACCTTCTGCTTCCTTACCGGCATACTTGCCTTTAGAGTCGCTGAACTCTTTTACTCCGTCATACCACTTTTCAGCAGTATCCCAGTCACTACCTTGTAGAACATTTAACCACTTAGTTTGACCTAGACGATTCTGTAGGAAATAATCATTGTTGAATCGTGTTTTATCCAGGCAGTCTTCAAATGTTTTTAGTCCTGTCTTAGGGCTGTGAACGTGATCACAGGCCCAAGTAGGAACGTCAAGCATCATTGACCAGTCAGCGGTTACTTCTAACCACTCTAAAATCTTTTGACGAGTCTTATTAGCTTCAGCGCCTTCAAAGTTTAACCAATCAAATTTAAGAACACCTTTACCAATCTGGTATCCACCTGAGTCACCTAAGATCATAGTGTTGTTACGATCTCGTTGCTGAATCATTGATTCTTGTACAAGGCTCTTCTGTAGATCTAACTGTGCGTGACCTGCTGAATACAAACCGTACTTGTATGTAAAGTAGCCTTGTTCAGGATTTAAGAAGTTCATACCTTCAATACCGCGATCAAATCCTTGAGGAATACGATTCTTGGGTACAAAATCTTCTAGTCGTTGTTTAGCAACATAAGTGCTGTAGAAACTACTAATGGCTGGCAAATAGACAGCATAGTCTTTCTGTAATGGGGTTAGGTTAACTTGTTGTTTGGTCATGTTCTTTACTTAATATTATTATAGCATCTAATTGTGTCTTGGCCTTCTTTACATTGTCCAAAGCAAGATTGATGGCAGGATGTTCTCGGGCTAGCTTTTCAAGCATAATCTCATCCTCCATCTTCTGTTTTGCCCACATTAAGATACCTTGAGCTTCTCCAGTTAGACTCACGCTGGCAACATTAGAAGATAACGTCATCCAGCTAGAACCGTCGTAGACTTCGATATTTTGTGTGTTGCCATTGAATCGGGTCATACCAGCACTGGGATTGCTCATATTAACGTAGGGAGTGTAATTACCCCCTCCCGTTACTTGTACAAAAGGTCCGCCGGCCATAACGTCTTTTATCATGCTTGTGCTGGAATAATATATTTGTAAGTAGCAATGCCGCTGTCTAAAGTAATCTGCATAGCGCCTTCATTGCTGAAACTAATCTTAGCATTGTTGGCATCGGCAATTTTAAGAATACTTAAAACGCTGGTAACAGGCCATGTCCAACCTTTGGTTAAGTTACCTGTAACACCTGTGGCAAAAATAAACTCACCACCGTGACTGCTTTGGTCACCGAATGTAAACTTTAAGTTACCGCTGTCTGTCTTAGCCACGAATGTTGTGTGCTCTGTGTTAGCACCTGCTTGGAATTGAAAGCGTTGTACAGCACTCATAGTTGGCTCAACTTCTACGTCCCACTTAACACCACGGAACTTAACTGTCTTAAGTTTCTCGTTGATGATCTCTTGGTTCATAAAGCGATAGTCGTTCTTAAAGTCGCCGTCTTTGTTTTCAAAGTGTAGGCCGACTGGAATTTCTTCACCGTTACGTTGACCTGTAACAACTTCAATCTTAGCATCTTCTTGGTATTCCTTACCGTCTAGTAAGTAACGCAATTTTTCCAATTGCGGCATACCAAATGTACCGATCATGTCTGGATGCGGATTTGTTGTCTCAGCATACATAATAACTGAACGGTCATCTGCCATTGAGTCGATTAGAGTTTTGTCTTCGGTGCCTGTTACCTTAACAATGTTTAGGAAGCCTAATTTGTTTGTGTGGGCAACGATGTCTTGTAGAATGTCTTTCATGATAATTTCCTTTGTATTAGTTTATTTAGGTTTAGGGTAAATGTCAACAGATATTTTATTCAAAGTCGAATAAACTGCCAAATGTATTTGTTTCGGTTGTAGATTCTAGATCCCACTCTAGAACTCCGATGAGGTTATCAAGTTTATTATTGATAATTGTTGCTTCCATCTCTGCGTGATCAAACGGCAGATCCTGGAACCATTTTGGTAAACGAAGTTCGTCTACTGGATAGGCAATACTGGTAAAGCCTAGAGGATTTGCCTTCATCTTACAAACAATAACTTTCATACCATCAACAATTTGTTGACTGTATTTGTCACCGTTCATACGACGTAGAGTGTTCCAGTTAATACTAGCACGGACATGTCCGGGCATATTAGTCTTACCAGATTTGGTTTCTTTGGCTTCGTACTCGGCAATGTTATTAGCACGTTTTGGCGAACCTTTCTCCCAGCCAGGTCTGGCCTTAAACTCGGTTCTAAATTCACTAATTCGTTCTAAAATCTCTTTTTCTTGAGCATTATTCAACACTTTTGTTAGAATTTCTTCTAAGAATTTCTGCATAAATTCCGGTGTATCACTACGCTTAAGATCTAAGCCCATGGCCTTAATCTTACCAGGCTTTCCGTCAATGTCACTACGCTTGCCTTCTTTGTCATAATACAATACAGCATAACGTTTCTTGGTAATGAACAAGCCTTTGATAGCAACAATCTCACGACCTGCCTTAATAACTTCTCCACGACTCTTTGGACAGTGGTGTGCGTCTAACATAAACTGCGGAAAAGTACTGTTAACTTCTTCAGCAATAGTGTCATATAACTGTACCACTGTATCCTTGCTCCAAGGAATCTGTCCTTTGGCAATTTCGTTTTTCAAACTACTATAAGCACTGAAGTAAGCAGAGTCAGTGTCACCATAGATAATACTTTTACCAATGTGATCGTATTCGCCTGTGACAACTTCGTTGATCTTACTAGCCATGTGTTTAGCAATGCCACGACCTGTTAGTGTAGTTGACTGTCCAATACGATTATCAAAGAAGCGGCATCCCATATTAAGAATAGCACCATACAAACTGTTCAAGTTAATCTTCTTAACTAGTTGTCGCTTGTCCCAGTATTCTTCTTCAATCTTATTTTCTGCTTTAATGGCATCACGGAGTTTGGCCTGCATCTCTTTACGTTCAGCATACCAACGCTTGAGCAATCCAGGAATAACACCTTCGAACTCATAGGTAAAGATTGTACCATTAGCACTTAACATCCAGGGCTTGTTGCTTTCATAGATCATTTCATAGATCTGTGCGCCGGTCATAACATCAATTTGACCAGTTTCCCATTCGACAACAATGTCATTGGCACGGTCTTTGTTCATGACAAAGTCGTATTCGTTGGCACCGAACTTGCCCTCCCATGCTGCCGCAAAACTGTTACCTTTGGCAATCTTTGCTTCAATCTCTGCTTTAGTATAGTCTTGGCGCAACTGTCCAACAATAGTTTCTGGACCCATGTTTAACGCACGAATCACAGACGGATACAGTGAGTTAATATCCATTGACCCAATGTAGTCGTGTAATCCTTTTTTAGGATAGGCAACATAAGCACCAGCGGCCTGATTAGTAG
>ENA-OSIY01002236-OSIY01002236.1-marine-metagenome-genome-assembly--contig:-NODE-2236-length-10145-cov-4.523739_pt1 | contig 10145 bp, 6 predicted proteins | sample MGYA00237884_ERZ534233 | MGnify/ENA primary metagenome ERZ534233 (study PRJEB26412, sample SAMN06343840) | marine metagenome | isolation source: estuarine water | place: USA: Columbia River Estuary... | reverse complement strand
AATAACAAACGAGATTGTTTGTGATTTTTGTTGGGCATGATTACAAAAGCAAAAAACTTATACAAAACCAAATACGGCAATACATATTTGAACATATTCCCCAATTTCATCAAGATTTGTGAACGAAAATTCATCTTAAGAATGGCACCTCCAAGAATCATACTTTGAACCCTTTCTGGATGAATTTCTGCCAACTGACGTATTAAAATAGTGCCTAATGAAATTCCAACAAAATGTGATTTCTTGATCTTTAGATGATCTAATACTTCTAAAATATCATTGGCTAAAGCCGAAAAAGTATATTTTTGTTTGAACGCATTTTTTATTTGTTGGTTGGAATTTCCATGACCTCTTAAGTCCAATAACAATACATTGTAGTGCTTTTGGAAGTCTCGAATTTGCTTGAACCAAATAGAGGAACTTCCTCCCGCTCCATGAACAAAAGTAACCCATTGGGCTTCTTTTTCTTTTTCATAAACGGTAAAGTGTATCATTTGATTTTTTTGTAAATATAGATTAATTCTCCGAAACAATTTAATAATTGAGCGATATTAAGAAGTATACAGCGTTTAAATTATTGGTCTGTATAGTTTATATATAGGTTGTTTATGGTTTAAAAGTAATTTTATTTATTAGTTTTGTTTCAAGTATTTATAACTCTACTTTTTAGCTTATGCGCAATTTTATATTCGTTTTTATTTTATTATTTTCTATAAATTCATTTTCACAAGCTCAAATATCGCAAGATAATTTTGAAGGAAATTCAACCATCACTACTTGGTTTGGGGACAGCTGCGGAATGGATAATTCATTTGCAAATCCTTTTCAAAATGGGTTCAATACTTCAGCTAAAGTTTTAAAATATACCGATGGTGGCGGACTGTATGCTAATGTTCGTTTTGATGCTGGTTTTTATTATAACTTAAATACGAGTAGTACGTTTACCTTAAAAATATATGTTCCTTCAAGTGGAATTACAGGAGCGCAAACCAATCAAATTTCGTTAAAATTACAAAACGGTAGCGCTGCATCTCCATGGGCAACACAGTGTGAAATTAAAAAACCAATTGTGTTAAACCAATGGCAAATAATTGCTTTTAATTTTGCTAGCGACCCCTTTATAAATTTAGATCCTACTTCTCAAAATCCAATTAATCGCTCGGATTTCAACAGAGTTGTACTTCAAATAAATGGAGAAAATAATACTTCACAAGTTACAGCTTATATAGATGATTTTTACTATTCAGGAGCAGCCACTGTATTCAATACTTTGGTTTGGAGCGATGAATTTGATATTAACGGAGGAATAAATAACACAAAATGGTTTCCGCAAACCCAATTGCCAAATGGAAATAGCTGGTACAACGGAGAGCTTCAGCATTACACCAATAGACTGGTAAATTCTAGTATTACTAATGGGATTCTTAGTATCGTTGCGAAACGAGAAACATTTACCGATCAGGGAAAAACCAAACAGTTCACCTCGGCTAGATTAAATTCAAAATTCGCTTTTAAATACGGTCGTGTAGAAGCGCGTGCTAAACTTCCAATTGGAGCTGGAACATGGCCAGCAATTTGGATGCTTGGAAAAAATATTATTGAACCAGGAGGTTACTGGACTAGCACTTTTGGAACTGCAAGTTGGCCTGCCTGCGGTGAAATTGATATAATGGAACACTGGGGAACCAATCAAAATGTGGTGTCTAGTGCGGTTCATCATCCAATTAATGGGAATTTGTCCGTTGGTGAATATATCTCTAATGCTCAAAATATAGCCGGGGTATCAACCGATTTTCATATTTATGCTGTGGAATGGGATGCCCAAAAAATAACATTTAGCGTTGACGGAATTAATCATTTGACCTATAATCCAGCGGTCAAAAATCAATATACATGGCCTTTTAACGCAGAACAATATATATTATTAAATGTAGCTATTGAACCTAGCGTAACCGCAGGATTTGTTCAATCGGCAATGGAAGTAGATTATGTAAGGGTTTACCAACAAACAACCTTAGAAAATAATAATCTGGAAAAAGAAAATAATTTGGTGCTTTTTCCAAATCCTGCATCCAATGAAATAACACTTAAAACGAATGAAAATCTTTTAGGATCTACTGTTTCTGTTTGTACACTATTGGGACAAGAATTAAATTCTTTCCTATTAAACTCTGAAGAAATAACATTGAATCTATCCAATTATCAGAGTGGAATTTATATATTAAAAGTAAATTCTCCAACGGGAATTCAAAGCTACAAGTTTATTAAAAAGTAGCTCTATTTAATATAGCTGCCATTTCCAACTGCATTTTCTGAGCTTCTTCCCTAGCCATTTCAGCAAAATTAACTCCGTTAGAAGCATAGATTATTGCTCTCGAAGAGTTGATTAGTAAACCTACATTGGAATTCATTCCGTATTTACAAACTTCAGAAAGGCTTCCGCCTTGCGCTCCAACACCAGGAACTAGCAGGAAACTGTCAGGTACAATTTTGCGAATTTCGTTTAAATATTCGGATTTTGTAGCACCTACAACATACATTAGATTTTCAGAATTTTTCCAAGTTTTCGATGTTTCCAATACTTTTTTGTACAGTTCTTTGCCTTCAATAGTTAAGGTTTGAAAGTCAAAAGCACCTTCATTTGAAGTCAAAGCCAACATAATCGTATGTTTATTCTCGAATTCTAAAAAGGGTTCAACAGAATCTTTTCCCATATATGGAGCAACGGTCACACTATCAAAATTCAAATCTTCAAAGAAAGCTTTGGCATACATCGAAGACGTATTTCCAATATCTCCTCTTTTTGCATCGGCAATGGTGAAAATTTCGGGGTATTTTTCGTTGAGGTAATTGATTGTTTTCTGCAATGAAATCCAACCTTTAATTCCATACGCTTCATAAAAAGCTGTGTTGGGTTTATAGGAAACCGCCAAATCGTGAGTTGCATCTATAATTGCCTTATTGAACTCGAAAATAGGATCTTCAAATTCTAATAAATGAGTTGGAATTTTAGTCAAATCTACATCCAAACCTATGCAAAGAAAGGATTTTTTGGTTTTGATTTGTTGGATTAAATCTGTAGTTATCATTATTCTGGTATTAGGTCTTGGGTGTTAGGTTTTAGAGCTAGACTTGAGAATCAACATATTTTTTTAGTGATTGAATTCTCTTTTGAATTGTATTAAGCTCTGCGATAATCTCTAAATGCAAAATTAAATCAATAAAACCTATTTCTTTAGCTATTTCTATTTGAGTTTCTAATTCAAAAGCCGAACCCAGACTAATTTGCAAAAATCTAGAAAAGTCTTTCTGAGAAGTTCTAGAACATCCTTCAGCAATATTCGATGGAATTGAAACTGCGCATCTATTAATTTGAGAAACAAGTCCAAATTTTTCTTCCTTTGGAAAAGAACCAGTTAAAATATAAATTCTTTTAACAAATAAAACAGAACTTTGCCAAACCTCTAAATCTCTGAAGTTTCTCATATTTTTTAGTTTAACAAAACTTACTACTCAAAACCTAAGACCTAAGACCCATGACCTATTTAAAAAACTTCACTCGCTTCCTTCAATTTTTCCATGTTGTTAACCAATTGAAGTTCGTCAACAAACTTTTGAATTTTTCCGTTCATTACCCCATCCATATCAAATACATCAAGACCAACTCGATGATCCGTTACCCGTCCTTGTGCGTAATTATAGGTTCTAATTTTTGCCGAACGGTCGCCAGAACTTACTTGAGAAGTTCGTGTAACCGCATCTTCAGCTTGTTTTTTAGCTAATTCTTGTTCGTACAAGCGTGAACGTAAAACCGTAAATGCTTTATCTTTATTCTTGTGCTGTGATTGTTGATCTTGACATTGTGCCACTAAACCAGTAGGAATGTGAGTTAAACGAACGGCTGATTTTGTGGTATTTACCGATTGTCCACCTGGTCCAGAAGAGCAGAAAAAATCAACACGAACATCGTTCATATCAATTTGAACGTCAAATTCTTCGGCTTCGGGAAGCACCATAACTGTGGCTGCAGAAGTATGAACGCGTCCTTGAGTCTCTGTTTGTGGTACGCGTTGCACACGATGAACACCTGCTTCAAATTTTAATGAGCCGTAAACATCTTCGCCAGTAACTTCAAAAATAACCTCTTTAAAGCCGCCTGAGGTTCCTTCGTTCATATCGACAACCGAAGTTCTCCAACCTTTATTTTCACAATATTTAGTGTACATTCTGAACAAATCACCAGCAAAAATACTGGCCTCATCACCACCGGTACCCGCTCTAATCTCCACCATAACATTTTTAGCGTCTTCCGCATCTTTTGGAATCAATAAAAACTTAATTTCTTCTTCCAGTTCAGGCAAACGATCTTTGGCTTCTTCCAATTGCATTTTTGCCATTTCAGTCATATCAGCATCACTACCATCAGCAATAATCTCATTTGCTTCGTCAATATTACCTAAAACCACAATATATTCATTTCGTTTATCGGCAAGCGCTTTTAAACTTTTATACTCTTGATTCAATTGTACATAACGCTTTTGATCGCTAATCACATCGGGTTGAATAATCAAATCCGATATCTCATCGAAACGTTGTTTTACTATTTGAAGTCTGTCTAACATTTTATTTTTTCCTTATTTAAGTCCGCAAATTTACAAAAAATAGTTGATACTATAAAGTTTTCAATTTTTCAATTTTTTGGAGCTTTATCCTGCTGTACGCTATATCCACACTAAAAAGTGTGGGATACCGCTTCCATCAGGGCTAGGGTTTATGATTTTAATAATCCCCTTTATTTATCTAAAATTTAAATCCGTAATTTTCAGATTATCAACGAAATAAAAATTATTATTAATAATAATTCTAAATAACTTTTGAAAAATAAAAATCAGTGCCTACATTTGCATTTTATTTTTAATCAGTCTAAATAAATATGAACAAGTTACTCTTTTTGCTGCTATTTTCTTTCATCAATTTTTACGGTCAAAATACCGGAATTGTAAAAGGTAAAATAGAATCTACAGATGGTTTTCCGGTTTCCAATTTAATGATCAAACAAGAAAAAAGTGGAATATCGATAAAAACCGATGAAAATGGCGAATTTTCGATCCCAAATTTCCCTTTAGGAATTAACACCATAGTATTAGAAGGAGTAAAAATAAAAAAACAAACTAAAGAAATAATTGTTAGAGAAAATGAAACTTGTTTTGTGAAATTCACTCTTAATGAAGGAATTAATGAATTGAAAGAGGTGATTATTAAAATCAAAAACAGCCCAAACAAAAAAAAGGAGATCATATTATCTGGTCTAGAAATAAAACCATTTGATTTACCTCAAAGCATACAAATACTAGGAAATTCCACTTTATTACAACAACAAACCATACGCTTAAGCGACGTTTTGAAAAATGTGAACGGCGTTTATATTGGATCCTCAAGAGGTGGGGCTCAAGAATCATTGTGGTCCAGAGGCTACGACATGACAACAAATAACCTATTTAAAAACGGATTTCGTACCAACTCTGGCTCAATGCCTGAGGTGGCATCTTTAGAAAAAGTAGAAGTCTTAAAAGGAGGATCGGCACTTTTATTTGGAAATGTAACTCCAGGCGGAATTGTTAATTTGGTTACCAAAAAACCGCTTTTCAAAAATGGTGGAGAAATTTCTTATCAAATTGGTAGTTTTTCATTCAATAAACCAACTATAGATTTATACGGTCCTTTTTCGAAAAAGGTAGCCTACCGAATGATTTCTACTTATGAAAAAGCAAATAGTTTTAGAGACATTGTAACTCGGGAACGTTTTTACATCAATCCTTCGCTATTACTAAAAAGCAATCAATCTGAATTTTTACTACAAGGAGATTATCTAAAAGACAATTGGACACCCGATTTTGGAACAGGATCCATTGGAACCACTATAGCCGATATTCCCCGAAATACCTATTTAGGTGCCACTTGGTCTAAAGGACAAACTTTACAATCCAGTTTTTCAGGACAATTCAAATACAAATTCAATGAAAATTGGAAGCTAAATATTAATTCCGCATTTCAAAATTTCGAACGTTCTTGGCAAGGGACAGAACGAATTCAACCTATTCAAAACGGCAATTGGAATAGACCGCTTGGAAAATACAAAATCACTGAACAATTAATTACAAACCAAATAAACCTATCGGGAACTTATAAAACTGAAAAAATAAAACACCAGTTATTTACTGGTTTGGATTTTGACAATTCAATAGCTGACGCTTACACTTTTATTTTCAATCCATTATTCTACGATACTATTAATATTTACAATTTAAACTTATATCCACAAAACACCTTTATTCCAGAAGCTATAAATACAAAAATTGTAAAAACGACCACTAATAACTTTGGAATCTATTTCCAAGATTTGATTTCAATAAAAGAGAAAATAAAAGTACTGGCCGGAATACGATGGTCATGGCAAGAAGCACAAATAGATAACAAACAAATAAGTAGTGCGTTTTCCCCTAAAATTGGAATTGTATATCAACCAACCAACAACACCTCCATTTTTACCAGTTATTCCAATTCCTTTACACCAAATACTGGAGTAACCCTATACAATGAAACGCTTAAACCATCCATAATTGACCAATATGAAATTGGAATTAAAAAGGATTGTTTTAAGGGATTACTAAGTACTAACATCACTTTATACACCATTATTAATACTAATCTAGCTCAAACTGCCGAATTAAATTTAGATGGAACTCCCAACACCAATAGCAATATTAAAACCTTAAATGGAGAAACTACGAGCAAAGGTTTGGAAATTGACATTTCGTCAAGCCCAATTCAAGGTTTAACAATTTTTGCAGGATATAGCTATAACGAAATGAAATTTACAAAGTCTAACGGCGCTTTTGGAAGTTTCATTGAAGGGGAAAGATTGACAAGAACGCCATCAAATACCGCAAATTTTAGTGCGTTTTACACCATAAATAATGGTAAATTAAATGGAGTAAGTTTTGGAGTAATTGGAAATTATATAGGCGAAAGATTGGGTGGTTGGAACAATACTTACGGTCAAACTATGTCCGACAGAAGGATACCTATTAATGGATTCTCTACATTTGACTTATCTCTAGGTTACAAATGGAACTCTTTTTCAATATTAAGTAAGTTGTCTAATATTGGTAATGTTCTCAATTATACAGTACATGAAAATTACAGCATGAACCCAATTGCACCAAGACAAATTATGACCACTATTAATTATAAATTTTAAAATAGTTTATAAACTGGCAACTGCAGGACAAAACATTTTATTGATTAAAAAAAAGGCTGTCGAATCTGACAGCCTTTTTTTTATTTGTAATTGAACTAATTACATTTTCTTCATTTGCTCTTTCATCATTGTAATTTGCTCTTTAAGCATGTTTTGTTTGTCTAATTTCTTAGCTTCATTTATTAAATTAGTCGCTTCTAATTTTCTTCTTCTTGACATGGCAACACCAGCCAAATTCAATTTTGCTACAGCTAAATCCATATCCATAGACAACCCAAATTCAATTGCTTTCTTAAAATATTTTTCAGCTTGCATCAAATTGGTTTGCGAAAGCATAATTCCGTGAAGGTAATTAAAATAACCTTGTTGCTTGCGAACCAATGCCGTTTCAGGGTTTTTAATGTAGGTGAGCCACTTTTGAGCACCTGGAAAATCTTGCTTTCTTAACTTTAAAAAAGCCAAGAGAATAAATTCGTTTTTGAAATACAAAAAAATAGGAATTAACGATAAGAATATAAAGAAAATACCATTTCCGATTTCTCCGTCTGTAAAACTCCAAATCCCGCTACCTATAATAAAAGCCGCTAAAATTAGTTTGATGTTTTTATGAAACATAATAATTGATTAATTGTTTTTGCAAAGATAGTAAAAGGAATTTAAAATATTTTTACAAAACTACTTGCAAAGAATAAAACTCTTTGTATATTTGCACTCGGTTTTAGAATTTTTAGTTATGAAACCAATCAAGATATTTAATACAAGATTTAAAGATAACAAACAATGAGCAAAAGAACGTTTCAACCATCGAAAAGAAAGAGAAGAAATAAGCACGGATTTATGGACAGAATGGCTTCTGCTAATGGAAGAAAAGTCCTTGCTCGTAGAAGAGCTAAAGGAAGACATAAGTTGACTGTTTCATCTGAACCAAGACACAAAAAATAATGTTTATTTAAACATATATAAAGGCGTTACTGTTATTAGTATCGCCTTTTTTTATATCTTTAATCTAATAAAATAAATACGGCTAATAAAAAATAAAACTAACTACACAACACACTCTTAAAAATGCCAAAAGACAATTCAATAAAATCGATTTTAATTATAGGCTCTGGGCCTATCGTTATTGGGCAAGCATGCGAATTTGATTATGCAGGGTCACAATCTGCTCGTTCCATTCGTGAAGAAGGAATAGAAGTGATTTTGATCAATTCAAATCCCGCAACTATTATGACCGATCCTTCAATGGCAGATCATATTTATTTAAAACCATTAACTACAAAATCAATTATTGAAATTTTAAAAGAACATCCACAAATTGATGCTGTATTACCAACAATGGGTGGACAAACAGCATTGAATTTATGCTTGGAAGCAGATGAAAAAGGAATTTGGGAAGATTTTGGAGTACGATTAATAGGTGTTGATATTAATGCAATAAACATTACTGAAGATAGAGAACAATTCAAACAACTATTAGCAAAAATAGGAGTTCCAACTGCGCCTGCAAAAACAGCTACATCATTTTTAAAAGGAAAAGAAATCGCTCAAGAATTTGGATTTCCATTGGTAATCCGACCTTCATTTACCTTGGGTGGAACAGGTGCCGCTTTTGTTCACCATAAAGAAGAATTTGATGAATTATTAACACGAGGTTTAGAAGCTTCGCCTATTCACGAAGTTTTAATTGACAAGGCTTTAATTGGTTGGAAAGAATACGAATTAGAACTTTTAAGAGATAAAAATGATAATGTAGTAATCATCTGTTCTATCGAAAATATGGATCCAATGGGAATTCATACTGGAGATAGTATTACCGTAGCTCCAGCGATGACTTTATCGGATACTACTTTCCAAAAAATGCGTGATATGGCAATTTTGATGATGAGAAGCATCGGAAATTTTGCTGGAGGTTGTAACGTTCAATTTGCCGTTTCACCAGACGAAAAAGAAGATATTGTTGCAATTGAAATTAACCCTCGTGTGTCTAGATCGTCGGCATTAGCTTCAAAAGCAACTGGTTATCCAATAGCGAAAATTGCTTCGAAATTGGCTTTGGGTTACCACTTAGATGAATTACAAAATCAAATTACAAAATCTACTTCGGCTTTATTCGAACCAACATTAGATTACGTAATTGTAAAAATACCACGTTGGAATTTTGATAAATTTGAAGGTGCTGATCGAACTTTAGGGTTACAAATGAAATCAGTGGGTGAAGTAATGGGAATTGGACGTTCGTTCCAAGAAGCTTTGCACAAAGCCACTCAATCATTGGAAATCAAAAGAAATGGTTTGGGAGCTGACGGAAAAGGATATACGAATTACGAACAAATCATCGATAAACTGACGCATGCAAGTTGGGATCGTGTTTTCGTAATTTATGACGCCATTGCGATGGGAATTCCTTTGAGTCGTATTCATGAGATCACTAAAATTGATATGTGGTTCTTAAAACAATACGAGCAATTATTCACTTTAGAAAAAGAAATTGCTACTTACAAAGTAGATTCTTTACCTAGAGAATTGTTGTTAGAGGCCAAACAAAAAGGGTTCTCTGACAGACAAATTGCACACATGATGGGTTGTTTGGAAAGTCAAGTACATACCTTGCGTATGGACATGAAAATCAATCGAGTATTTAAATTAGTAGATACTTGTGCTGCCGAGTTTAAAGCACAAACACCATACTATTATTCTACTTTCGAGGCCGAAATTGAAACGCCAAACGGAGAACGTTATGTTCACAACGAAAGTGTAGTTACCGATAAAAAGAAAATTATTGTTTTAGGGTCAGGCCCAAATAGAATTGGACAAGGAATCGAATTCGATTATTCTTGTGTTCACGGGGTGTTGGCGGCCAAAGAATGTGGTTACGAAACCATCA
>ENA-OSIY01002235-OSIY01002235.1-marine-metagenome-genome-assembly--contig:-NODE-2235-length-10146-cov-5.716953_pt1 | contig 10146 bp, 11 predicted proteins | sample MGYA00237884_ERZ534233 | MGnify/ENA primary metagenome ERZ534233 (study PRJEB26412, sample SAMN06343840) | marine metagenome | isolation source: estuarine water | place: USA: Columbia River Estuary... | reverse complement strand
TCTACTAAAGCTTTTTTAACTGCTCCTGAGAATGCAGTCTTACTAAATGGTAAATTATCATCATTTAGATCTAAGAAAGTTGATTGAACTGTAACGTTTGCTTTACCCTGTCCCCAGTAATCATCCTTTCCAATTATAATTCTAAGTTTTACAATTGTTTCTTTCTTTTCTTTTGCAAATGGACCAAAAGAAGTAGATGTAGAAGGAGCTTCTATTGACATTACTTCAACTTCAACTGGAGTTCCATCTTCACATATGTTATACTTTTCAGATAAAATCTCTTCAGTCATTTGTTTGATTCCGAATAAGATTCTTTCTTTTTTCATCTCAGGTGCTTCCACTAGAGTTGTTACTTTAGTCACCTTGTAACACTTTGGTGCTGTATCAGCTGAGAGTAAGAATAGTAGCGGTAGTAGTAATAGTAGCTTTTTCATAATTAAAAATCTAAGTTTCCACCAATTAACACATTATTCATTATGCCAAATTTTGGTGTTGTGTTTATATTCATTCTCCAATTAGTATTTAACTTAAAAGCTTTTGATATTTTAAGTGAAACGTTATTTCCCACAACCGCATTAAATGTATCTGAGGTTCCGCTTTTACTGATACCTAAGTCATAGTAGGGTGAACACACTGTTATAAATATTTCTGGTGCCCATTTAATTTTAGGACTTATAGTCATTTCTTTATTTGCCATAAGAACAGCATAAGGAACTACTATAAAATAGATATATTTACTATCTTCAACTACAGAAGCTCCAATTTGGTAACCATAGTTAATTTTTTTAGTTAATTTCATATTAGTAATACTACCTCCTATGTTATGGGCAGTACCCATTTTTCCAAAATTAAAATGGTAATACCAATTTTTGTTTCTATAATAAGATGAATAAGATTGTTGAGATAGGTCAAAAGTAAGTACAGCATTAACACCAAAACCTTTCCCTTTGCTTATCTTACTATAACCTAAACTAGTACCATATCTCCATCCAGATTCAAATGTTGGATTCTGCAGTAATGCAAAATCAGCAGATGTTAACATAGGATTAGGCTTTACTAAAGATCCTCCTCCAAATGATTTTGATTGAGCACCTATAATATTATTCTGAGTTGAATTAAACTGTTCATTAGCAGAAGGTGGTGACGCTGCTGGTGGTGGTGCTGGTGGAGGAGTTTGTGAGTGTATTAAACTGCTCACCAGTAATAAGGTGATTAATAATAATTTTTTCATAATTAAATTTTTTTATTCTTTAAAAAGGTATTCACATATTTTATCATATGTTAACTCTAGAAACTTAAATAATTTTTTCATAATTAAAATGATATTTTACCTCCTGTTAGTATTTGGTAGTTAAGAAAAGTTTTATTCATTTCATAAACTCCTGTAAAGCTTATATTATATTTAAAAGTTTTTGTTATTTTAAAATCCCATGAATTAAATGGAACAAATAGTATTCCTGCACCAAACCATTTTCCATCATAAAATTGAGTAAATGGAGAGTAAATAGCTAATACTAATACACTTGTTGATACTCTATCAGTTACTTTTGTACTAACATGTCCTCCTCCTACTGCTGATAAATTATAGAAGTTTCTTTCTCCCATTTTACCTAAAGTAAAATTCATACCAAACATTGCTGTTATACTTTTATTTACTTTATAAGATTCTAATCCTGTTGTAGTATTAAATATATTTTTTTCAAAATCCATCATAGTAGAATTTGCTGCAATAGTATTTAAACTTCTTGATTTATTAATCCAGGACTTATAAAGAGTTACATTCATATTATTTGCACCTGTTGTATAGTTAAATAATACTCCTTTAATTCTTGTACCTCTAGTATTGGCATGTGTTATGCTAGCTACTACCTTATATTGATTTGCGGTCTCACCATCTGTACTTGAAATGGCAACCATATCTCCTGAGGCAATTAAACTTCCTGAAGATGTTTTAGCAGCTGCTTGTTTCTTAGAGCTAGAGGTTGAACCTCCTGACGAACTACCACCTTCACTTCCTCCACCATCTATAGAATTAGAAATAGAGTTAGCTGTATTTCCTGATGCTCCTGAGGATGATCCACCATCTACAGACGATTGAGACGTTTGTTCTCCTGTTTGAGTTGGTTGATTTGTACTTGGAGTGCTTCCTCCTTGGCCTGTACTTGTTCCTCCTGATGAGCTAGTATTTCCTCCAGTTGTTGTACTAGTGGTAGTGCTTCCTTGATTTTGGTTGTTTGTTTGATTTCCTCCAGTGCTTCCTGTATTGTTTGATTTTCCATTTGAATTTGATTGGTTATTATCTACGGAATTTCCAATGCCGGTATTTGAAATACCTCCTGCTGTTGAAGACATTGAACTTCCGATTGAACTACTTATACTAGCCATTGAGGAAGCTAGTGATGATATTGCTACAACGTTTGTTACTATACCAACTGTATTTGCTACTACAGCTGATGTTATATTGTTTACTAAAGTGGTTGTAACTTGGCTACAGGGTGCCGAAGAATTTTGTTGAGATACTTGTGATATCCAAGCATCAAAGATTCCTGAGGAGAAATCGTTAGCTGAGAATGTATTATGGTTATCGAAGTAGTTTACTGTAACACCACCTCCAGCAGGTACAAATACACTCTTTAATTGAAGTGTACATGGATCTGTATAGGTATAGCTGTACTGTGCATAGCTCTGCAGAAAGGAAAAGAATAAAAGTATACAAGCCCATTTTTTCATTAGTTCGGAAATATCCCCTTTTTAATCATTTTTGATACTACTCTTGAAGAGGCAGTTTCTAATGACTTTTTAGTGGATATACCGATTGTTGATTGATTAAATTTAATATCATCGAGTCCATCTAGTAAGCTTGCCTTCTTCACTGTAACTGCATCACCAGATCCTGATCCAGTAATTATTTCACCGCTCTGTGCATCCACAAATCTTACTTGTAACCCTAATATTGTTTTTTGTCTTATCTCAGCTCCAGAGGTTGAAACTTCTTCATCCTCACCTATGCTGAAATCATAGACTTCTATATAAACAAAATACTTTGCTAATATAACATTTCCTTTAACTTCTATTTTATTTTCTGATATACCCTTAGCAGAAGCTATGTGCTGGGCTATCATTTTTTGTTTTATTTCTTCTCTATCTTCTGTAAACTTAAATCTGTTTGTAGATTCTAGATATTCTAATACTATATTTGATACTCCTAAACCAACTCTTTTATCTTTTAGTTCAGGGTACATCTCATATAATTCTTCATTGATACCAATCTTAAGGATCTGAATAGGGATGACTATGTCTCCGCTATAATCAGATACAACCTCTAATGATTGCTTCTTTTCAAAATCAGCTTGGTAGACTTCAGTTTTTACAGATCCTATCTTTTGAGCAGAACCTATTATGCTTGCTAATAGAAATAATATGTAAAGTATTTTTTTCATACTGTTTAAAGTTGAAAGTTTGTTCCTACCATAAATAAAATAGGGTTACTCTTTTTATATACTGTAGTAGTATTATCTACAGTACTGTTTAGTCTAATATTTGTATTTAATATAAACTTTTTAGTAATTTTCCAATTTGTAGACACTCCATAATAGATATCTAAATTAAAATCATCCCAATAGTTAATACTTAAATCACTACTGCTGAACATTTTATAAATATCACTTGTAGCAAATGTCTGAGGAGATATGTCTACTATCTTGGTTTTTATTGTGTAGGTATACATTACCATACCTCGTGCTGTTAGTTGTGATGATGAAGGATTTCTAGGGTAAATATTTTCAACCCAATTTCCATTTGAGTCAACTACGTACTGTCCTTCCCAAGGTCCATCCCATTCCCCCCAAAAGGTTTTTGAAACGATTGCACTATATCCAAACTTACCTAATTTCTTAGTTTTAATTATGTCAATAAAAGCTATTGTAACGTTTTTTTGAAAATTAAAATCTGTTGATAAAAAGGTCTGTACTGTATTTGTACGGTTCTTTGTTATTCTTGTTATACCATATCCAGCCCCATAGTATTTCCAACTAGGATTTATAGATGAAAATACTACATGACGCCACTTTTCTTTAGTGTTGGTTATTGCGTAACTTAGGTTAAGTGTTGTTGATACATTCTTATTAATATATCCTAGAGATATATCAGATGAAGAAAGAACATCTTTTGAATAATCTACATAAGACTGAACTGTTCCTAAGTTATTCCACTTTGAATTATAGTCAAATAACTCTTGCGGAGTTAATTGAACAACTTCTTGTGCTTGTACCAGGAAAGGTATTATAAGTAATATGTAGAGTATTTTTTTCAACATTAGAACCAGTTCTTTGGATTTAAGTGGTGTTTTGCTTCTCTAGCTGCTTTATCAAGTGCATCTTGAGTTTCTCTAGCTGCTCTATCAATTGCTTCTTGAGCTTCTCTTGCTTGTCTTTCTAATTCTCTTTGAGCGGCTTCGGCTGCTGCTTGAGTCTCTCTAGCAAGTCTTTCAGTTTCTCTTTGAGCTGCTGCTGCTTGTTCTGCTAATACTCTTTCAGTTTCATCAGCTAAACGTTTTGCTTCTGCCGCTTGCTCTTGAGCAATTCTAGCTGCTTCTTCTGCTACACGTTGTGCTTCTGCTGCTTCCTGAGATGCTAATAATTCCGCTGCTATTCTAGCTGTTTCTGCTGCTGCCTCTTTAGCTGCTTCAACTTCATCTGATACATCTATAGTTACTGATGCATCTACATCTACTCCAACTAAAAGTGCTAATTCACCTTCAACTCCTAATGTAATAGCTCCATCATCATAAGTAGCTCCACCACCAACTTCTGCTCCTGCTTGTACCCCTACAGATACTCCTGCATTAGCTTCTGCCGATACATCACCTGATTGTGCTGTTACTCCAGCTTCTACTCCTACTGATGTTCCAACTGATGCTCCTGCATTAGCTTCAGCTCCATGTTCTCCTATTGAAGCATTTGCTTCTACTCCTGCATGTGCTTCTGCATATGCTCCGGCATGTACTCCTGCTGTTCCGTAATCAGTTTCTACTTCTGTTGAAGCTTCTACTTCTACTTTTACTTCAGCTGTTACTCCAGCTGATGCTGAAGCGTCATGTCCATCCCATCCTGCTTGTGCTTCTGCCTCTACTGATGCTTCTGCTGTAGCGTGTGCTTCTGAATTGATATTTACTCCTTCTACAACTTCGGTTGTATTTTCTACATTAGCATGAGCTTCTGCTGATACTCCTGCATTTGCTGATACTGATGTATCAGTTACTTCTGTTCCTGCATGTGCTTCTGCTGATGCACCTGCTTGTTCGTTACCTGCTGTAACTTCGATGGTTTCGTCTGCCATTTTTTACTTATTTTTTTGTATTAATAAATCTTCTATATATTTTTCTCTTTGATCTGTTAAATCTTTTACTCTTTCTAATAAAATTGCTTTATCGTCTTTAGTAGTCTGTTCAATATAGGCTTTTTGTTGTTCATATAGTTTTTGCCAATAAGCAACTCTTTCTTCCATCATTACACCTTGGTACCAGATTATCCCTACCATAATTATTATAGTAAAAGACTGTTCTTTTAATTTAGAAAAAAATGTATCCGTAAACCCTTTTGTCTCTTCCATCTATTACCAAGATTCTTTTTGAGCAGGAGCTGGTGCTGGTGCTGCTTGTTGAACTGGAGCAGGAGCGGCTTTAGCTGAATTAGAGTTGTTTGATTGTTGTTTTTGTTGGTTGGTGTTGTTGTTCTCCAAATTAACATTAATGACAGGTGCTGCTGCTGGTGCTGGTGCTACTTGTTCTGTTTTCACTTCTTCTTTATCTTCTGAGTGACCTCCGAATAAAGTTGTTGATACCCAAATACCTGCTCCACCGATTACTGTAGTTAGAGTTCCGATTAAGGTTTTTTTCAATCCTGATAATCCGCCTTCGTTGTTTGTTTCTTCTGACATAGCTTATTTTTTTATTACTTTAAATGTTTTTGCGAAGTTCTTACTTCTTATATTTAATAAATAGTTACCACTTGGGTAAGCAGTTAGATCTCCATAAGTAGTATTCGGCCCTTTTGCAAAACGTTCTTTCTTTATACTTAGTTGATTTCCTCCCATGTCGTAAACTACAATTTCATAATCTCCACTCACTGGTAAAGACATCTCCATTGTTATAATTCCATCTGTGGGTACTGGATAGACTTTTCCGTGAATTCCATCTTCATCTAAAGGAGCTGCATACCTATTGTAGTTAATATATCCGTCTGTATTAGTTACAGCGATATCCCACCCTTGTACATTTCCAGCTGTCTTTCTTCCTACGGTTATAGGAGTTGTAGTCCAGTTAGGATTAAGTACTGTAAATTTTAATATGAATAACTCTGTTGGAGCTGTTACAGTATGCTGTCCATGTGTTCTATCATATCCACCCCATCTTACTTTTCCGTTTCCGGTATCCATTGTATAGGTTAACCAGGTCTGTGCTTTTTCAGATAAAATTATTTCTGAGAATTGTAAAATACTTTGATCGTAATTTAAAGCAAATTCTAAACTCCCTACTACATTTCCATTTGTTAGAATAGCTACAGGTAGATCTATTGTATTAGATGGAGACACCGTAATCCCAGGCACTTGAAATTGTACCTGGGAATAAAGTGAATTTATTGATAACAGTGCTATGATTATATAGCGTAGCATATTAGTTGCGTCCTGTTCCGTTTGCGTCTCCTAATACTAGAAGATAGTAATTGGCTGCTGTTGTATTGTTAATGTTAGCCGATAAGAATGTTGCTACCCCTGGAATTGTTGCTGACTGATCTGTTGTAGCTGCTGCAATAGTATTGTATTGAGCTTCTGTAAAGAATAATAAATCAGGTGTGTTTGGGTAAACTGATAAACCTTGAGCTAATCTTGAGAATACTGTATATGAATCTGAAATTGTAATTCCATTTGCTTGGTTAGGGTTAGCAGTATAGAATTGAGTTCCAGTTGGAGCTTGTATTCCTGTAGCAATTTGAGCAATCATATTTGCATCTGCTGCTGCTAATGCTCCTGGTGCTGTTAATCCTGGTGCTACTTTTACTCTAATCTGCCAGTAGTTTTGATCTAAGTTAGTTGTGAATGATGCTACTCCTGTTGTAGCTGCTGTGTTAACAGTCATTACATCTACCCAAGTTGTTCCGTTTGAAGATTTTTGTAATATTACTGGAACGTCTGAAGCTGGGTTGGTTGGGTCATTTAAGAATGTAGCAGCATAATTAAATACTGGTTCTGTGAATGCACCTCCGTAGTTTTGTAATCCTAATGCTGTATCAGTTCCATTTGCTACAGTACCGTAAGCCGGGTATGCTGTTGCTCCTGTGAATGCCATTGCTGTCACAGCTCCGTTTGTATAACCGGCTTTAAATGGTAAAGCTACGTTGAACATTGCTCCGTCAGCAATATTGAAAGCAGCATCTGCTCCTGTGTAAACCCATGTAACTGTTACATTTCCTTCAGTAGCATTTACTAATGTTTGGAAATAGTGATTTGTTTCAGCTCCAGTATAAGTTACTGTAGGAGAAGCAAATACGTTTTTGTCGTACCAAAATCTGTACTGTACTGCTTTGATAGCTGTTGCTCCAGCATTATCATAATAAATCGCAACGTTTGTAGGTGTTGCTCCAAGTGGTGCCAGGTTGTAACTAGCGTCAAATATTAAGTAAGGCTTCGTGGCATCAGGTGCGGTAGTTTGTGCAAATCCTGTTAATGATACTAAAGCTAAACTCAATACTAAAAGTAATTTTTTCATTTCTTTTGTTTTTAAGTTATTTTTATTTCACAACCGGGTGCTTATGCACTCTCATACCTTTTATAAATAGTCGCAACTTTAGTTGCTATATCCTAGTCTTGTAATATAGTAAGAAGAAACTCCACCTGATACAGGATTGTTTATTGTTATTGACTGTACTCCTGGCATTGTTAGTTTCAGGTTTGTTGTACTTGCATTAATTGTACTCCATTGTGCTGTAGTAAATATTCTACTATCTGGAGGTGCTGCTGCAAATGAGTTCATTAATCCGCTTTTCCTAGCAAATATTGAATATGTATCTGATATAGTAATTCTTCCGTCATTGTTAATATCAAATCTAAAGTAATCTCTACTTTTTAATGTTAATGTTCCTAGAGTTACATTATTTGAAATCTGAGCATCTGTGTTAGTTATTAATGGTAGTGATGGTGGTGTAAATGTTATATAATATTCTATAGAAGGATTTGTTGGTGTGGAAAATAAATACCTTCCTGTGGCGTCTGTTGTTGCTGTTGTTACTAAAGTCCAAGGAGTATAGTCTACTATATAATCAAATTCAAGTACATAATTTAGAGAACTACTATTATTTAAGTCATTCCATTTTCCTCCACTTACAAATTGTGTATAGTCTTCACCAGAAGAATCATTAGGTTCACCTCCATTCCAGTTTGATAAAGGATAAATTCCATATCTGTAAGCATACAGATTGTACATTCTGTTTACTTCGTCTGCTGTTATACCTCTATCAAAAACTTGAAAGTCTCCTAATCTAAAAGCTCCATAAGCTCCTGAACCTAGATTTGTTGTTTCAGTTAATCCTATTCCGTAATATAATCCATTTCCACTTTGCTGTGGAGATGTTCTAGGTGTTACTACTGATCCAAAGCTTGTTCCGTTTTTATATCCTGTTAGAGTTGTTCCATCATAAGTAAACCCGACTAAGTTCCAAGTATTTAAAGTGATTGGCGTGTTTAGAGAAACACTATTACTATTCCAAATAGCAACCCTTAAAGTATTTCCTCCTGTTATTTCAATCTGTGAATCGTGCCATCCACTTGAAGGAGTTCCTTGTCCCAACTCTGTTACTACAACTCCATTTCCTGTTGGATAAATCCAAGCCATTAAAGTTACAGTATTACCTGGTACTTTTGGTGCTAAGTTATTTGTAATACCGTATTGATTTACTCCATTAAAAGTTAAGTACTTTCCTCCGGTACTTGTATAGGTTGGTGAATTAAATAAAGTTGTATTTACTGCTCCTTTAATATCTACTAAAGTATTTCCTGATGTATAGGAAGCTACATCGTAATCTGCTTGCAGTCCATTTGATACTGGAAGTTCTGTCCATCTGTATCCTCCTAAAGGTTCTGAGTATGCAAACCCTGCTACTCTATCTTGGTAGTATCCAATCCACCCTGAGGACCATGTGTTAAATATAAATGTATTTTCAGCTGCATTTGAGAATGTAACTAAGTGGCCGTTCATTGCCTCACAAGCTGCTTTAGCAGCAGTCCATGTAGCTAATCCTGTTGATCTATAATATGAATGTCCATTATAATTTGTCTGAGAGGTAAAACCTGTCATAGTAGGAGTTGTTCTACTATAAAGATAAACTGGTACTCCTGATATTCCTGTTGAGTTTGAACCGTAGATATAACCAGAGTGCGTAAAGGTTTGACTTTGCGTAGATAAAATACCCCCTAGTATTAGTAGAGGGTATAACATTTTCTTTATTTTGGCTAATATCGTCATTTCATATAAATAGCTATTCTTCTGTGATTTCAGCTCTGTTTCCATCTACTGCAATTTCATGCCAGTGAACTCTTCCTTCTTGAATTGCTTTTTTAATATTCTTTTGTTTTCCCATTAAAAATGCATTTCCTGATTTTACTTCAATGAAATGTACCTCACATTTGGTTTTACTCTCTGTGTTAGTAAACCCTACATAGTCAATTGGCATTCCAAGGAATACTACATCTTCTGCTGGTATAGGAAACTTTGTCATAAAAGGAACAAAGTGTTCGATTGTCTTACCCCAATTCACTGCTGAGGATCTAAATGTTGAATCTTTTTTTACTTTTGCTTTCTCAATTATATGAGCGGCAGCTGTTTCTTCAATTTGCTTTCTCAATTGTGCTACCTCTTCTACATACTCTTTTAATTTTACAGTTAGTAGAAAAATTACAATTGCTAGAAATAATGAAATAAATATTAATATCATATTTTTTAATTTTATCCGTCACAGCTTAAACAGTCTTCAGAAGTTCTACTTCCAATATCTCCGTTTATGACAGAATCGGTTCTTAAATAATATAACGTTTTTAATCCAAGTTTCCAAGCTGTCTGGTGAACAAGGTTTATAAATTTAGGACTATCTCCCG
>ENA-OSIY01002234-OSIY01002234.1-marine-metagenome-genome-assembly--contig:-NODE-2234-length-10147-cov-6.435452_pt1 | contig 10147 bp, 16 predicted proteins | sample MGYA00237884_ERZ534233 | MGnify/ENA primary metagenome ERZ534233 (study PRJEB26412, sample SAMN06343840) | marine metagenome | isolation source: estuarine water | place: USA: Columbia River Estuary... | reverse complement strand
ATGTGTATAAGAGACAGTATAAATATTATCTTATTTTGTTTACTTCCAAGCTTCTTTATACTCTTTCATAATTTGTTTTACCATCTTATGAACTTTTTGTTCCCACTCTATAAGATTTCTATATCTATCCCCATATATATCAGGATTTCCTTCTGTTATATGATATTCATCCGAACCAGCATTAAATGAGCCACCTTTATATTTCTCTATTTCTGATACTAATTTCGATAAAGATTTCTTTGCCATCTTTACAGGTACATTAAGGTCAGCACCTTCGTTTAGGATTTCTTTGATATCCCACTCTTGTATCATTTCTTTCATTGACTTCATTTTTATACCTCTATTACTTTGTATCTTCTATTAGTCGAATCTGCCGATTCTAACGATGACATTTTATTATTAGCTGCACTTTTAGTGGAGTACTCCCAAACAGTATCACTTGCAGATAATTTACCTGTCCAAGCTTTTCCACCGAAAGAATTAGCTTTTTCACTATTCGGTTCGTTCCAAACCCACTCTTCTATATCATCAGGTCTTGGTATTAATTCCATTACAACTCTGTATGCCATTATTTAGTTACTTTCTTAACTTTTTCTATTGAACGACCAGCAAAGTAAGCAGCATATACTGTCATCAACAGAGTTTGATATACAGGAACATAGGCTTGACCTATTGTGAACTCACCTAAATTCCCATCAAATACACTTAATATTACGAACACAGCAGTAAGGAAAACTAATGTTAGTGGTCTAATGTTTTTACTTAACCAACTACCATGTTTTAAATCTGCTTCCCAACGAGCAGATACTTGAGCTTGAGCAGCTTGTTCTGCTTGAGCAAGTATCGTTTCTAATTTTTGTTTGGCTTCCGCCTTTTCTTCTCCAGAAGTATGTAAGTCGTCAATTATACTACCAACATTCTTGATAGTATCACCACTTAATATACTTCCTAACCCACTTAATAACCCCATATCAACTCCTAATCGTCAGCATGTTCTAATAGTTTAACATCATCTTCAGCGTTGTTAAACCAAAAATCTATTACTTTAGCAAATGAACCAACAAATCCACCTAACATTAATAGTAGGATTTCTTTCCATCCACCCATAACATCTGTTCCAGTACTCATAAAGTAAATCATAAGTCCTAATATTAATGAGAACAACGATACAACTGCTATACTAATTAACCATTTCTTATTTTGTCTAAACTTTATTATACCAATTAATTCTGTGTTAATAGAATGTTTTTGGTCTTGTATATGATAATCTACTTTATCTTCTTTTTTAGCTAATTCAGCCATTTTATTCTCCTACTTAGTTACTTTTTTAACTTTTTCTATTGAACGACCTGCAAAGTATGCTGCATATACAGTCATCAATAATGTTTGGTAAACGGGTACATAGGCCGCTCCTATTGTAAACTCACCCATGTTTCCGTCAAATACACTTAGTATTACGAATACACCCGTTAAAAATATTAGTGTAATTGGTCTTATATTTTTACTTAACCAACTACCATGTTTTAAATCAGCTTCCCATCTTGCAGATACTTGTGCTTGAGCTGCTTGTTCTGCTTGTGCTAATATCTGTGTAATCTTTTGTTTAGCTTCAGCCTTCTCTTCACCAGATGTATGTAAGTCATCTACTATACTTCCGATATCTTTAATTGCATCCCCACCTAATAAACTTCCTGCTGCTTTTCCTAATGTACTTAGTAATCCCATAATATTTCTCCTATAAACCTACATATAAATAGTATTTAATCCAATTTTTTACTACTACTAACCAACTTGTTTGATACTTGTGCACTCAACACCGATTGTATAGTAAAATATAGTGATGGATTTCGTTTTAATAATTCTTTAAATTCTCTTTGTTTCCAAACCAGACATTGTGATTCATGTCTAACCTTACAAGTAGCAGTAGCCGTTTTCTCTGTAAGAAAAGACATCTCACCTACAAATTCACCATCTCTTAATTCTGCTACATTTTCTCCATTAACTTGAACATCTACGGTTCCGTTATATATCAGATATAAATCTGGGACTGGCATACCTTGGGTTATTATTCTCATATTAGTTTTTAGAGTTATCCATTCTGCTGCTCTACTGATTTTCAGATATTCTACTGGAGTCATATCTTTAAATAAAGTAGAATATAACTCTTCGTTCTTATCATCCATTTTTACAGACCTCTTCTCATACAATATTACTGCTATATGATAAAGGTTTACTGCTATAAAAATAAAATTCCAATTTACTGCTAACCACATCGGTTCAATCGGAATGTAAAGGTTGTAGAATACAGAAAACAAACTCGCTAATATTGAAACAAGTCTAAGGTATAAAATGTCTTTTACTAAAAAAGAAAAGGCAATTAGTCCAAATGCTAAGTGCCCTGCTAAACTCGCTATGTTCATTTACTTTCGGAAACTGATGCTTTTCTGTACTCCGTTACAAGTTTTTTAATTTCACCAATTGATTTTCTTGCTCTTCCACCTGCTGCTTTATTGCCTTTATCAGTAAATTTATCGTGGTTGTCTTCAAACTCATCCCACAATTCTTTTAGTTGTTCATATATTTTCTTGCTATCCATGTTAATCTCCTAAAATACATCTTCTGCTAAAACATCGTCTATAGCATTTTTGATGTCTTTGTTATCTATATCTAATTCACCATCCATATCTGCTTTCCAAGTTTCTTTTTTAGAACCATCATAGAAAAGAGCCATAGAAGGAAAATTTCTAAATCTTAATTTTTTTACTACTTTTTTTGCTTGTTCACTTTCAACGTAAATTATCTCACAATCTTGATATCCCTTTACACCTTTAACTATATCTTTATCAAAAGGTTGTTCTTGCCATTCTGATGTAAATACTGCTACTACTAATCCACCATTAATACTTGATTTAAAATTCTTATCGTTTACTTGACCAACAAGTATGGTAGATAATAATAGTAATAAACTTAGTAACTTCTTCATATATAACTCCTACTTATCCTTCTTCTTAGCAACTTCTACTCGTAGATTTGAAACGAGTTTTTCAAGGTCTGCAATTTGTTCTTCATACTCATCTATTATTTCATAGACAGCATCCATATCTTCTTGTAAACCACCTACTTGTGATTTGTATTGTTCATAAGACCTCGGCCAGTTATGACCATCGGGTTTGGATGGATATTCATCTCCAAATATAGATTCTATTGATGGTGGTTCTGGAAGATTTTTTGCTTCTTCTATTTCTTGTAACAACATATAGTATCCACCAACACCAGCGGCTATTACACTAATCAATGCACCTAATGTTTGTAAAGACATTGTAAATTTTGTACCCATAACTTTTTCTTCTGAAAGTTCTATAGGTTCTTCTACCTTTGGTTCTTCTACTACGGGTTGTGGTGTAGGTTGTTGTACGGGTTGTGGTATAGGTTCTCTGTGAATCTCTTCATGTTTTTCTTCGTGTTTTTGAGTATCCGAAGAATGATTCATCATAGCATCGGTAATGTCTTCAAATGTACATACACCCATATCTACAAGAATCTCACCAAGTGTACCTTTCTTACCCTTGACTTGTTCTTGTAAGGCTTTGCTTAGTTGTCTTTTTGTGATAACATCTTCATCACATAACAACTGACCTAATTTGATTCCATTTTCGCTCACTTCTTATACCTCTACGACCTTATATCGTCTGTTTGTAGAATCAGCAGCGGCTAACTCATTCATTTTTGCAGTAGCATCACTTTCATTATCATACTCGTGAATATCATCATCTATACTTAACTTGCCTGTCCAAGCCTTTCCGCCGGTAGAACTAATAGTATCAGCATTTATTTCATTCCAAAACTTATCTGATATGTCATCAGGTCGTGGAAGCAATTCCATTAATACTCTATGTGCCATTTATATTTCTCCGCTTTCCCTAACTAATACACTCCTTGATAAAATGTAGCTTCAGGATCTGTTCCTACTTCCAAGTTATCAAAAATAATTATACCGTGTTGCATTTCATTTCTATATGGATTGAAAAAGTATCCATCTGCAATACCACTAACTTTACCATCTTCATACTTTTGTATTGATGCTTGTGCAAATTCTGTAAAATCAGATAAACCTACAATCTCTAATGTGATTCTACCACTTGTAGTTTCAAGTAATAATGAATCCATTTGTGTACCACCTAAATATAATTTAGTATCTATTAACTGACCATTATCTTGTCCATTGTTATCATACATAATCAAAGCATAATGTTCTTTTTCAGGTGTAACTCTACCATCTTCTCTTTGGAAGTGTAATACAAATATCTTTTTTATAGAACCATCTTCTTGTACTTCTGATGCTCCATATGTGGTTATACTTTCGTAATATTCACGAACATTAAACTCCGAACCATTTACCCACATTTCAATACTTTCTTCTAATGGTTCTTCATCTCTACTATCACAACTAAATGTACCTACACCTATTAATAATAGAATAATCCAAATTAATGGATTAATAATTTTTTCTTTTATATAAAATAATTTCTTCATATTAGTATCCCGTAAATTAATACTGCTAACCCTGTAGCAGGTAATATGTAAATCTTTTTACCACCCCACCAAGGAATATCATATCCTAAGATATGCCATTTGTAATCTATTGGTTTGTAAATTGTTCCTTTATTTACATGATTAAGTGCTGCCTCGTAGCAGAAAGTTCCTATGAACCAACTACCAACACCTAACCAAAAGAATTTAGAGAATGACGCCTCCATCAGAAATGCTATGATTACTGCACCCCAAATTCCCACATTCTCTAATATTCTCCACATATGATAATCAAATATACCATTTGATTTATTATTTGGATGTATGAGTTTGTTAGTTTCTTTTCTCTTTTTAGTAGACCAAGTCCAACCCTCTGTTACACCCTCACTAAACCAATAAAGAATTATTAGTAAACAAAATAGTATTTGTAATATCATATGCGTTCTCCCTACTTGCTTCCAAACATTTTAGAAAAGAAACCTTTCTTCTTTCCCTTCTTGCCTTTTTGCATTTTCTTACCTTTCTTCTTTTTCTTCTTCTTGATTTCTTCCATTCCTGCCATCTTCATATCTGAAGCATTAACAGTCGGGACTGCACCAAGGAATATAATCAAAGAAAGTATTCCTGTTAGTATTGTTTTCATTACTCGCTCCTTGCGTTGTCTATTAATAAAATTTTACCACCCAACAAACTGATAGTTCATACCGAACTTAATATCATATGCTGGTCTTTCCCAATAATATAAATATCTTCCTTCTGTGAAGACACCTAAATTATCTTTAATCTTTACACCGAAGATTGCCCCAAAGTCATAGTCATTCCAACTATGCCACATTGGTTCCATCAACATAAATTCACTCGGGTCTTTACCATCTTCTAAATGAGTTTGATAATGAGCCGCATTATGATAAGCATAATCAGTATGTCCATAGTGCATAGGTAACCAATTACCCCAAGTATGTATCCACCAATTCTCATCATAGTGATAAAAATCTAATCCTAATATTAAAGATGTTTCACTTTGATATCCCAAGTTTTGTTTCTTATCATTAATATATCCTTCTAACATTCTTGGAAAGTGGTAGATAAAATATTCTCTATCTGTATAAGCAAATATACGACCATCTGCATCTCTCCACAACCAATCGTGTCCCCAATACTCTCCGCCTTCATTCCAAAAAGGCCCCGAACCTTCAATTCTTCTAAGTTCCCCTGTTTGAGGGTCTATTTCAAATAATTCATTCTTTATCCAATTACCATCTTCATCTTGCATTGTTGGGTCGTACCACATATTATCATCAACATTAAATGCGTCTTCAGCAAAAGCCCACCATTGACCTTTATACCAAGTTGTATCTAAAACCATAGCATCAAATCCATATACAGGATGTTGTCTATGTTTTAGTCCGATTGATAAATGTAATTTATCATTTAAAACTTCAGGTGTTAAATGTATTCTAATATCTGCTTGACCATAAGCAATATCTTCTAAACCTAACTCTGTCCAACCAACTTTAGCCATTGTCCAATCACCAATGTATCGTACCCAATACTCTTGATTAAGATATTCATTTCCCCATTGACGACCTTCTGACCATTTAACTAAATATTCCCAACCTTTAACAGGTCCGAATGTAGCACTTTCATTAGAGTTTTGTTCTGAACCATCATACCAAACTCCGCCTTTACCTGCAGACTTAACTCCTCTTTTAGCTTCATATTGAAATCTACCAATTTTACGAAGACCGAATGATGTTTGAAAATCAGGTTTTAATTCTCTTTCAGTTCTTTCTACTACTAAGTTACCCGTAGATAATCCTCCGACAATAGCAAATCTATCGTCTTGAAATCTTGGTGCATTTAAACTAAAACTACCATAAGCAGTTGAGTATTTAAAAAACTTCCATAGTTCGTTTTCACCAAACAAAGATGATGTCAGGACTAATCCCAATATAATTTTCTTTAACATCTGTTTTCTCCTAACTTATTTATTGACAATTACAACCACAATCACAATCACAACAATCACAGCACTTACACATAATTTTCTCCCAGTTAAATTTAAGTTTTCATAGATAAATATCAAACAACCTATAAAGTTTTATATTTATACATCAAATCTAACTGAAAAAGTATATGAAATGTCCTTATTATTTGGTAGTGGTTTGGCTAATTTACCGATTGCTACGAGTTGGTAGTCATCATTGTATAAACCTATTGTAGTTATGTATGGTTCAAAACTTGAACCTGTGGCAAAATCTTTTAGATATTCAGAGTTTATATCGTTTTCTTTCCTTAGAGATGGGTTATTACTAATCATAAATTGTCCCTCTCTAACCGTACAAATTGTTTCATACTGATAAAAAGACACTTTGTTATCAAATTGTACATTCCAACCATTTGACCCAGTTGCTATAAAAACCTTATCGTATGAACTTGATGGATTTGTAACTGCCATTGCTCCGTCTTTGTAAAATACATTTCCTATTTTATTTGTACCAGACGGGTTCTCGTATAAATTTTGTATGTTATTATAACTCAGACTTGAACTGTATAGTCTTATATCGTCCATAGAACCACTAAAAGAATCATCCCAAACATTACCCCCACCACCTCTACTTGCAATAAATAAATCAGATTCATTACGAGTATTATCGTCTGTACTATCGGATGAACTTGCGTGCATTACACCATCTACATATATTTCTAAAGAACCAGTATTTCTTTGTGCTACAACATGATGATATTGACCATCATTAAAAGATTGTGTAGTCATTGTACTTGGTGTATACATACCACCTCTTCTTGAAAAATTTATTTTTCCTTTATTAGCAGATGTTTGATTAAATGTAGTAAGTTCAAATGGAAATTTTGATGATGTAGTAAAACTTTCTGAAATTATACCTGGTTGATTTTGTTGATTTTCTCCACCAATATTTTCATTTATTGTTGCTATACCATTACCATTTTTTCCTACTATAAAATTAGATGAATTTGTAGTATATGATTGCGATGGTGGTATTTTTACCCACATGGATACTGCGAAATCATAATCTCTTGGAAAGTCAAAATATTTAGAATCATCTACTTTACCATAACACTTTGAACCACTAAACTTTGCTGCTAATCCCCATTTTCCAGTTTCATATGAAATATTGTAAAGTTTTAAATCAGTATCTTCTCCGTTTTTTGCAGTCATACCTTTTTTATCATTTGATTCAAAATACTCTCCAAGTTTTTTGTTAGTATCTTGTAATTCTAATGATAGATTCATACCATCAATGAACTCCCCATTGAAATTAAAATGAGTTACTAAAGAAGATGATGGTGCTAAATTAGTTACAGAGTTGTCAATCAAGTTTCCTTTTTTATCATCACTAAAAGTTCTATCTGTTCCAGTACTACTATCAGTTATGTTAATGGTTCCTGGTGTAAATCCCTCACCTACTACATTATATGGAACTGAAATTAAATTTACTCTTGAACCAAGAAATCTATCTTCTTCATCGTTATTACCACCAAAACTTTCGTATGGATTTTGTGAACCATAAAATCGTTGTTTTATAAAATGATAATTAACATCAACACCATCTCCATTTGATGTCAAACCATAATCAGTTCCTAACGAATCTCTGTTATATGCTGACGAAGAAATGTTATGTAGATAAAAACCTTGTTCTTGAAATCGTGATTGTTTATATACACCACGAAATAACATTGACCCATTGTTTGTATATGTATCGTCTGTTATAGATATAGTTTTTGTCGCTACAAAGGGTGTTACCTGAAAATCACTTGGGTCTATTGATTGGAAAACTTTGATATCCATATATAGTCATATTAGTAATCAAGTTTAACTTTCACTAACAATTCTTTTGCAAATGATTTAAGTTGAGGTTTAGATAATTTTGCTGTAGCCAAGAGTTGATTTGCATCATCATATAAACCTACACTTGTTATATATACTCTTGGGTCATCTTTCATTGTTGAAAATCTAAACGAACCATTTGAACCACTTGTAAAGGTAGGATTGTTTGAATAGTTAAACTCTTGGTTTCTAACTCTAACAAAGTAATGAGTTGATGTTACATCTTCTTCATTCCTTGCTTGGAATCCACTTCCTGCTGCTCCTGATGCACTTACTGCTGAAAAGAATTTAAAATGATTGTCGTTATGTACACTTGAACCAGAACCGATACCACCAGTAGGGCCACCAGTTCTTAGACTAATGTCCATACCATTTCCTGGTCTAAACTGACCTGCGTTAAATATCAACACCCCTTGGTCTGGGTAAAATAATCCAACACCACCACCAGTTTCTGATGCTGCTGCTGTCTTGATTCCTGATGATATACTACCACTAACAATATTAAAGACTCTACCTGCTTCGTTAATTGTAGGATTGGTTGTTGCTCCACTATCATCAATAAAAGTTCTAAGACCACCTTTATTTTCTGTTCCAGAACTACCACTAAGTGTTAACTGCCAATTACCTGGGTCAACTTTTTCTTTTTGTCTTGCTCTTTCAAAATTCAAGATAAAAATTTCGTCTGTATTTACAGAACCTTCCATTGTAAATATTCCATCATTTGCTGCTAATAAAGTTTGTGAGTATTGAGAGTAAATAGCTTTAGTTGGTTTATCTACATTTACTATTTGAGAACCACTACCTTGTCTATTTCCATATGCTACAGAAAATTGAACTGCTGAACCAGAAGTACCAAGTTCAAAATTTGATACATCTAAAAAGTATCTTGCGTTACTTCCACTTTGTGTAGAACCAGTATGAAATGTATTAAGTGTACCAGTTCCATCTGACCATATACCTGCTGATACTGCTTCTTTTACATTTCCAACGACATCTATTGCAGTATCAAATCTTGAGAAAACTTTACCATTGGTCATTCTTTTCTTTTCTTGCTCAATAGCTCTCAATCTTTCTTGAACTTGTGATTCTACCAACGCTTGTATATTTACATTTCCAGCAACTTTGTTTTTGAATCTCTTCGTTTTTTTACCCTTCGTACTCTTTAACTGAAGATTACCAAGATTAGATGAGATGGTAGGTTCTACTGCTTGTGCTGCTTCCAGTGTTTGTTGTACGAAATCTGCTACTGCTTCTTGTGGGTCTTGACCCGCGGCTGCTGCTTCTTTCGCTAAGTTTGCTAAACCCTCTGCACTCATGTTCTGCATATTCTGTGCCATTATCTACTCCTCACTTATGATGTCGTGTTTTCTACTATTAGTTTCTTAGAAGTGACATTAATTGATGCTTGACCACCAGTCTCATTACCAATAATAGTTAATTTTGTTGTTAAATCTGCGTCTGTTTGAGTTTTGTAACTCAATGAAAATGTTAGACCCGTTACAGACATACTTTCTCTCACTTCGGAGTCTGATAAGAATGTAGGTTGTGTTAATGTATCTCCTGCTGGTGCTGGAGTTTGTACCTCAAGTGTTGCGACATCACTATTATGTAATATTGCGGTATATCCAAGATTTGAATTAGGTTGGAAAATATCACCTGGTGTAGAGGTAACAGGTTGTACCTGTCTCTTATACACATCTGACGCTGCCGACGAATAGAGAGGTGTAGATCTCGGTGGTCGCCGTATCA
>ENA-OSIY01002233-OSIY01002233.1-marine-metagenome-genome-assembly--contig:-NODE-2233-length-10156-cov-4.547574_pt1 | contig 10156 bp, 9 predicted proteins | sample MGYA00237884_ERZ534233 | MGnify/ENA primary metagenome ERZ534233 (study PRJEB26412, sample SAMN06343840) | marine metagenome | isolation source: estuarine water | place: USA: Columbia River Estuary... | reverse complement strand
TATTCTCGAAGAGTCGATCACCGGTGATTTTGCCATTGTAAAAGCATATAAAGCTGACCGTTATGGCAATTGCATTTATCGTCATACCGCCCAAAACTTTAATCCTATGGCCGCGACCGCTGGGAAAATCACGGTATTAGAAGTTGAAGAAATAGTAGAACCTGGAGAACTCTGTCCCAGCGAAATACATACACCCGGCATCTACGTTGACAGAATTATAGTTGGCAACTTTGAAAAACGTATAGAACGTAAAATTCTTTCATCAGTTACCAACAATTAATAGGCCATTATTATGTCATTAAGCAGAGAACAAATTGCGATGCGAGTCGCACAAGAATTTGGTGATGGTCATTATATTAACTTAGGTATTGGCATCCCTACTCTTGCAGCCAACTACGTGGCTAATGATATTGAGGTCATGTTGCAATCAGAAAATGGTATACTTGGTATGGGTCCTTATCCCTCAGAAGAGCAAGTGGATGCAGACATGATTAATGCTGGAAAAGAAACTGTCACAGCAGCAACAGGCGCGTCTATTTTTAATTCTGCAGAAAGTTTTGCGATGATCCGCGGTGGACATGTGCACTTAACTGTTCTCGGCGCATTTGAAGTAGATTGTCATGGCAATATTGCTTCATGGATGATCCCAGGTAAACTCATCAAGGGTATGGGCGGCGCTATGGACTTAGTGGCAGGAGCAAAAAATATTATTGTGACCATGACTCACGCTGACAAACATGGACATTCAAAGCTCTTAGCTCAATGTACCTTGCCCTTAACAGGTGTGAATTGTATTAACAAAATTATTACCGACTTAGCAGTGCTCGAAGTAAAAAGTGGCGCATTTCATTTAGTTGAAAGAGCGCCAGGGGTAACGATAGATGAAATCCGCACGAAAACTGCAGGCAAATTAGTGGTAGCTGCAGACGTGCCAGAAATGATGTTTTGAAATAAACTGACACAATTGCTAACAGCCTTGTATAATCATCGATATATTAGTTTTTAGAGCATGTCTTTTGCAATTTACAGACTTACCTATACATCACAATTTATTAAAAGCCCTTGAAATTAAAGGGCTTGATTCACCTACAGAAATCCAAAGTAAAGCGATCCCTTATGGCTTGATGGGTAAAGACTTAATTGCCTCATCCAAAACTGGCTCTGGTAAAACCTTAGCGTTTCTTCTACCAGCTGTACATAGAGTGTTAACTAAACAGTCTTTAAGCCGTCGTGACCCCAGAGTGCTTATTTTAGCGCCCACCAGAGAGCTCGCGAAACAAGTATTTTTGCAGCTAAAGGGATTAATTGCGAAACAACAGCTAAAAGCCGCTTTAATATTAGGTGGTGAAAACTTTAACGATCAAGTGAAGGCCCTTAAACATCATCCACAATTTATTGTGGGCACAGCAGGCAGAATAGCAGATCACCTTAAAGGCAAGTCGTTATTTTTAAACGGACTTGAGATGTTGATATTGGATGAAGCAGACCGAATGTTAGACTTAGGTTTTGCCTCAGAACTTAGGCTTATCAATCAAGCAGCCGATCATCGCAAACGCCAGTCCATGATGTTTTCTGCGACTCTAGACAGTGCCGCTATGCACGAACTGACTCAGACCTTATTAAAAAGTCCGCAGCGCATCAGTGTTGGCTCCGCGGGTGAAGAACATAAAGACATTCAACAACGGTTTTACTTAGCCGATCACGTGACACACAAAGAGTTATTGTTAAGCCATATGATCAATCAGCAAGCATACCGTCAGATCATAGTTTTCACGGCTACCCGCACAGATACAGAAAGGCTCACAGTAATTCTCAAAGAGCAAAGTTTACATGCCGTTGCGCTAAGTGGTGATCTCACACAAGGTCAGCGTAATAATATTATGAGTGAATTTGGACGAGGTCAACATCACATATTGGTCACCACCGATATCGCCTCTCGCGGCTTAGATTTGCTCAATGTTGCCTTAGTCGTGAATTTTGACTTACCAAAATTGGCTGATGAATATGTGCATAGAGTAGGAAGAACCGGACGAGCGGGTAACAAAGGCCAAGCAATATCCTTTGTGGGGCCAAAAGACTGGTTTAGCTTGCTAGCCATCAAAAGTTTTATGCAACAGAATATCGAATTTAGCGAGATTGAAGGCTTAAAAGCAAAATTTAAAGGCTTAAAGCCACCTAAAGCTAAAATAGCCCCAGCCAAAAAGCAACTCAATAAGAAGGTCAATCAAAAAGACAAACCTCAACAAGCCCCTAATCGTGTTAAAACAATGCAAGGTAAAGATGCAGGTAATATGCCTATGAAGCGAAAACCTAGGGAGATATTCAAACCAGAAGATGATGAGCAGGAATAAATAAGCATCAAGCGACGGGTGCCGACCGTTTTTTAGCACTGAAAGGTTTGGGGGGGTGCGTAATGAAATATTCTTGCTTTGAGCATTATGTAAGTTAAAACCCACGAGAACCATTTAGGGCTTATAGTGATGTTTAATAAAAAAACTTTGTGTTTTTGCTTTACTAATCGCTAACCAAAAGTCGTATAGGTTTTTATCTAAAATTAAAATATGGTAAATTATCATTGTTTTATTATATTTTTAGAAAGAGTAATTATGAAGTTTTCTGATGATTCTGCTCAAGCAGTAGAGTACCTGCGTCAAGCAATACCAAAGATGGTAAAATATAACATAGCACCAAACCCTCACAATTACTCATTGTGGTATTGTTATTTCTCCAAAGCCTTTCCGTCTTTGAATCAAGAATTAGATCACACATTAGAACGTCATGGCACTTGTCCTCCAGATATTTCAGAATCATTGTTTCTTCACTATATTAGTAATATAGAGAATGAAAATAAGGATAAGTTGATTGATTCTCAAAACGCTTTTTCGCATTTGGTTGATGATTTATCAGATTCAATGGATCAAAACGCACAACAAACTAACAGTTACTCTCAAGCGATGATGGAAAACTTAACCGAGCTAGGCGTTCATGGTGTGGATGATTCTATTACACCAGTTTTGAATAAATTAAGTGCCAATGCCAGTGCTATTTATACTGCTAATCAACAGTTCCGAGGTCAACTTTCCGCCGCTCAATCTGAAATTAACACATTGAAAGTTGAGCTTGAAAATAGTAAAAGAGAAGCCAATACAGATCCCCTTACTGGGCTTAATAATAGACGTGTATTTGAAACGATTTACAATCAATTTATAGATGATAATAATCAAGGTGACATTACACTGATCATAATGGATATAGATAAATTCAAATCTTTTAATGATACTCATGGACACTTAGTTGGAGACCAAATTCTTAAGTATATCGGTCACTTGTTGAGAAAATAATGCAATGATCCAATTTTGCCGGTACGACTAGGGGGGGAAGAGTTTGCTCTCTTATGCCCGAGTTTCAATCTTGAACAAGCCAAAAGTATTGCCGAAGATATTAGAGTGAAACTTGCCTCGGCCCCACTATGCAGTAAACGAACTGGAGAGAAATTATCTCCTGTAACAGCTTCTTTTGGTGTGGCACAAAAAAAACCCAATGATGGTTTAATCAATATGATTGAAAGAGCAGACAAAGCTCTTTATGCGGCAAAAAACACAGGTAGAAACAAAGTAAAACTAGCGACAAACTAAGCCTCGAATTTCACAAATCATAAAGCATTTGGTTCAATTTTGATTGAACAACAATTTTATTGCCAACAACGAGCTTCAGATCTACTTTCACCCTCATTGATGACACTCCAAAAGATTTTAGACATTACTTCCTCATGTGGCGATAACCCAAGAACTGCAACTACAACTCAAAGCGATAACGATTCTATTCAGTAAACTTTCCCTACATAAAAAATGAAGAACATCACAATCAATATTGGTTAATTGTATACGTTGACAAAATTTACGAACGCGACAATGTAAAGTCTCCAATGACATGTAACTGAATATCATAAAACCATAAACCATAGAGAAAAAGGCATTCACAGAAAAGGAAATGCTCGATTCTGACCCTGACTTTTAATTTTTTAGAATTTATGTTGGCTATTTTTGCTGACCACTAACACTTATTTTTGTATTTCCCATATGAACGGAGCGTTTGTTGATTAGTGTGAACAAAATTTTTATTAGTTCCAATCTTCAAAAAATCCTGCACTGTCCCTTTTTGATTTTATTAAAGGCTTAATAAGCGAGGTTCCTAAATACAGAAAACCGACTATTTCGTCTTGCTCAGATAAATCAAAGGCTTGTTTAACAGTTGAGCTTTGAGCGAAATTGCCAGTCCGCCACACTCCTGCAAAACCCTGAGCAACAGCAGCCATCTGCATAGCGTGTATAGCGCAAGATGCTGAAGCAACTTGTTCTACCCATGGTACTTTGTCATTTTTTGTGTATTTGGCTATTGCCACAATTACCATTGGTGCGCGTAATGGTAATTGTGGTGCACGTTCAAGTTCTTTTTCGCTTTTATTGGCTGCAATGGCAGCTTGCTGAAATACTTCACCCAAGCGAATCAAACCTTGGTTTTGACAGACAACAAACTTCCATGGTGTTAGACAGGCGTGATCTGGAGCGCGTAAAGCAGCTTGTTTGATATTTTCTAGTGCTTGGCCTTCAGGTGCCGGTGCTTGTAAACGAGGTTGAGAGCTGCGAGTAAGTAATAAGTCTAACGCCTGCATCAAGTGTCCTTATATAAGTGTATTATGCCTATCCTAATAAAAAACACGTTTGAGTGCCGTTATTTTTTCATGTTTTAACGATAAATATTTTTGTTAAAAAGAAATCTATACTGCAGTACTTATCTGCACCAGTAAAAAACAATGACAGCATGATGATATTCGTCATGGAAAATTCAATTCCGTTGTTGAGCACCATAAAATTTTCGCTTGATGTGAGCCATTCATAGTTGCTTTGCTCTTGCAGAATACTTTTAGCCGTGGTTAATTTATTTGTCGCGACCAGAGCTGTTTGCTTAACAAAACTGTACCATCTAACATCCAACTACTGGCATCTACAAATGCTGCCCCCCGTTTGGCAGGTGCACTGGAAACGCGGTAACTAACATAGTTACCATCAAAGGATCACACCTAATGTGATGCTAGACCTGTCAGTAAAAGTATGCGGCCAACCATTAAGCGATTGTAGCAAGGATTACCAGAACAAAGAGAAAAGGAAATCCAAACCATAATCAACGTTACCAAACCAATCAACAATCCCGACAAAATGTTGATGTTTCGTACATGCATCTTGGATGCATCACGGGAGCAAAATAAAGTATGAGTAACAAAAGGGCGACACCATCCAAGAGCTAAATATTCTTCTAGCAACTTATGAAAAGAGTTATACAGATTAGATAGGCTCGTCACTTTTATCGAGTAAATTATTTACTTGTATGAGCAGTTAGGTCATCAAAACATTCCGTTAGACTTTAATTAAGTTTTAGGGATAGTGATAATGAGTTGAAACATTTCTCTCCCCTCTTTTTAAGTCTAACTACAGGAATCAAAATAATCTTATTCCACTAACGTTGTTGGCACTTATATTGCTATTTTTATTGTAAAGCTTTAACTAAAGATATAAACGCTATGCGAAATTTATGTTTAATGATCTTAATTGGAACCTTAACCTCTGGTTGTGCATTAAATGGTCTATTGTATGACAGCAATGATTTAGCTGAAATGTCAGCCGTAAAGGCACATCCATCAAATACTCTGCATAAGCATGTAGAAAAACTGGCTAAACAGCTTTTTTTCACATCTCAACTGATTAACAAAACAAGTACAATAGCAGTCGGCACAATATCACCCATTTTGTATCCTAACGGCGGAACATTGCCCTCACACTTGGCATTAGGCCTACAAATTCAAGAAAGCTTGATGACCTTCGCCACGCAGGCTGGTTTGAAAGTTATAGAATATAAAACGATGCCAAACATAAAAATCAGCGAGCAAGCTGACAAAATGTTGAGTAGGCAACTGAATGAATTAAATCCCGCAATAACAGCAGACTATTTTTTAACCGGTACCTACACGTTGCAAGAAAACAACTGCATAGTGAATATTAGATTAATACAGGTTCCAGGAAACATTATACTAGCAGCGGCAACAGATTATGTGCCAAATGATGTTATGTGGAGTCAATCGAAAGTAACACTTAAAAACAACCAAATCTATCGAAATGGATATTAGGAGAGCACAATGAAACTATCAATATTAGGATTATTAGCAAGCTCTACCTTATGTGGGTGCGCTACATTTATCGACGAAAACGTGCAAGAACCCTATGCATCCATCATAACGCAGACTTCAGAACCCTCAACTCCATTTGAGTCGAGCCTTATGTTTCAGCATCAGTTCAAAGACAGATTTGCTAACAGTCATTCAGCTGGACTTTCAAAGGAAATGGAACAATCTTACTCAATCCACTTGCAACATCCAGACGGTATGCAAAATCCCAAGCAAGGACGCCAAGAAAGTCCATCAATATCAGCAACAAAACTTAATATTAATCATTATGCTAGGGGCTTAATGCAAGATTTGGTGGCCAATTTACAGTATGTTAATTCATCTACGCCATTAGCCGTTGTAAGTTTTGTAATGCTTGATAGTGATTACAATCAGTCAAGTTTACTAGGTAATCAGATGGCTGAAAGCTTAATTCATGAAATACATAAATTTGGTATTCCTGTTATCGACTACAAAACAACTGGGTTTGTAAGAATTACCGAGCAAGGCGATTTTGCTTTTACTAAAGATTATAAAGAATTGCCGGGAGATATGGCCGCCAAATATATTGTCGGCGGCACTATGTTGAAACATACAGAGGGATATCTAATCAACGCCAGAATAGTTGGCTTAAAATCAAAGGAAGTGGTGGCATCTGCACAGCATTTTATACCCAATGGAATAGTTAAAGACTTAATTGGAGGGCTTACCCAAAATATTGAAGACCAGCCTAAAATGACTCCCAAACTTGTTTCTTTGATATCAAATTAAATAAGGTCACAGAAGAGCACTATAAATCAGAGGTTGCAATTTCTTCAATGCACCAAGAAATACTACAGATCTTAAAATAAATAAGAAATATCGTTGTTAGAAAACAGGTTTCCATTAGATCAAAATTTCAGACCAGTTTAAACATTACTTTACTTTGTTCTATCAGGTCAAAAAACAAGATGAATTTAGCAACTGATTTTTACTCAAAATATAGTATCTTCGCAGTTGAATATATTTGTTCAATATTGCTAGGAAGCCTTAGCTTTTTTCCAAAACTCACTATTTTTATGATTTCTTAAAATTATGTAATATAAACTTTTTCAGGTAAAAATGCTTGGTTTGGCTTCATTTGAACTACGGCCAAGGCAGCATCATTGCTTTGATACTGCCCCACCTGCTCGAGTTGATTGGGGGTCACAAAAAGTACTTCGAACGCTTTGCCACTCAATAATGGGGCATGTTTAGCAGCAAATTCCTGGGTGACTAAAAGTAAATCCACCGTGAAACTGGATTGAAGAACTTCAACCACACTTTTCTCTCCTTCTACAAAGAATTTACCCGACTCAAGTCGGTATTTTTTTTGATGTAAGGATTTTATAAACTTAACCGTATTTTTGCTTAGCATTCGTCCTCCAATTCGAACTTGAAATCTTCCAAATATATACTTTTTCTCAGTCTACTCTGGTTTTGCCTTAGCTGCTCTTTGACCAGAAATTTGGAAGAGTGTGATTATGTGGTCTATGACAATGAACTAGTCGGCCTAGATAAGTCAGATGCTGAAGCACTTCAACAACTGCTAGAGCAAGAACCCAATACCCGGATTTTGGGAGGATCCTTTGGTGTAATGCTCTATCGAATAGGAAACCAATTTTACGATAGCAGTAAAGTTGCCACCAAACGAACTAAAGTAGTTGACGAATTGAACGCGCTTCAATTGGATAATGAGGTTCAATCCAATGAATTGTCCTACAAACGAAAAGTAGAAAACCTAAAGATCAAGCTAGAAGGCCTTGAAAAGATCTTAGAATATGGGAATGCGCTGATGCGTACAGGAAATCCTGTAGTCCTATTGGACAGTAATTTGGTTGAAAAATCCAGGAAAAACATGAAAGGCTATCTGGTAAATCATGGTTTTTTTGATGCAGAAGTTGACTTCAGTATTACGACTAAAGATAAAAAAGCTTCCATATCCTACGAAATCGAAGAAAATAAGCCTTACCTCCTTGATTCGGTGTATACGCGTGTTGATAATCCAGAATTACAAAACCTGATATCCAGCTTTTCTTCCAATTCCTATCTCCAGAAAGGTCAGATTTACAATCAGGACAACATCACCGAAGAACGAAATAGATTAGAGGAACTCCTCAAGAATAAGGGGTACTACATGTTTTCGAAGTCCTACATCAACTTCATCGCTTACCAAGACACTGCGGCGAAGTCGATACGACTGGAGCAAATAATCCAAAAGCCTGCCTTTGCAGAAAGCCATCAAGTATATACGCTCGATTCGATCAGCCTACAAATCAATCCTCCTTCCGATGAGTTTGCAGACAGACGAATCCTAACGAAATACCAAGGAATTGATTTTTCCTTTTACAGAGATCGTTATTCAGCCAAAATCCTAGCCTCAAGGATTCAATTGCAAAAGGGAAAGCCATACAACAGGATTGAAGCACTTGAAACGCAGCGATTGATAAATAGTCTCGATCTTTTCCGATTTGTTAATATCACTTTTGATACGCTTGGAACCTCCCTGAACGCAGCTATTTACACACAACCCAATCAAAAATACCAGCTAACCAATCAGCTAGGGATGACCATCACGGAGCAGCTTCCAGGACCTTTCTTTAGTACTGCACTGAGAAATCGTAATTTCTTTCGGGCAGGGGAATTGCTTGAACTCAATTTCAGAGCTGGCTTGGAAGGTGTTGCTTCTGCCACTGGCCAAGGTGTTTACCAAAGCAGTGAAATCAATACTTCGCTTTCTGTGATTTTTCCTAGATTCTTAATCCCCTTTTCCCCAAAGACTCTTCAGCAATATGGAAAATACAACCCGAATACACGAGTTCAATTTGGATATTTGAGTACCAATAGGCCAGAATACAACCGAAATGCAATCAATGGACAGTTGGGCTACACCTGGTCTACGCGAAATAATCGTCAGTCCTTTACCATCAATGCCGCAGATGTCAGCTACATCCGAACGCCTTTTATCCAAGATGAATTTCTAGGGATTCTGGAAAACTTACAGAACGATGGCAACAACCTGATCTGGTCATTTCTTCCCTCTTTGATTAGTAGTTTTTCAGGTCAGACCTTGATCAATTTCAATCGATATGGTGATTTTTCAGCCCGAAAAGCTTCCCTACTGCGAGTTTTTGGAGAAAGTGGCGGGACAACCTTAAATTTTACAAATGTTCGGAGAAACGATTCACCAGAAATCGACTACGCCAATTTCCAATGGCTTAAGGGACAAGTAGATTACAGACGTTATTATCCAATTAGTAAAAAACAAACACTCGCCTACCGACTAAACTTTGGGATGGCACGTCCTTACGGGGTCAGTGCGGGGATTTTGCCCTATGAGAAGTATTTCTTTGCTGGAGGTGGTACCAGTATCCGTGCTTGGCAAGCGCGAAGACTTGGCCCTGGAAGTTCTACCCCAATCACTGGACCAGGTGGGAATTACGATTACAGAAATGAGCAACCTGCAGAAATGATTCTTGAGAGCATGTTCGAGTACCGCAGAAAGTTATTCAGCTACTTCGATATGGCAGTTTTCCTTGATGCAGGTAACTCTTGGATGATCGGCAGGGACGATGCTCGCCCTGGAGCAGATTTTAGATACGATCGATTTTACAAGGAGATTGCGGTAGGAACTGGTGTAGGATTACGAATGGATTTTGACTTTTTAGTCATCCGTCTAGACTTGGCTATCAAAGCCCTTGATCCAGCACGCCAAGAAGGCGAACGATGGATTCTTGACAACATTCGATTCAATAAACCCTTGGGGGAAAAAGGACAAACCGTGTTTAATTTTGGAATTGGATATCCATTCTAAAATCAAAAAACTAATGAGTAGGAAATCAAAAGAAGAAATCGCAGCCATTTACAAGCAAATGCAGGAATACATTTGCCAAGCCCTTGAGGCTGGAGATGGTGTAGGAT
>ENA-OSIY01002232-OSIY01002232.1-marine-metagenome-genome-assembly--contig:-NODE-2232-length-10156-cov-4.781228_pt1 | contig 10156 bp, 21 predicted proteins | sample MGYA00237884_ERZ534233 | MGnify/ENA primary metagenome ERZ534233 (study PRJEB26412, sample SAMN06343840) | marine metagenome | isolation source: estuarine water | place: USA: Columbia River Estuary... | reverse complement strand
TGATACGGCGACCACCGAGATCTACACCTCTCTATTCGTCGGCAGCGTCAGATGTGTATAAGAGACAGCTCTAATACTACACGAATGTTGCTAGCCATATCATAATCCTTTGTTTTTGCGATTGAGTTCTTCTTCAATCCACTGTTCAGTAGGTGCTGTCATACCTTTTGGTTTCTTCCTACTGTAACCTTCATCTAACTTTTGACTATAATTATAGTCAGCAATAATCTTGTCACCCTGTAATCTTGTCTTGCGTTTAGCATTGCCAGTGTTCTCAGGTGTGTTATCTACGAAAACTTCATAAGCACCCTTTGACAAATCTTGGGCATTACGCTTTAGATTTGTCATTTGTTTATTAAAACTTGCTAGGTTAACTTTTGCCATTCTTTATATCCAATAATTCTTGTTCAGTCAATTCTGGTATAACATCTTTGCCACCATTCATTGCTCGTTCTTGAACTAGGTTTCTATAACCTATGGCAGTATCAGCAATGAAGACATCAAAAGTATTAGCACGACTCATTACCTCACTGGGTAATAATCCATATCGTTCTGCTACTGTGTCAATCAACATTACCATACTAAGTTCTACACTCTTTTCACCAAGTTTTTCGTTTGTTACTTTCCCAAGCGTTCTACTACTGCTCCAATCACTGCTAACATTACATCATTGGGCAATGCTTCGCCTTCTTTCATAGCAGGTGCGCCAGTTTCATCAAGCACCAATCCATTTACCATTCTAATCATTTCACCATAATTGTCAGCACCCAATGTTGCCATTTTGATGAACTGTTCAATAGGTTGTCTGTCCATAATCCAAAACTCTAGTTCATCACCATACTTTTCTTTTAATTCAAAAGTTTCTAAAGTTATTTTAATTAGTTGTGGCTTGCTAGCCAGTTGTGTTAGTTTCATTCCCATTCCAAATCTCCAGTCTTATCATTCATATAGTGTAGGGCACTTAGATTAAATCGTAATCTTGCTTCTACTTGTTCAGCATCTTTGCGTAAACATTTGACTTCTGCCAATGACTTTGCTGTCTCAGCAATCATACTCAGCAAAATGTCTTTGTCACTTAACTTATCAAAAATCATCATAACACCTCCTTGTGTTGTATGTATTTATACTTTGTTTGTTGGTATGTGTATAGGTAAAAATGTCACGAATTACTCTTATATATATAAGAGAGTTTCGTTACATAATTAACAGACAAATCACAGATTATTTTGTTTGTTTTGTCAATGATACACAACAAAAAACCTGCCAAAGCAGGTTTAATGTTAATCTTGGTTAAAGATTAGACACCTGCTTCAACAAGTGCTCTCTCGTAGTCACCATTAACTTCAATGGTAATTGGGCTTACCCAAACTGGACTATCTGCTGAAACTGTAGGTGCTAGGGCAGAAATGAATCCTGTTCCCATAATTACTGTTTCACCATCAATCGCACCACTTGGGGCAATTAAGAAAGCAACTTCAGTTCTGTCGTTAGACATTTTGAAGATACCATCGCCAGTTGCTGTTCCAGCATCTGTGGTAAATGTCGCAGTAGTTGTTCCCCAGAAATCTGTGGTATCCAAAACGAAATTACCACTCAAACTGTTTGTAGCGTTTGTTGTGATAACTGACTCGCCTGATAAGTCCAACTGCTTCCAACGAAAACTACCATTGGAGTTGTTAATGGTTACATCTTGTAATCCACTTAGTTCTACAGGCTTGTTTACTTTTGTTGTAATCTCACCTGTTGTGTTGTTAGTTGCTGTATAGAAGTCTGCTTGAACAGGTTTGCCTGTTGTGGCAAATGCCGCAATCGCTGATTTCTTTACAATCAATAACTTTACACGATTTTTCGCTGATGTAGCGTTAATATATGAAGCCATTTTGCTTTTTCCTTATGCTAATGTATAAAATCTATACTCAAACTCATAAATGATTTTGTCATCATCTATAGTTGTGGTATAGTCAAATTCTTTTCTAAAAGAACTTGAGATATCTGCTTGAATTCTTGCCAAAGCAAGAGTTAACAAGGCTGAGTCTAAATCAATGTTTCTGTTCTTTGCGTCAACTGCTAGGTATCCACGCACAGTGGTGATATTTTGATTGACATCTTCATCAAAAGTAGTTAAGAGTTGCGTCTGTTCTACTTCTGGTTCATCCAAATATACTTTACGCATATTTTTGATGTATAAAGCACTACCACCTTGTTCAAAGGGTAGTTCATTACTAGTTTTGATAGTGCCTGTTAAGGCAGGTGTCAAATAATTTAGTAATGCTTGTCTCATCTTGTTCTCACTCTGTTAGTGTATGTAGGTGATTTTTCATCAGTGGATATTGTGCCACCACTATTAAAGTCATACCAGTCACCACTTTGAATAACTAAGTTGAATAAGTTATTGTAAGCGTCAACATAGAACTTCATTTTCGCAACTTCAGCACTTTCAGGGTTGCCAAAGTCTGCTACTTTTGGTAGTAGATATTCAGCCAAACATAAAAAAATGTTTAAGTCTTTGAATTCTTGTTCTTTGCCTTTAATATTGTCAGGTTGAACATCTGGTATCAATCTCAAATCGTGTTTAAGATTAACATTTCTGTCAAACTGATAATTCTTCCACCAATCAGTGTTTTTTACTTGTGATAAAATACGCTGACTTGCCTGTGCTAACAATGGATTAACCACTTGCTCAGTCATACCTTCATTTGCTTCAAAGAATCTTGTGTCTCTGGCAGAGACATCCGCATAAACGGCAAAACTTTGGAAAGTTTGATTATTGTAATAAAATGTCATCTGCTAAATCCTTTAATTAACCACCTAAGACGAATGCGTCAGCAACGATACCTACACCATAAGCATTGTATAAAACACCTTTGCCATATACTGCTGTAGCAACCAACTCGTCAGCACGAAGACTTGCGTCACGCTGTGATTCAAGTTTGATGTCTTGTAACATAGCCATACCTAAAGCATCTCTGTGGAAAACAGCACCAACATAGTCACCTGCTGTGCCATTATTCAACACATTGCTTGTAACATAAATTGGAACACCCATAAAGCGTCCAACCATACCAGTTAGCATTGCTTCATTTTGAAGAACACCAGCATTTGGGTTAGTAAATGTGTTTGTCAATGTCTTAATGAAATCATATGCGACATCAGGGTTTAGAACAACAGCAACATCTGTCATTGGGATACCTTGTCCACGCAACTTCATAATCGCTTTAGCAATTAAGTCAGGTGTTACACCACCATTAGTAGTCAAGTCACCAACAGTAGCAGTGAAACTGCTGAACAAACCAGTTAAGTCTCTGTCCATTTTGGTAGCAATTGCTGTTCCAAACAAGTTACCAACATCACTGATAACATTTGCTGAACTTACAGTTCTAGCCAAGTCAGTTACAGTAGTCATCAAACCTACTTCACCAACTACTAAGTCAGCACCCAAAGTTGTGATTGCTTCTGGTAGTAAGTCTGTGTTCTCAGCAACATTATTTGCTACTTGAGCAGGATAAATTGGAACTGTGATTTTTTTACCACTACCTGCTGGTAGAGTATAGTTACGCACCAAGCCACGCATTAAACTGCGTTCTTGTGCTACGAAAAGTGCTTCAGCAACAATTGCGGGTATCAATGTTGTTAAAAGCGTTGAGGAAGTTGTATTAGCCATTTAAGACTCCTTGTAAATTATTTTATACCTTGTGTGCGTCTATATTCTTTATAGATAGCACGATGTTCAGCGTTGTTCATATCAAGTTTACTGATATCAACTGTTTGAGTTCTGTTAGTCAAACTACTTTTAGTAGCAGTTGTTGAAGGACTTGCGGAAATAAAATGTGGGTTCTGTGTCAAAAATTCACTGACATAAGAATCAACGGATAATGGTTTGCCGTTATCAGCATACCTAACTTTACCTTCTTTATCTATTACTTCAGGTTCACCATCTTGATTTAGCCTGACATTATTTCGCACCAACGCCTGAACTTGTTCAGGTGCTACAGCACGATGTCTTGCGGCACTATCTAAGATAGGACTATTGAGTTTGAATTCTTCAATAACTCTATCACGCTTACTAATCTCAGCATCTTTCTTAGATGCCAACTCTTGTAAAACTTTTTCAAACTCACCCTTTTTAAGTTGTGCGTCTTGTTGTTGCTTTCTGTGTTGTTCTACGATTGCTCGTAGTTCGTCAGCATCACCCAAGTCTTCATACTTACTGCTAATCTTTTTGGTAATACTACCTTTAGTTCTCGCTAGTAAATCATCAACTTCTCGTTGTGTGTAAGTCTTTGTAGTTTCTTCAGCCTGATTATTTGTTTGTTCAGCAGTATCAGTAACTTCTGTGTTAGCCAATGAATTGTCTGTCATCGTCGCATCGCCTCTATAATGAGTAGTTGACAAGTAATCTTGTCGTATATATATTTATAATAAATTATTGTTCTTCGTCTAGTGTTTCTTCAGCAGGTGGCAATGCCTGTAACTCAGCCTGTGTTTCAACTAGTTCGTGTTCAGGACTTTCAACATCAATTGTTTTCATTATCTCTGCTTCAATCCAAGTTTTATATTCTGTGTTTTGAACAGCACTTAAAGCAGTTGTTAATTGTTGTAGTTGATTGTCAGCGTTCTTTAACGCAAAGTTACTAGGATAATCAATTTCACCATCCCAAGTTGTGTTCAAGTAAGTAGCAACTTCTTGCCATATCTGTTCTTCACCTAATTCCAAATTGTCAGCAATGCTACTTAGTCTAGCGTTCAATAACTGAAACTCAGTCTCAATTGCTATGCCACTCATATTGTTACTCTGTGTGCTTCTAACAGCACCAACATTGCCCATTGTGTCAATCATTTGTTTTCTAGCACTGATACTTGCGTAGATTTTATCAATCTGTCCACCATTGAACTGAAGAACATAAGGTTTCAAATTGCTGTCCAAGTTTTCAGGCATAGTGATAACCTGCCCTGCTGACGCACCTTGAACATTAGTCTCACTGGTAGCAACTAAACTTGGATGAGTATCTAACCTGATTGAATCGTAGACTTCAGCAAGTTCATTGTAAATCATACGCTGTTGTTCTGCTATGTCAGTGATTAAACTATTACCTAATCCACGCACCAAACTTCTTTCAGCGTAGACGCAGACAAAAGGCAGTCTGCCTAGTTCGTTGATATCTACTATAACTTCGTGTGCTACCTTCTTTGTTACATTGATAGTTGTAGTTGTAATAGTTTCTGCTGTCCACTCAACAACTTTGCTGAATGTGTCATTGATTTCTTCTACTAACTTGATGTAACTAAGTTGATAACCACCATTGGGTTGTTGCTCCCAAGTCCAGTCAGTGACAGTCAGTGGGCTGTGTAAACTAAGATAAGGACGAACACCTAATGCTTGTTCATCTGCTCTGGTAACTGCTGTTGTCTTAGGCTTTGCCACACACACCCAACAATGTCCTAGCACACTGGCAAATGTTGCCACATCTTTCATAAATGCGTTCATACTTCTGCCATCTAAGTCAGCGTCTTCTAGCATATCTTCTACTGTGACATCATTTTGTAAACTGCCAAATTCTCTTTCAGCATCTTCTCTAAACAAGAAACTCATATACAGTGAAATTAAACTGCGACACTGATTGTCCAAGGGAGTATTCTTTAATCGTAGTTGATACTCTTTGTCACTTTCCAAGTTATATCGTTGTAGGTATTGTCCCTGACGATAGTCATCGCCACCTGTCCACGAATCTAGCAAAAATTGCCAAGTGTCTTTGTGTCTGGTGTAAAGATAATTAGCACTCACTGCGTTCGTGTATGCTTGTGATAATGTTTGCTCGCTCATAGTTGAGTCTCCAATATGTTAGTTATATTTAGGCTAATTCCTTGGTGCTATTTCGCATAGCCCAGTATTGTTTTCTAGCATCTCGCATCTTTTGTATAGATTCAGTGCTATGTTTTTGTCCTATTCGTTTTTTTCTATGTTCATCGCTCAGTGGTTTACCTTTGTGTGCTTCAATAGCATTTTCTTCTTGTGTTGCTTTACGCACATTGTCAGGGTGATAAGCACCTGAGTCATTAAATCGTGCCATAACAAGTTTACCTGCTCCTCTGCCTCTGTTAACAATGTCATCTCCCCACCACGCAATCCATTGTTCGTAGGTAAATTCAAAATCAATGCCTCGTCTTTTAGCACATCCTTTTTGTATTTGATATCTTTGTTTTATTATGTCTCTATTCATATTTTTCTTTCATTATGCCATCTTATGTCCAAAGCGTTGTGGTTCTCTTGCTTCAACTTCTCGCTTAACAGGGAACAAGAAATCTATTGGATAGGTTAAAGCATCCCACATATGTGAGTAATCTACACTTCCTCCCTTTTCTGGTATTTGTGTATCAGGCTTATAAGCATACTGTCTAAGAGACTTAATAGTATGCTTACACTGAGCATCAATGTGAAAGCGAGTAGTAGCATCATCACGCAGATGAAATAAACTGTTAGCACTATTGATTCTATCTTTGACTTGACTATGTTGCTTATGGTAACGAACTTGAAAGCCAGCGTTCTCAAGTATCTTAATATCTGTATTGCCATTAGCACTAGTTCTTCGCTGAACTCCACTGCTGTCTGGGAATACTGTGATTGGGTTTTTTGGATATCTGTTTCTAATTTCTTCAACCAATTCATTTGTGTTACTACCCTGTATGACAATTTCATCTATACAATGTAAACCCTGTTTAGTTCTTCTAAACACGCAACTTGACATTGGGTTAATATTGAAATCGCAACCAACGATTAAAGGTTCTGTGGGTAACACAGCATCAGCGTTTAGGATATTGTGTTCACCAAATGCGTATGCGATAATGCCACTGTAGTTTTCAAATGTTGCTTCATACTCTTGTCTAAATGTTCTAGCGTCCAAGTCTTGCTGTGCTTGCTTTACTTCGTCTTCAGGGACATTGCCACCTTGTAGTGTAGTAAACTGAAAACTCATCCAGTTATTCTTAGTTAGATGATTGTCATAAATGTCTTTCATCCAGTTCATCCCTTTAGGCGTTCCCAAAAATAAACAATGTCCTCCAGTGTCACTCAATGTTGGACGCAATACTTCATACCACGCTTCAGGTGCGATGTCTGCGGCTTCGTCAATGACAATGAAATTATTTCCTGTTCCACGCAGACTGTCATAGTTCTCAGCACCTTTTAATTGTATCTCACTGCCATTCACCAATTCCAAACTAAGTTCAGTTTCGTTAATCTTCTTTACCCAATTAAGACTGACAAGTTTACGCTTAATCTTTTTCCACAATATATTTTTTGCCATCTTGTAACTTGGAGCAACATAGATAACACGCTGATTAGGTTTACTTGCGAACTTTGCTAACTCACGAAGTGCGAGGTGAGTTTTGCCAAATCTTCTGCCACAGACAGCAACCCTGAATCGCATTGGGCATTGTGCTATAAGTTTCTGTGCGTTGCTTAATGCCATTAGTCTATGTCTTTACCATTAAAGTCATCGTCAAAACTTTGTAGGAAAGTATCTAACAATACCTGTCGTTCTAATAAACTCTTGTAGTCAAACTGTGTCTGTCTAACATACTCTGCCCAAGTCTTCATTATCCTAGCAGTTAATTCTGCGGCTTGACTAGCATCACCTTCACCTACTTCTATTTGATAGGTTGTTGGTAAACTTAAGTAAATTGAAAATGTCATTGTTCTTCTAACTGTTTTAATTCTTGTTTGAGTTCATCTTTGAAATCATCTGTGATTGTATCTTCTTCTTCGTCAGTGAATGGTAACACATTGCTTGCGTCTGTCTTCATTCCATTATCACTCATACCCAAAATATTTTTAGCAAGGAAAATCTGTAGTGCCGCATTCATATTAACTATTGCGTTTTTAAGCATTGCTCTGCGTAAACTGTTCTTTAAGTTCTCTCTGCCTTTTATTAGTTCTTCTTTGAAGTTGTAAGCGATAGTTGTATCAGTTACACCAAACCAGTTTGCTATGTCAGTGTTACTACAACCTATGCTAGCCAAGTCTTCAACTTCTTGTGGAGGAACTACAATATTGTTTCTGCCTACAACTTTACCTTCAACAAGTTTAGTTCCCCAAGCATCTGCCTTACCCTGTGCCATATTAAAATAACACCTTTCCTATTGTGTAGATACAGTAGACTAAGCCTACACCTAATCCTATTGCCAAGTAACCATTGACAAGTGTATAGAAGCGTAACTTCGCTTCGCTCAGTTTATCCTGTGTTGATAATATCATAAACTTTCCTTTAGTTTTGTCAATTCAGCATCGTCTAAGTATATCTCAAACATTGTCAGCCATTCGCTAGTTTTACTGAATTGTATCTGCCACTGTTTCGTAGACTCTATCCAAGTCTTTTTCACAGTGAGTGTATAATGTGGTGTGTTCGTTATGTTCATATATTTATATAATTTTAATGACTTTGAAGTCTGTGGTGTTAAACTGTTTGTTTAACTTTGCGGCTAGGTTATCTGCTACCTTCTTAGTAGGATAAACATATTTTGGATACTTGGTTGTTTTTCTCAGCATATTTGGAAATGTGTTACGCATACTGAATATCTTGTCATTGTATACTACTGCGTATAAACTGGCAACTTCTAGTATCTCACAGACAACATAGTCATCAGTAGTCTTACTCAATATTATTTTAGGTTCAGGGCGTGACATCTTGTTCCTTTAAGTAGTATTCTATGTTTGGCATTGCTAGTTTTGCCAACAACCAATTCTCAGGTGTAAAGTAAACTGAGTAATACTCTACATCAAAATAGAATCGCATATCGTTGGCAAAGTTCTTACATACAACTTTGAAATCGTATTCAGTGTCTTCGCACATCTCTGCTAGTTTGTCTACAGTGATTCTTGTTTCAAGCATTTTTCTTTTCCTAGTCTAAGGTTATGTTTCTTTTCTAAGTGGTAGGGATTTACGCACATAGGATTACCACAGGTGTGTTCCAGTCTGTATTGGCTAATGCTTTCATTGAAATGAATGTAATGACTGATTCGTCTTGCCTGTGTCATTTGTGTAGTGAGTTTACCATTCTTTTTTCTGTATGCTCCCATCAAACTACTTGTAGGGTGATGAGCACCTAGCCATTGCCAACAGTCAGTGTTATTTTCTTTGAGTGTCTTTTCCCAAAACTTATTTTCGTTCCAATACCATCCATCCAGTGTTCCTGTAATTTTACTCATCATCTGCCTCTGTGTGTTCTGTGTCTGCTGTGATAAACAATTTGGCTAAATCAGTGTTCATAGTAAACATATGATTTAATCCCAGTGCTAGACTGTCAACCTGATTCTCTGTTAAATCTAAATTCATCTTAGTCTCAATACAATGGACAAGTTCGTGTAACAAAGTTTGTTTCATAGTCTGTGCTGTTTGATGTGGACAAAGTAGTATCTCGCAACTATCACTATAGCATAACCCAAGATTATTGTCTAGTTCCTTGGGGCTACCTGCTCGTATCTGCCAAACTTGGCTGAATAATTCAAATGTCTGTGGTATGTTCATAATTTTGATGTGCTCTGTATTTGATGTTTTTGTCTGCGTATTCTAGTCTTGTTTTAATATCTGCGTAGATATCTGCTAGTTCAATGTTGATAGGTGGGCAAGGCTTGCCTGTTTCAACGACAATTAATTTTGGATTTGTCAATTTCATAATTAACACTAATTGTTCGTCAACTGCTCTATGACTTGGTATGCCATAACTGTAAGATTTGTCGTAGATGTCGTATTTCATATATTTAATATTTATCTCTCAAAATTGATTTCTGTCTAGGATATGATTACCTGTTGGGCTAAGTCTGTTTTTCTCTTTGACTTCTTCTCTCCAAATATACATTGTGTAGATAGCAAGAAATTCACGCAAACTGCCTCCAATGCGTTCATACTCATTCCACATTCTAAGGTATTCTAGTTTGTCGTTGTTGTTTAATTTTTCGTGTAAAGCAATTTCCGCATCTCGTTGTTCTTTGGGTAAAGCCAACCACTTCCGTTCTATTGCTGTCAAATCAATATTGAATTTGTCATTCATTTGTTTAGCAACTTCAAATGCTGTCTGCTTTAACTCTGGTCTAACATAGTTGCGGTTGAGAAAGCAAGTCCAAATATTTAGCGGTTGCAGATGGCTTGTCTCTGTCAAAGGA
>ENA-OSIY01002231-OSIY01002231.1-marine-metagenome-genome-assembly--contig:-NODE-2231-length-10156-cov-5.736383_pt1 | contig 10156 bp, 14 predicted proteins | sample MGYA00237884_ERZ534233 | MGnify/ENA primary metagenome ERZ534233 (study PRJEB26412, sample SAMN06343840) | marine metagenome | isolation source: estuarine water | place: USA: Columbia River Estuary... | reverse complement strand
AATGAAAATGAGAAAGATTGAGGTCTAAAATGAAATTTGATCTAAAGACAGTTGTGCTTGAAGGTGTTGATTGCAGCGGTAAAACAACTGCATTTAGCAAAATTCACAAGATGACAGGATTCAAGTGGAATATCCACGACAGAAGCACACTATCCATGTTGTGCTACGCATTAATGTATAACAGAGATGTTGATCACTGGCGAGAATTGCTTAATGAAGAGCTTGATGATCTCAACAATGTTATTGTTGTGCTTATTCCCGCCATAGAAGTCATTAAAGCACGGCTCATTTCACGCGGCGATGAGTTCCAGAATGTCGAGTCAATTGTTAAATTGAATAGGATTTTTGAGAACGAGGTGTCTAAAATCGCAAAAAGGCCTAATGTGCTTGTTTGTCGTCAAGAAACCCCTGATTATGACGAAATTGTAAAGTGGCTTTTTGACTACGAAAAACAGACATACGCAAGATTGTCAAGTGCTATGCTTAATGCTTGCCGTCAAAAGGCGACAACAGAAATCAACTTTTTGAAAGTGACTTGGACAGATACAAACTTCAGCACAATCCAGACAAAAGCGCTGCACTACGAGCCTGAGATAGAATACTATGATCAAACACGTAGCAGCCTAATAAAGAAAATTCGTGACGAAAGATTGGGCCAGAATATTTACGGTAAGCCCCAGCATCACGAATCTCGTCGCTACATTCTTGCGCAAGAGACGTGCATTTCATACTTGCACTTCATCTACCGCAATCATGTTCTCTACGCAAACATAGTGTGTCGATCATCTGAGATGTCAAAGATATTTCCTAATGACATTCACTTTTTAGGTCATCTTGGGCAAATTGCAAGACAAGAAATTGGGTTGAGCGAGAGCACTCCCGTTAAATTTTGTCTAACGCTTGATTCTGCACATGTAATGTTCGAAAACGCAAATTAGAATTACGCGAGGTAAAAATATGAAAAGAGCATTGGTTACTGGCGGCGCGGGTTTTATTGGGTCAAACTTGACAAAAGCGCTGTGCGAGCAGGGCTGGCAGGTCGACGTTGTTGATGACATGTCCAACGGATATTTGAGTCTGTTAGCACCCCTAAATTTGAAGGTATTCCTGCCCGGTCTCGTTGACGTCTATGAGAAGAACAAAGTAAGATTGCAAGATGATGTCTACGTTTTTGAGTGCGACTTTGCCGATGCAGAGATCCTCCATCGTCTAGCCGACAAGAAGTACGATGTAGTATTTCATCAAGCAGCCGTGCCACGTGTGTCATACTCAGTAGAGCATCCTGTTGAGACTACAGACGTTAATTTGCTGCGAAGCGTTGCGCTACTTCATGCATGTGTAAACAATGTTGACAAAGTTGTAGTTGCCTCATCATCTTCTGTGTACGGTGGTGCTGATATTCTACCCACAACAGAGGCTGAAACTCGTAGTCCTAAATCACCCTATGCGCTACAGAAGAGTGTGCTGGAAGACTATTGCCGTCTCTTTGGGAACCTCTATGATCTTGACACAGTTTGTCTACGTTATTTTAACGTCTTCGGCCCCGGTCAATACGGTGATTCACCTTACTCAACGGCAGTTTCTGCGTGGTGCGACGCCATTAAAAATGAAAAATCTCTCCGCTCAGACGGCGACGGGACACAGTCAAGAGACATGTGCTATGTCGACAATGTTGTATCTGCAAACATTCTGGCAGCGGAAAATGCCAATAGATTGATGGGTAAAGCATACAATATTTGCTGCGGTGATAGAACAACCAACAAAGAGATTCTTGCCCATCTTACAGGCAAATTCCCACACGCTGAAGTGCTTAACGCAGATTGGCGCCCAGGTGACGTAATGCACACACAAGGTGATTGGTCAGCAGCCAATAACGACTTTGGGTACAAGCCTACAGTTAAATTTTGGGAAGGTCTCGAGAAGACACTCGCGTGGTGGGAGCTCTCGTGATGCGTCTTCCACCCGCTTTCACAATCTTTTGTGGACCAATGATGAGCTCAAAGACAACACGTCTCATCGGTGCTGTCGATAGATTTAGATATCAAAACCAAAAAGTTTTAGCTTTCAAGCCCAGGATGGATAAAAGATATGCAAAAGATGAAATCAGCACGCACAGCGGTGGAAAACTTGAAGCTATCGTTGTTGGGGCTGGTGATGAGATACTACGCAACGTTGATCTATATCAACCAGACGTTGTAGCTGTTGACGAAGCATTCATGATTGATGGATCTGCAGATGCACTCATTAAGATCTATAGACAAGGAATTTCTGTTGTTGTCTCATCAATTGAAATGTCAGCAAATTGCAACGCATTTACTGAAATTGAGAAAATGATGCCTTGGGCAACTAAGATTGAAAAGTGCACTGCCGTTTGTGTAATTTGCGGGGAAGACGCGCCATACACACAGAAAAAAGTTAATGACATTGCAGAGATCACTGTTGGTGGCGCTGAACTATATGAGCCTCGATGCTGGATACATCATGCGTCTGCGCGAGAAGTGTGATACATTAATAGCGAGGCAACATGATCGATCCACACAGCGTTGATCTAGTAATCTATCACGGAAACTGCACTGATGGTTTCGGTGCAGCGTATGCAGCATGGAAGCTGCTCGGCGACCGCGCCGAGTACCACGCTGCAAAGTACGGCGCGCCGCCACCCAACATGTCGGGTAAAAACGTTGTAGTTCTTGACTTTTCGTATGATAATACGACTACTAAGCGCTTGATGAAAGAAGCAAAGAGCTTCTTCATCATCGATCACCATAAGTCAGCGATGATAGAGCTTCATGATGTTACCTGCACCCGCTTTGATATGAATCACAGCGGTGCCATGTTAGCGTGGAAGTTCTTCCACCCGGGAAAAGATGCACCACGTCTGATTAAGTTCATTGAAGATAGAGATCTCTGGAAGTGGGAGATTCCGTATTCTAAGGAATTTTCTGCTGCTTTTGACATGGTGCCCTTTGACTTTGAGGAGTTCTCAAAATTTGAGGACGACTCAGCTGTAGATGATGCAATCAAACGTGGGTCTTATATTCTTGCGTATTCTAAGACAGTGATTTCCAAGATAGCGAAGCACGCGTCGTCCAGACAGATGGACGGCAAAGAAGTGCTCGTTGTCAACTCACCGCATTGGATGTCAGAGATCGGCAACGCGCTCTCACCAAAATGTGATTATGCGCTCATCTGGTATTATGATCATGCGTCAAGACAGGTAAAAGTGAGTCTCCGCGCCCACCACGAGGACGCTGATGTGAGTGAAGTTGCAAAGAAATACGGCGGTGGCGGTCACCGCAAGGCATCAGGATTTGCGCTCCCAGCTGATATTAGCATCGAGTCAATCTTTGACAAGGCTAAATAATGAAAAATGATTTCAATGATCGCCTCCAGATTGCTGCAGACGAAAACATCATGATCACCCGAGACGATGCGTGTAACACGCATGCGTCTAGAAGCGCAAAGAAGATGTTGACGTTTATGGAAATATGCAAAAATCTATCCGTGCTGTCACATGACCAAAAAATGAAAGTTGCAACGATTATTGTAACTGATAGTTTCGGTGAAATTTGCTCAATCGGGTATAACGGTGATTATAGCGGCGGGCCAAATGTTCGCGCAGACATGAATCACGGTCACTCAAACTTTCTGCATAGCGAAGAGAATGCGCTCTTTCACCTTGGAAAGCCTCATGAGCTGCGCGGTAATCTCATCTTAATGTGCACACACAAACCCTGCACAATGTGTGCCAAACGTATTGTCAATAGCGGAATAAAGCGTGTTGTCTATGAGACAGAGTATAATGATACACTCGGTCAAACAGATGAGATTTTCTCAACATCAGCCGTGACATGTCTAAGCATAAAAAAACTTTTGTCTTCAAAAGAAATCCTCGATTCATATTTAAATCATACCATACGAAAAGTCTTCTGATAGAGTTAAGCAGCGCACGTGTAATAGACAATTTGATGCTTTATGATAAGTGAGCACAAGGCAGTCTTACTGATCTGATCTTATAAAAGTGCGGTCATTAACACCAGAAAATAACATCAAAATGACGGATACATATAGACAATGCGCAAATTAACACCACACGATATTAACAAGATAATCAGAAAATCTCTGACTAAAATTATGCTTGAAAAACTCACCATAAAAGTTGGCGATGAGATTGTTATCGACAAGGGACTTAAAATTCGTCACGTAGGCGATCGGGAAAATCCCGGCTCCAAGCTGTTATACACAGTTAGTGATGTAAAAAATGTCGACGGTATGCTCCAGATGGCACTTCAATACTACGATGATGATAGTATTGATCCCATTGAGACGTTAATTACACAAGATGAATTTGATCAATACGAGTTGGCATAATGAGCAAAGATATTACTAAGATTGTAAGACAATCACTGGGTCTTTCAAGCACACCAGGCAATAAGCAGCCGCTTAATGAATCTTTAGTTGCTGATCCGAAACCCTTTAATCTCCCAACAGAATTTCAAAGTGCAGCTACAAAGCGAGCTCATTTTGAGCTGTATGAGAATTACATCAAAACATTTAATCGAATCAGTGCAGAGCTCGATAGTGCAGATAGATCTACGGCTAATTCTAATAACAGCCAGTTTAGATCGCTGAAGCTTGATGAGACTTATAACATGAACGCGATGTTTCTGCACGAACTTTATTTTGCAAACATCAGCGACATGCAGAGCAAGATCACTATGGATTCACTTGCATACATGCGAATTCAACGTGATTGGGGAACTTTTGACAAGTGGCAAGAAGACTTCTTAGCATGCTGTCAAGCTTCCCGTTGCGGATGGGCAATAACATATTACAATCTCTTCACACAAACTTACATGAATGCTGCCGTTGACCTACACAGTATTGACGTCCCAGTGGGCTGTCTTCCTGTGATCGTTATGGATGTCTGGCAGCATGCGTATTATAAAGACTATCTAAGAGATGTGAAGACCTACTCAATTGCCATGATGAAAGAGCTTAATTGGCGGGTCATTGAGGATAGATTTAAGCAAGCAGAGCGGGTCGCTCAAGCACTGAGGCAATAATGAAAAGAACACAACGGCGTCTCAGCGAACAAGACGAGAAAGTTTCCATTGCTGATACGATGACAGGCAGCACACGCTTGTCACTTGATTCAGTCGACGACCAGATTGACTCCTACATTATTAAATTTGAGGCTGAAGCAGCTGATGCAGCAGAATCAGATAATGAGGCTATCATGGAAGCCCTAAGACACAGATCAATGTTGGGCTTTCTATACGAGCAAGATGAAATACCGACTGATTTGTTTTCAGGTGATCCTGCCCCTGCTGACGCACCAAATGAAGAGCCTCCCGAACCTGAAGATAGCACAGAAGTGAAGGATGACCTGTCACCTGCACCCTTGGTTAAAACTGCAATTGACATTGATCTTTTTACTAAGAAGCTTGTGCGACTAGTGATGAACAACAAGCGAATGCTTGACGTTGAATCTGTGATTATTAATCGTGCTGCGCTGTTCTTGAAGAAAAACTATAGTCAGGATTACGTCGATCGCTTTAAAGAAGTGCTAGAAACGCAGTTTGATTTTAACATGGACGAAAAAGATTTCTTCTATGCACCTCAATCTGCAGGATCAGAAGGCAAACCTTCCGGTGGCGGCGGCGGGGCATGAAGAAGGCGTTTGATCCTCTCAAACTAATAAGCTTCGAAACAAAAAAATCTGTTCACATTAATATTCCAAGAGCAACGCATGCGCTTGTTAAAATACAATGTTTTAAGTATAGTTTGACGATGCAAGACATCTTTGAAGAGCTTGCGCAAATGATTGCTGCCGAAGAGCCTGATGCGCTCGACATGATGAGCAATTTATCCATGAAAAAGCGTGATGCAACCATAAAACGCCTATCAGCTTCTGATGCCGAATCTATATTCAATATTATTGAGACTGATAATCCTCTCACAAACGGGTAATACGTGTTTGATAAGCTGCTAGATTTATTTTCACAGAAAAATGACAGTGAAGAAGAAAAAGCACGTCTGTTTAAATTATTTAAAGATCGTGTTGATCTTTTAGAAAAGAAAGTTGCTGATTATGAAGCAATCTTAGCAGATCATCACAAAACAATAGCTACAATAGCTTTCATTCAGACAAACATGCTGAATGAAATGGATCGCGCAATCAAGATGGCTTCGTCAAATAAACGCAGTCGAACAATTTATCACACATCATCGTCTAAAGACGATGATTTCATTAATTAAGTTTTAAATTCGCACGATATATTTATCTGCAGAGGTTATAGTTTAAATGCAGATCGTTGTCAAGAAAAAAGTGCTTGAGGCACTTGTTGATAAATTGATGAGGGAAGTCAGCTCATTCCACAGTGTTAGAATCGATGAGATTCCCGCCAAGGTTGATGAAGAAGATTTAATAAAGCCTGCTGAAGAAATGTCCACGCAACTTTCACAGCAAAAACCCAAGGTCGATGACCCTAATTATAAGCCTGTCAACACGTCAGAGCTTGCAAAAGCAGCTGCAGCGCTTGCTGAGAAAGTCCCGCAAGAAAAGACAGAAGCTTTCTATAAACGCCTTAAAGATCTTGCGCAAAGCGCAAAAGACGGTAATGCAGAGGGCTCGTTATCAGAATCAAGCCTTAATCAAATCGTGTCTTACTTAGTTGGGCACTCAACAAAGATCGCTGAAGCGAAACGTGGCGGTCTTGAGCCCGGGTCACCTGAAGGCAAAATGCTCGATGTGATGATCAAAGACGCCGACGCAGGTGTCAAAGATTACATGATTAAGCTTGCGAAGTATGACTTGACCCTACATAGCTCAGAAAGTTTGGCACGCATGGCTACACTTACTATGAGCGGTGTTTACGCTTTATTGGCTGCCATTGCAAAGAAAAAAGGTGAGCAATTCAGGCGCCCACAAGATCTTCTCAATATTAAAAGTGAGCTCCTCCTCCCAGGCGCAATTGAGGTGCTAGAAGATAAAAAGAAGATTCGTCTTAAAGCAGCAGGCACAACACTTGAGGTCGGTGGCTTTGGTGCAGCATCAAATAATGTGTCTATCGAAGAAATGCAATCTGCTGCAGAACAAGCAATTAGCACACATTTTGATGATCTTGCTGAGTTCATTACAACAGGCCATTTCATGGGCACTTCCGGAAGCGGAATCCAGCGTGATCGTCAAGGCACACTTCGAACGGAAGCAGACGATGTTGCAAAAGAAGTGTTGATCCAGCTCGGAATGCAGCTTCCACAAAATTCTAGCATTCCAGACGGAACGCTTCGTAGCTTTGCGTCTGAAATTGGTGATTTTATAAAGAACATGCTAGACACTGAAAATAGCCAGTTTTCATTTACTTTCACCGATCTTGCGATGAAAGTTAAAAAGGGCAAGAAGGGTGAAGCAGCAGCTGAAGATGATATAGACGCTGAGGACACGTCAGGCAGTCATCAAGTTGTTATTGATTTAGCAAAAGTTGCTGAGGATATACAGGCACTACCACCTGAAGTTAGTATGTTTGGTCGCAGCTACAGCGCAACAATCGGTCAAAAAAGTGTCGGCCGGGTCAATACAGCACAATTCTTCAAAGATGAACTTGGACGAGCAATAGCAGCGCAGTGTGAAGACCTGCTAGACAGATTCATCAAGACAAGGGCAACTAAATTCACACCGGGTTCAGAAGGAAGAAATCTTGCATCTGACACGCTACGAAGGCTGGGTGGTTCACGCAGAAACTTGGATCCTGCCGCTGTAAACACTGCAATGAAAGATGTCGCAGCAGCAGGTGCTGAAGAAGATCTCTCACCAGAAGAGATCGAAACCAAACAGTGGAACTTGCTCTATACAACTGATATTTTAAGCTCTGATCGTGCTGAGATGCGTGAGCAGCTATTTAATACGTTTATGGAGGAATTTTTCCAGCCTGCTGTCTTCATGGCATCAAAAAAGTTTGCGAATAGTGCACAAGTCAGCAAAGAATTCCAAAGAGCTGCTGATTTCAGCATAAGCTCAATTGACACTGAGACGAAGGGTTCACTCAGCGCTGGGGTCTACGATCTCTACATGACGCTGCTTAAGAGCTTTGGCGATCGAGCTCAAATGTCAAATTTCTTCAAAACATATAATAAGATTCTAAGCATGCCTGGCTTTACAACATTCGTGGCAGAAGAGGCAGGCGCGACAGGTATTTCTGACTTAAACCGCTCCAAGGGGTCTTTTTTCGACAAAGACTCAACATTGATTTTAATCGTTAATCTTGCAAGTGACTTCGCTAAGAAGAAATTACGTGAGCCTACTGCGGCATACAATTTGACTGGCAAGAAAGACGGTGACGACGGCACATTTAATATTGCTTTAGCATTCGGTCGGTATTGTGAGAACGACATTATTGACGGCGCTGCCGGCGGTGACGCAAATGCGGTCAAGCTTATCAACAAGGTTGCCGAGCTTATGGATGATAGCAACATGGGATTCACTCGAGTGAGCACAGGCAAGCCTAAAAAAGACGCACCACCTATCAGTGAAATTGCTAAACTGCGCAGTATGATTCGCAAATCAATTCGTTGATTGGAGCAGATTGTGAACTTTGCATTCAAACTACCGTTTCGTGAGGAAGGTCTACCCATCAAGGTGGAGCAGCATACTTGGGCACATATTGATGACGGTAAAAAAATTAGAAAAACTTACGAGTTCACACAGTTTCAGCAATTTCACTCCTTTGTGTCGGAGCTTCTTGTAAAGCTCCGACACATGCACCACGACGCAAATATTGAGATTGAAGGTATGAAAATTATTATTTCATTACAGACAAAAGTAATAGATGATGTCACAGAATCTGACCTTGAAATCTCAAGATTCTGCGATGCGCTATTCGCTGACGTAAAATACTATTACAACGTCAAGAAAGGTGCGTAATGCTACTAATGAGTGAAGGTCTCGCAGACAGGATAATATTTTCGCATGACGGCGAAGATGAAATAGAAAAATTAGAAAGCGAGGTCACAGATCCTGTCAAGCATGATCAAAATGCGATTATTCAATTCTTAATTGATGCTGAGGTGGTCAGATGCATAGTCAAGAAAATGATTCTAACAACAGATAGCTTTAGTGCAACATTCGTTGCGGTGCCCTCGTTGCCGTTGAGGTTAAAAGCGCAGACCCATGTGCATTGCACTTTGACATGCGGCGGGCATCTGCTTGACTTTGACCTTCGTAATTTTTATGCTGAGTGGGATAATACGGAAGGAAAGCAACTTTGCACCATAATTAGCAAGATAGAGCAGCAACTTAGGAGTTCTGGATGAGTCAAGATTTTGATTTTACAAAATTTATGGAAGACATCGTAGAGCGTGAAGAGCATCAGGCCGAGCTCGTAGTCGAGTGGCAACGCGGTCAGGATGAACACCCCGCCCGAGTTTATAACCGTCTTTACCGCGAGCGCCCACAGAATCGGGTGAGATGGGAGCGCAAATGAGCACAATTAGAATTAAGAATGCCAACCAGCTTGCACACTTCTTAAAGGTCCTTGCCGAGGAGAGCGTCTCTTCAGCACAGGTCGATGTTGATTCAGAGCGGCGCCGCCAGAAGAGCACAGCCTCAGCAACGCGACGTGATTTGAGTCGGTTTATGCGGGAAGAGGACATTCCGGGTGCTGCACCTGCTCCGCCCCCGCCCACTGATCTTGCAACAGATCCTGCGCTCCCGGCAGCACCGCCGCCACCGCCCTCAGATGCTGCTAAAGTTCCTGCCCCCACGCCTGCTGAAGAAGATCCGCTTGAGCCCTCGTTCGACGCCATGACCCGCGCGATCCTCGATCTGCGTAGCGGCAAATCTGTCAAAGATAGCGCAATTGAGATGGAGCTTGAAGCCTACTATGATCGTTTGCAAGAAGCAGAGCGCTACGCAATGATCATCTTCCTCCGGGCACTGTCGGGCATTGTCACGGGCAAGATGTCGGGAGCGCAAGCTGCTGAACCGGCTGACGCGCCGCACAGCATCACAATCTCTCGCGGTGAAGGCGAAGAGGGGGCACTTGACGTGCCTCCAGCACCTGACGCTGCCCCGACCCCACCTCCTGCAGGCCCAGAAATGGGAGCGCCGACTGAGGCGCCGCCCGCTGGGCCGATCCAAGTGGGTTCGCCCATG